>Ga0247824_10000772_pt1 | contig 16692 bp, 15 predicted proteins | sample 13C_PalmiticAcid_FD_194412 | JGI IMG/M metagenome (GOLD analysis project Ga0247824, IMG submission 194412) | Soil microbial communities from agricultural site in Penn Yan, New York, United States - 13C_PalmiticAcid_Day48 | ecosystem: Environmental > Terrestrial > Soil > Agricultural land... | reverse complement strand
GTGTATATCCGAGCAGCGTTGGACGACAAGACGGACTCGGGGATCGTTGCTGCAGTGAACGCCCTCTGCGCCTGGATTATGCCCCAAAGCAACTTGGCCCAACCAGAGGATGTCTGGGAGTCACTTGACCATCTGGATCGCGGCTATGAGCGGATCGGCCTAGGGTTCAAGTACCAGTCAGTTACACGATTCGCAAACATGGAACTCAAGCCAGATACTCTTCAGGCAAGTCAGGAACAAGGAACCGAGGACGAGGAGACCATTGCAGCACATGCCATTCTCGCTTCTAAAGATCCTGTGGATGGCTTGCTTGCAATGAACATCATTCCTCGACTCAGATATATCTTGGACGTGTGTCAGCTTCCGGCGTTTACCAATGCTCAGGTACTGGATATCCTCTTGACGATCGTGCGAAGCAATACAGGAGCAGCCAAAAAAGTCTTTGAATGCGAAGGATTGATGCCAGCGCTCGTTCGACGGTACTGCATCATCTCCTGGCCTTCGGAGAAAAGTGATGTGGAGCTGAGCTGCACCGTCAAGGCGATATCGATCTTGGATGTTATTGTCAGGTCTTCAAAAAAGATTGCCTCAGCAGTGATCGAAGAGGGACACATGGAACCTCTCCTCCGTTACTTGGTTATCACCCCCGAGATCACAGTGGAGAACAGACAAAGTTTTGCGATTCAAACCCAGGTTCTGAAGCTGTTCCGGTCTTTGGCCGCCTATGGACTCTACTGCAATGTACTAGGAGACAGCTTGCAGCCGCTTCTATTGCAAGACCTTGCACAAACAACAGCGGAGAGAGCCAAAGTTGACATCGACCCGATTGTCAAAAAGTTCTTGTCCAGGAAGTTGTCCATGTGCTTTCAGCTGATCACAGCCTGGACCCATGCTGCCGCAGATGTTCATCGTACTATCCCCGAGCACTCACTCTGCTGGGCACAAGTGGCAGCATTTCTGGACCCTGCTTTGGATGGAATCACGCATTGGAAAAACGACGATCAACACGCAGCTTTTGATGTTGATCATGTCATGCTTGTAGCATCGACTGTTCGATACATTAGCACTTGGGCTCGCTATCTCTCAACCAACCCTCCGGACAATGTCCAGGTCTTGGAGCGTGTGTGGAACGTCTTGCGGCTCAAGGATTGGATCGGATCAAACAGTTACAAGACTGTCCATGGAAGACTATCAACTATCCTGGAGGGCATACCTGAAGTTCATGAGCGACCACTGCCGCATGTTGGGGTCGCTCTTAACAATCCTGTTACATTCTCGGATATGGCCTCTAGTCTGTTTGAGATGTCTATGTGCTGCGAGTACCTGAGCAGCCACCTCAACACAATGTATCACTTGGCTCGTCTCACCACTAGCCCGGCTTTCATCCTGCGAGAAACTGTCGACACCCTTGTCTCCGACTCTGTGTTTGGTATAGTAGAGAATGTGACAAAGTACGAATTGGCCGTTCAGGACCAGATCCCAACGGTTCTCCCGCCATGGATGGCATTCATCTCTCGCCATGGCGTCTACTTTGTTGCTCATTGGCTCACGGCTATGGATGTACTCGTTTACCAACAAGACCCCGACAACTCTTCCCACATCAAGTTGACTTTCTTCCCCCTCTTTCAAGCCACTGCACTCTCATTGCTCCAGATAGTACTGCCAGGAGATGAGGCCTTGAGTCACGATGTGCTGCTCAAGATTCTTTTCAACCCGAGGTTTTTGGGCAAGCTGCTCAACCACAATGCCAAACAGATCACGGCAGTGAAACGGATCTTGGAACCTCTTTATCTGCAATGCTTTATCAAGAGTGACAGTGATTTGAAGCAATCTCAAAGCCTATGGAGCCATGACGGCCGCGGAATCAGGAGTTTTGTGATGGATTACGGAGGAATCACTGGCCAGCCACTGTTCAACTGGCTCTTCTATCCGATCAGGCTTTTATTCAAGAGCAAGTTGACCTATGTCGAAGAGTCTGGAGTGCTGATTGCTGCGACCTCGGTCGTGCATTGCGTCCTTGACTTTGTGTATTCACTCTTGCAGACTTTGGATGGCATATCATTCGAGCTCATCTACATGGCTGCACTTAAGGTCCTGTCCCTGGAAGGGGAGAAGGAACCCCAAGGTGGGATTGATGACGAGGACGAAGGAGAGGAAGGCAATTCTAGCAACAAGTCTAGCAGAGAGGATGGCGAGGATATGGAAGAGGAAGAGGAAGAGGAAGACGATAGCTTCATGGATCAGGAGGTCGATGCAACAATCGTTCGATTGCTCGATCACTTTAGCACACGAGGTGATTGTTCTCTCGTACGCGATGATACTCAAGGACAGACGACACTTTCGGAAAAGACGCTTTCGATGTTGACTGCACCATTGCCGTTTACGCAGTTTATGAAGAACTTTCTGGAGAACTCGTTCACAACTGGCACATTGCTCCAGTTCCAGGCCACAGCCGCCCGGTTCTTGTTCCCTGCAATGGCCCTGTCGTCGGAACTCCAGCTACTGATCTGGCAGGAGTCATTCAACGTCCTGGGGAGCGTGACGACCCAATGGGAGGAGCTTGACGCGGGAACGCTGAGGAGTCTGATCACAGATGAACAAGGATACGTGACAGCTGAGGTGCTGAAACATTACCTCAAGGCTGTGGTCAGCGGTCGAGTCATCAAACAACGAAACCCGGCACTTTATTGGATTGCAATACACCACCTAGCGCGTGCTGCATTTGGACCCATCCCCTTGCCTGTTCCATCCCGTGGTGGAATGCGCGCACGAGCGCAGTCTGAGACGGAGGGCCCTGCGGAACAACTGTCGGCAGAGGAAACAGCGGCACAGGAAGATCGACAAGCCATTGTACGTGCTATTGTGACAGGGACAAAGAGTGAGGAGCTTGTGCGAGATTGGGTTCACTACGATGGACGAAATTACGAACAGGGGGCGCGGTCTGTCCCAGCACTGCCAAAATCATTGAGGGCGTTCAATGAGGGGAACACAGCAATCGCATCACCAACATCTGAGCCAATGAATATCGACACTACTGTTCGCACGGCCTCTTCTCCGTCATCGCCAGTAGTCAAGTCACCCAGTCGGCCATTGTCGCTGCTCTCAACATCGGCGTCATTCCCCACCATCGGCAGCAGTGACTATTTGAACTGCGACAACATTCTGACACCACCAGAATGCTTCCGAGAGCGACGACAGTTGGTGGTCGAGGCACGCAAGGCATGGACCGCAGAGATTGTTGACGATCAGGGCATGGAGCGTGTGGAGATGGCCATCTTTGCGGCTGGCTCTTTCTCACATGGCAACAGCACGGGTAGCGGCGGGGCGAGCCATGGCCCTCGCTATGGAGGAGTGCGGTGGGGCTAACGAGGGCCCACCGACCCACACACACACACAGACACAAACACCATATAGTACACACACATACCGGCTTGGAGCACTTAGTGATGATAAAACCAAGGATTGCGGAAGAACAATGCTCATACATACTCGTATACCCCTCCCCACACACTCACCACATGAGCCAATACATTGCGCACAGAAACACACAGCATATTCTCCCAGTAGAAGATCAAGAAGGGAGGGGGGAAGGGGGGCAAACAAGGTTGGGCACTGCTCAAAAGGCAAAAGCAGTGGTTCAACCTGTCGGACAATGTTTCGAGGTGCTCTCCTAATGTCCTCCATAACACTAGCACTACTCCATTGCAATTTCAATTTGGCGCGGGGCTTTTGTTCTGTCTGTCTGTGTCCGGGGAATAAAAAGTGTGTTTGACACGCACCCCCTTTCTTTTGTCTCTTTGTCGCTCCTGCAAGGCCCTTTTCCCCATCCGACTCGGACACCGCCCTTTCCTCGAACCCTAGTCACCGCATTCGCCCTCCTCTTTCTCTCCACTCTTCTTCAGTCCTCTCCCCTCTCTTCTTCTCTCTCTCTCTCTCCTCTCTCACTCTTTGTTGTCTCTCTCTCTCGCTCGCTCGCTCTGTCAGTTCCTCCTCCTCCTCTCCCCTATCAAGATATCAGCCATGTCCCGCACTGCACTTCTCCCTCTCCTCTTCGTCGCCATCTTGGCCCTCCTCTCCCAGGCCCAAGCTCAGACCCTTCCCTCCAACACCACCATCCCCGCCAAGCCAGAGTGCGCTCCCTTGGCTGTTCTTTACAAGGAGTGGGTCGCTCCTTGCACGGCAAAGAAGCTCCCTGCCAACGACGCCGATCCCGTATGGAAGCCATGCATCTGCTTGAATGGTAAGGAGGCACCTGTGCAGCCTGAACGATGATGAGCTCGCCAAAACGTCGAATGGCCTCTCCAGGAACAAGGGCCCCTTGTCCATGACATGTAACTGCAGCCCTGATCTCCATGCTTACACAACAAATCCCTTGTCAACTCTCCTCATAGGATTCTTCCCTCTGGCCACAGCCACTGAACAATGCGAAAAGAAGGGTACAGGACAGGTCTCACAGATCACAGCAACCTCGCTCGATAACTTGTGCGCAGGTTACAAGGGTTATGTTGCAGCAGACAAGCAGACAGCCAATGCCACCTTGGCCCCAGCCCTCACCTCTGCCACTGCCCTCGGCCAGGCTGCTCAGCCCTCACCCACCGCACCTGCAGGCAATGGCAATGGTGGTGATGCCCATGCTGGTGCTATGTCTAACACTGCCTCGTTCATTGCTTCTTTGGTTGCAGTCGTGCTGGCCACTGCTGTTGCGCTCTAAAGAAAGAATGTTTTGCCACCATCTCCACTCATCTCGCTCACCCCTACTAATAATAAAAAAGCCCGTGTAGACAACAGATCAGAGGATATTACGAACCAGGGGGGAGGATACATACACTTTGGCGGAGCAAGAATGAGCCTTCCTTTGCTTCCAATGTATTCCAAACTGGACCAAATGTGTCCATTGACACTGTCAACGGCTATTGCAACACTTACACTCCTGTGCTACTGCCTATTGCATCTCTAGACACGAGTTCGAGTATATTTAACCGTTTTGCAATGTTGGTGCGACAATCACAATTGTTGGTCGTGTGCCTTGCTCTTTCTGTGCTGACAGATTCGAATGAAGTAATCCCTAAGACTCCCGTCCTAAATTCCAATTGCTCACCACATCACTTTGATAGTATATGGTCCGGCTCGCTGAAATATGAGTGAGCCCGGACAGTGGGGTCCTCAACATGGATGAATAGACAAACCTTGGAAAGGATTGCTTCAGAAGGAGGATGGGGTGGAGGTGGTCTTGATGAAGCCTGTGGTAAGCGGAGGAACCTTTTCCAACAAAGACTGATGCCAATCGGCAACCCTCCTAATGGGAGAGTGAACGCGTGATGGAGTAGACGTTCTATCCCTCGTCAAAATGGAGCACCGCCGCAGTTTATATCTCCGAGGTGTCGGACATCCACCTTCTTGACACAGCAAGGCTGGAATGCTCGGACATCCTCTCTTGAAGATACGACAATCATTCGGGGATGGTATCGCACCAGTTCCACATCATTGGTTTTGACTTCGAGTCTCTTTCTCATTCAGCCTTTTGAAAGTGCTCTTGTGTTGAGTCCCAGTCGAGAGCGACACCCAGGCTCTTTGGCCTCCTCCAATCCTGGATAAAGCCGGTGGACTTGCACTCTTAACCGAAGCTTCACACTGTTTGCTGTTGACCCTGCGACATCCAAGTCTCCATTGCCTCCCTTATGGTCCGTAATTCCATCAATGGCTCCGATCACAGACACCATTTCGCCTCTCGATGTTACCAGTGACTGTGGTGCAATAGCAGCCTGACAACACCTCATCGTGCCAGCACGGATCAAGTTGGACCAACAACTTCCGGTACAGTAAAAGATAAAGCTTAGCATCTAGAGGAAAATTAGGAACCACAGAGACCACGTTGAAAGGACAATGTACGGCCTTGTGTGTGTTGTGTGATCTTGACTTGGCGGGTGTGCCTATTGACCCTTAAGAACTCTTTCACTGAGTGAGGTTCGTAGGAACAATTGAGAATGCACCGTTGTCATGGTAAGGACCATAGCCAACCCGATAAAGCCCTTGGGTGAAAGTGAGTGAATGAATAGCGCATGTTGAGGAATGTGATGTCCATGCTATTGCTTTCCCACGGCTGTGCCAACGACGCCAATCACCATGATCCATTTAGCTTTGGACAGTTGTGTAGATGGTACCAAAAGTCTGCGGAGCCCAGGGTCCCTGAAATGGAGCCAGGAGTGGAGAAGCAGGAATAAACCACTATCCGGGTGGTAACGATATGGCTAGATGTGTCAATCCATCAATTGTTCACGGTTTGCCTGAAAGGAAAACGTGGGAATCCTTCAGGGTAAAGCTCTTGAGGGTAGCTGCAAAGAACCAAGTTTAGAGTATTCGCACAGTTTAGAGTGTTCACACACCTACAAACATGTGTTTGGTGCAATTGGGATCATTCTAAGAAACAGCATTCATCCTTGGATGAGTCCTGATATAACCAGTAATCTGTTGACCGTAGAGGTTTATCATCCGTGAAAAGGTCCATGTCTTAAAGTCACCTGGGAGATCCTGCAGTTAGTGCCGGATCCCGGTTGCTCAGCGTCGTCATGAATGACACCATGCCGAAGACTGCAGAAAAAAATTTGCCGCGCGCCTGAATAAGCGACTGCAATTATTCAGCAGCCTTAGCCAAATAAAAAGGCTTCATTCCTTCTTTCCTTCGTTCCCCACATTTCTCCTCTCTTTCTTTACCTCCCCCTCAAGTCGCCCTACAGAGACTCACTCTTTTCTAACCATGTCTGCCAAGTACTTCACCGACGACCACTCCGAGCACGTCCTCAAGGCAAAGTTCGGTACTCGTGCCATCCACGCCGGTCAGCATCCCGATCCCGTCACAGGTACGATTTCGTCGCTGACCCTATGAACAACCTATAAGGCTTTAGAGTGTGAAGATACAGTCGGCCCGAGTTGTTGTTGTCGATGGCAGGATAGATTAAAATCTCATTCAACTCTTCCTTCAAAAAATAGGTGCTGTTATCCCTCCCTTGTCTCTCTCAACCACATTCAAGCAGCATGGAGCTGGCGAGCACAATGTAAGCTTCAGAGTCACCCCTTCCCATCTTCTCCCGCCGAGTCTATTTTGATCCCATTGTATGTCGTGAAGGATCAACGGTCTGGAGAAGAAAGTTGTTCGAATCGGCGCTTCATTGGTATCCTTTTGCCGCATGCACTCTAAGGAAACAAAAGAGGATCAAGGAGTGAAAAGCGAGGCAGGAGCGCAGCAATCGATCACAGAGGACTCCCTGTCTCCCTTTTCCCCAAATCACGCTTTGTGATCCACGTCGCAAACGATCACCCCATTGCAGGGCGTTTTGGTGCGATTAGGCTCTGTTGGTGACCTTCTTGCAGATGACAAATTCATGTTGCCCCGGCTTAGCATGCTTTCAACAAGCACAAAAGTGAAAGGAAGGGGCTCGGGGATCATGTTGTGTGGTGGTGTGGTGGTGTGGTGGTGTGGTGGTGTGGTGGTGTGGATACGTTGTGGTGAAACCCAATTCATGCTACGAGTCGGCACTGGCGTACTGGCGGAGGTTGATCACGAACATACAGCACGGGGCCCACATCCTCGTCGTCATCGCCGTCATTACCAGGAGGGGACTTGTCATCGGAGTTTCCTCAGTCTGATTCGCTTCCATACAAAGCTGGATTCGCACGGCAAAAAGGCGTACCTGTGACCGTGGGATAATTTGGACAGGACTCGACTCTTTCTAAGATCGCTGTACCGTTGGGACTTTCTGGCGTAGAAAGATGAATCAGCAAGCAGCAAACGGCGCAGTGAATTTCTGTTATTGTCGTACACGAGTCCGTGGGAGAACAATTGATACGCCCATGGACAAACAGAGCCTTGTCGGAGCCTTTGGGGCTGTTTGCGCACCACCCCTTTTCCATACCATTGACCTTCAATCCATTACAGTTGGAAGGCCTGGACCCTTTCTTGATCAAGCAAACCTAACTTGTTCGATTGTATTGCCGTCACTAGGGATTCGATTACTCTCGCTCTGGAAACCCCTCCCGTCAGGCATTCGAGACCGCCGTTGCCGCCCTTGAAGGTGCCAAGTATGGACTTGCCTTCTCCTCTGGATCTGCCACCACTGCCACCATTGTCTCGTCTCTTCCTACTGGATCTCACATTGTCTCCGTGAACGACGTCTATGGAGGCACTTACCGCTACTTCACAAAGGTCGCCTCCACCTTGGGAGTTGATGTGACCTTCGTTGATCTCAAGGATGCTGCTAATGTCGCTTCTGCCATCCGTCCCAACACCAAGCTCATCTGGGTGGAAACCCCAACCAACCCCACCTTGCGTTTGGTCGATATCAAGGCAGTTGCTGAGATTGCCCATAAGCACAATACCAAGTTGGTGGTCGATAACACCTTCATGAGCCCCTTCTTCCAGAACCCACTCTCTCTGGGTGCTGATATCGTCGTCCACTCTGTCACCAAGTACATCAACGGACACTCTGAGTAAGTCTCCTGTTCCTGAATGTTTTTCTTGCTATCATCACTTTGTATGCAAGGTTCTCACACGTTATTATATTCATGTTGATAGCGTTGTTATGGGCGTTGCCGTTACCAGTGATGATGAGATCTATACAAAGTTGGCCTTCTTGCAGAACTCTATTGGAGCTGTTCCGTCTGCATTCGACTGCTTCCTTGCCAACCGTGGTCTCAAGACTCTTCACCTGCGCATGCGTCAACACGCCGCTTCCGCCCAGGCCATTGCCGAGGCTCTGGAGGCCTCTCCCTACGTCGAGAATGTGATCTACCCTGGATTGCTTTCGCACCCTCAACACGAGCTCGCAAAGCGTCAACAAAGGGGATTCGGAGGCATGATCTCCTTCAGAATCAAGGGCAATCTGGCTACTGCGAATGCCTTCTTGCGTAACGTCAAGTTCTTCACGCTGGCAGAGAGCTTGGGAGGTGTCGAGTCACTTTGCGAGCTCCCAGCGACCATGACCCATGGTTCAGTCTCAGCCGAAGACAGGGCTGCCCTTGGTATCACTGAGAACTTGATCCGCCTCTCTGTCGGTATCGAGGACACGGACGATTTGGTGGCCGATGTCTTGGCTGCTCTTGAGTCTGCTTCCAAGCAGTAAACTCGACTTTCACACTCCTTTCGTCATATACATTCACACGCAGCATTCGTAGCGAGGTAGACACCATAAACATTGTATAGATATCCCATGTTCGTATATTTCCGCACCGATGATTCAGAAACCGCATTGAGTATTGAGTTTGATCAAAAGCCACGGTTGGATCAAGAGCAGTCATAAAAGCGAACTGGAAGGCGATCCGACACTCATCTTCCTCACACCATCGCCTTTCGCCTGTCATGGGAGACGTCCATATGGAAGAAACTGAACACGCTGCAGGAACACAGGAAGAACAAAGTGCCACAACAACAGAACCATCAGCACAGAACGCATCTGGATCAACCTCGACAATACCTGTACAACAAGATTCGATGGGTGCCAACAATAGTGTACCTGAATCAACCTCATCGCTCAATAAGGACCTTGCTACACCCCAAAGCCAAGACCCAAAGGTGGCAGAGGGAGAGAGCAGTGCTCATGCACCTGTAGCAACAACCACAGTTACTACAGCCCCACGAGTCGGTGACGATCACGAAAGGGCGATAGAATCAGACGCGATGATGGACATCGACTCCACAGCGCCGGCAGAAGGGTCCAAGGCTGAGGAGAAGGATATCCAGGAAAACAGTGCCAATGAGGTCGCAGAGACAAACGGTTCAAGGTCGGATGTACCTGAACAAACTAAGGAGCCGGATGCAATGAAAGAACCATCGTCGTCGTCCGCAGAGTCCGAGTCAACATCAGGCAAGTCAGCAAATCCTGCAATAGAAGTTGGTTTAGTAGAGGCTAAGCACGAGCAGTCCACCACCATGGATCAACAGACTTCATCGGATAACCAGCAAGCATCGAACAATGGAGACAAGACCGATCATCCTGTCGCGATAGCTACATCAAAAGAAGACGTACAGCCCAAACCCGAAGGAACGGGATCAGGAACTCTAGCAGTGCCTGTATCATACAAACGAACAACAGCACCTGTGGCGCCCCCACCCCAGCCAGTACGCGCTTACATTCCTCAGTTCAAGTTTACGACCTTTACACCAATGACGCCCTTGCCCACTCGAAATGTGACCAGCAACTTCCTGAAGACCGAAAAGAACTATGTTCTGAAAAATATAGCCAGGCGCAGACGCCGTAAGCGCAAAGCTGAGGAGGATATCGCTCAGGAAGAGGACAACACCACCGAGAGCAAGGGCGAGGACGAAGAGCAGAAGGATGTGGCTAATGGAACCCTGAAGAGGAAAAGGAATGATGAGTTCTCAGCTCTCCGGAGAGGAATTTTCGCGGACGAGGAGGAGGACGAGGACGAGGACGAGGATAATGAGAAGGATGGGAATGTAGAGGATGATAATCGCAAGGAGGAAGAGGATGAGTACGAGGACAGCAGCGATAGTGATTCTGAGAAAAGCGTGGTGAACGAGATGGATGAAAATGGGGAAGCCAAGTCGGTAAGCCATTGAGAATGTTACAGAAATGACTTCCAGGTACGCGCAAAGGATGAGATCCCTCGGAAGACTGCTCTATTAACGTACTTCTGGGCCGTATTGAATCATTCGTGTAGTCATCAGATACCGGCAAGAAGATCATCGTCATCCATCCGGGATCTCGGATATTGAGGATCGGAAAGGCCTCTGATGCCTACCCTGTCGCCATTCCACATTGTATAGCTCGGCGGATGCGTAATGTACCAGCAACAGCAACGGTTGGCAATGGAAAACAGCCGGCTTCAACATCCGCCGCAACCTCCACACCACAGCCTACAGACGCAACAGGGGGTGTAGTGTCCAACGCGGAATCATCAGCCGCTGATGGGGGTGAGCAGGACGCGCATGGTGATGCCGAAGCGATGGATGACAATGCTATGGAAGTTGATGTCGACGAGGAGGCTCAGGATTCCGATAACCTGGATGTAGGTGCTGAGGCAACAGGCTTTTCTCCGTTTACCTTCAGCTTGACAGTAGACAATCGTTTCGAACATGTCATGGAGTTGACTGACACCTCATGATTGAATCTAGGTTGTGAATGACAAGTACTTGCGAGAAATCGAGAATGACCTCAAGATCCGTATGAAGGCGGCGAAGCGACGACCAGTTCCCAACGCAAAGTCACAGGTGAAATCCTTCAACACATCTTCGGAACCCGAGAAAATCTTGGACTACAACGATCCTTACAAGGTTGAATGGACGGACCCGGCGGCAGAAGGCGATTATGTCATTGGACAAAAGGTAGGTTGTGACATCCTGGTAGTTCTTTCATCCATGCCATCGCTGTGAAGCGAATGCCTTCTCAACTGCTCAAATCTATCTAGGCATTGAATCTTCAACCGAGCAAAAATCATACGTTCAAGTTACTCTGGCCGATCGTTGGAGGAAACTTGAATGAAAAGGACTATTCAACACCAAGGGTGGTGGCTGCGGATCTGGAAACAATCTGGACGAATGTCATCAAAAACGATCTTGGAATTGAACCCAAAAAGTTCCGGGTATGGATCTTCACCTGGTGTTATGGTATAGCTCGGGTGAAAACGCAATGATCTTTAGGTCATCCTACAATAACTAACACCTGCTTTGCAATGTTAGAAACACTATGTTCTACTGGTGATCCCAGACCTGTATAACAAGCTGTATGTGATTGAACTCGTCAACATGCTCTTAAAGTCGATGCAGTTCCGCGGAGTGATTGCTCTTCAAGAATCTGTGTGTGCAGCCTTCGGTGCCGGAATTTCAACAGCTTGTGTGGTCGATATCGGAGCCGAGGTGACCAAGGTCGCCTGTGTCGAGGATGGCGTGTGCATTGCAAACTCGAGAGCCGTCTTAAAGTACGGAGGAGACGATATTACGCGATGCTTTACAGCGCTGGTGAAACGGACAGGATTCCCGTACCGGGAATTGGATTTGGCACAGACATATGATTGGCGACTGATGGAGGAGCTGAAGGAGAAGTGGTGTACCTTGAATGAGGCAGACCTGACAGTCCAGGTGTACAACTTCTTTGTTCGAAGACCCAAGGAGGAGCACACACTAAAGTATCAGGTTAAGGTGCATGACGAAGTGGCTCTCTCTCCTATGGTAAGAACTCACTCTCCACCCCAATGCTTTGATGATACATCGGGCGCTTGTTGGGATCGCTGCTAATGACTCGCGTTTTTACACCTCCCCAGTGTTTATTCTTCCCAGGGGTCATTCGGAGGCGACTTGAACAACGCGAGATGAATCCGACCTTCGCCAACTTCACCAACTATGAGGACATCAACGAGAATGCCCCTCCAGTAAGGAACCCATCACTTGGCTGTTCGCACTGTTCTCGTGTAAGGTCATGGTGTGTTTGTTTAACGGATTTACAATGACTGTTAGATTGCTTTAATGAACCAGTCTTCTAAGAAGAGCACCGCTGCTGCTGCCGCCGCAGTTGCAGCAGCCAGAGCAGGGACGCCTGCTGCAGGAGAAGACGGCAATAACGCCAACGCCAATGGCGGCACAACACCCAGTGGAACACCAGGCGCCACACCTGCATCGACACCTGCACCATCTGCAGCCACTGTAGCGGCCCCTCCGCCTGTGGTGCCTGTCCATCATCCGTTCGACATGGATCATTCTGTGACGACGACGGATACGACCTGGGAGATTGCAGGCACGATTGGCAAGGATCACTTTTCGAGCTTGGTGTCATTGGATATCGTCGTAGCTCAATCTATCTCCAACTGCGGAAGTGAAGAACGGTCCAAGAAGCTGTATGGTAGCATCATTCTGGTCGGAGGCGGCGGTATGATCCAGGGATTTGACCGTGTGCTCGAGGATCGGTAAGTTGGTTCGCTCGTCATGACACAGGGCTTGGTGTGGGAGTCCCTTCTATTACCATGGCTTCCTTTCTTACATCGTTTGTGTTGGCACAAATACTAGATTGTTCCAAGCTTTGCCAGCGACTTTGACGACGGTCGAGAAGGTTGAGGTACTGCCATCACCACGCGACATGGATCCACGGTTGTTGGTTTGGAAAGGAGCGTCTGTGCTCGGCAAGCTTGTGTCGGCGCGAGAGTTGTGGATCAAGCCATTGGAATGGGAACTTCAAGGACGCAAGGCCCTTCGAGACAAATCGTTGTTCTACTGGGGGAAAGACTGAAGGACACGAACAGGAAGGAGTATGTGGGATCAGTGCGGGAATGCGATGCCAGCAATGTGAACAAAGCCCCGGTCCGTTCAAACGTTATGCCGATCACACTAATAAATCTGTTCACGATTGCGGGCATAAAAACATAAAAACATTTGGTTGTGGGAACAGACTTGAACGGAACGAATGGAGGGAAGAGAACCAGTTCTGGGATTGCAACAGGACTTCTCTTCTCCGATGGTCCTGAGAACCATGCATCAAAATGGTGGCTCATATTGCACCAGAGACCCCAGAACTGGCGGGATTACGGAAATCAGATCTTCCAGACTCCGCACATTTTTTTCTCGCGACACTCGCAAGTTCTCTGCACAGCAAGCCCAACTCATTCACCCCACGCATCCTCTTTCTGGATCAGCACAGTTGTCTCAGACACCATGTTTCGCAGGCAGGAAACCGCTCCGTTGTTGGTCAACGAAGAGCGCAACGACTCGCTCGACGAACAAGACCGCGAACTACTCGAGCAAGAATCCCGCAAACAAGTCCGAAGGGTAAGCTGGAACTACCCTCTCATCAGCTCCTTGCTCGATCCCGATGCATGAGAGGAAGTGTTGTCTATGAACTGTCGGATCGCTTTTGCCATTTTGGTAGGAACGGAAGCGCCTGTGTCTGTGTCTCGGCCTTGCTCTCGTGCTTACAATGGCTGCCGCAAGCATAACAATTTTCATGCTTACAAGGCGCTCTCTATGTAAGGCCCCTCAGAATTTTGCAGTGTCCATATATCGACCAAGTGGTGGAGTGTGCAAACGCCAAGTTGATTGTGGATATTGAAGTCCGTTGTCGTCCTGGTGATCATTAGCCCGAATCCGTGCCCGCAATGTGATCATGATGGTATCGGATGGATTTGGCCCGGCGTCGCAGAGCTATGCTCGCTCCTTCCGGCAATACAAGAAGAATTATACAGCAGAAGAAGCCGTGACATCTCTGGATGAGATTCTTATCGGAGCATCCAGGACTCGCAGTAGCAATAGTTTGGTCACCGACTCGGCTGCTGGAGCCACGGCATTCTCTTGTGCCCTCAAGACATACAATGCGGCCGTTGGTGGTATGGTGATAGCAATTCGTTTGTTGTTGCCGGTGTTGGTGGTGTATCAATCGTTTCCCTGCCCAATTTATCAACACGCTAATAACACCCGCTCAATATCCTGTAGTTGATCCTGAAGGCATTCCTTGTGGTACCGTGCTCGAGGCAGCCAAGGAGATGAACATGTTCACAGGACTAGTAGTCACTAGCAGAGTGACCCATGCTACACCGGCCTCGTTCTCAGCCCATGTGGTTCATCGCGACATGGAGGCAGACATTGCTGTTCACCAAATTGGAGATTATGCGTTAGGACGTCGAGTCGATTTAATGTTAGGAGGCGGGCGATGCTTCTTCTTGCCTAACACGACGGAGGGTAGTTGCCGCCAAGACGATCGCGACTTGATCAAGGAGAGTAAGAGCTTTGGATGGGAAAACGTGATCTTCAACCGCCAGCAGCTGGAGGATATGATGCAGAAGAACGATGATGCTCTACCCTTGCCTCTCTTGGGTCTGTTCCACCTTGACCACATGAGCTATGAAGTCGACAGGAAGCGACATTTTTTCGCAGAAGAACCTCCGCTGAATAAGATGGCTGAAGCAGCATTGAAGACTCTCAAGGCCAATGCCCAAGCTTCCGGGCAAGGATTCTTTTTGATGATAGAGGGCTCCAAGATCGATCTGGCATCTCACAGCAATGACCCAGTAGCACATCTGCACGAGATTCTGGAGTATCACAGAACAATTCGCGTCGTCCGGAACTTTTTGAAGGAAAATCCTGACACAGTGATGATCTCTACCAGCGATCACGAGACTGGCGGCTTCACGTTGGGATTGCAGCCAGATCCAAGGACCTACCCCGACTACCTTTGGAAGCCAGAGGTGATTGATAGGGCTGAAGCATCTGCTGAACTATTGGGTAAGAAGCTGGTCGCCTTCCTTGCTTCGGAATCTCGGGAGGATCAAAGAGCTCAGGACCCAAATGGAAATCGTAATCAACGCATTGAGGAGTTTGTGAAGACTGAGATTCTGGAGAAGGGTCTTCATATCACTGACCCATCAGAGGAGGAGATCAAGTTCTTGTCGACAGCAGACACACAGCCCTTCGACTACCTCTTGCGGTTCATAGGGCATGCAATTTCAAAACGAGCCTACCTTGGATGGACCACCGCGGGCCACACTGGGGTGGATGTCAACTTGTATGCAGAGAGCTCTCAAGACCAAGACGACTGGATCTTGGACAGGCTGAGGGGCAACCATGAGAACACAGACATTGGTGATTTCTTGACTTGGTACCTAAATCTAGATCTTGAGCCCATAACCAAGCGACTTGTCGGGTGAGCTTCCTTGCTTTTCTTTATCATGATCCTGGCGTGCATGTTATTCACTTTGAAATCGGCTGTCAAAGAATACGCCTATTAATGGGTTGTTTTTACTTGTAGATCTGCGGAGAAGTGGTTCAAGCCAAAGCGAGACCTTCCAAGTAACGGACGTGTCCAGAGCCAGCATGAAATGACGGGACAGTGAGCACAATCTTGCTCTTCAGACTAGACACTAAACTATTGAATGAATAGATATCTGGCCCAAACACTGGGACCCGTAGAGTGAAGATCCGACATCCCCTTGCGATTGTAAGCGAGATCAACTAATGCCATCTTCACCACTGATGGCGGGAAAGCTATTCCAGAACACTTCTATCCGACCCCTTGGTGGATTTTTGTAATGTCCCCCCCCCATGAAGGAAACTGGCCATAAACCACAAGCCTCGTTCACGCCTATGACGCCTAATGTCCTTGATTTGGTTGCCGTTCCGTTGAAGCCCCTCTGCGCGATTGAGGGAGCAAAAAGTCGAAGATCGAGTCGCGCAGTCTGTGCGGGAACATGTCATCCAGCAATTCCGCCGAGTTGGTCCGAAAGCCTAATGGGCAAAAGGTTGAATGAAGAGCTCCATGCTCAATCTGCTCATTTCTGAAGGAATGAAGCTTGTGTAACATACTCCAGAAGGTGTTTGTCGACAACAATGCCCTCCTTGATCCCCCTCGAACCATTGCTACTTCAAGAAACACGCATCGTGCGGCAAAAAGTGAGATACTCCTCTTATCCACACTTCCTGCGCATGATACATTATTCCTCCAAGCAAGGCTGTCGTCCTCGTAGCGAGATGAAAAAAAAAAAAAAAATAGAAAAGGACCATGTGTGATATAAGGGGGACGCCGAGGAAAGACGGCTGTGCGAGTTTATGTGTTTGTCAACATCTCTCGTCAGCCCCGCAGCACAGGAGTCTAGGTGCTTGTCGGCTAACCAGTAAGAGTAAGATTACAGCGGAGAGCGGAGACACTGCGCCTGTATATGTGAGAGGGAGGAGTCTCTACGCCCACAGACTCATTGTTCAGG
>Ga0247824_10000771_pt1 | contig 16700 bp, 20 predicted proteins | sample 13C_PalmiticAcid_FD_194412 | JGI IMG/M metagenome (GOLD analysis project Ga0247824, IMG submission 194412) | Soil microbial communities from agricultural site in Penn Yan, New York, United States - 13C_PalmiticAcid_Day48 | ecosystem: Environmental > Terrestrial > Soil > Agricultural land... | reverse complement strand
CCCCCCTTATTTTCTCCTTTTTCTTTCTCCTTTTTCTTCTCCTTTTTCTTCTCAAAAAGGAATGAAGGCGTCTCAATCCATGGTTTGGATGTACGGCTTTTTTTCACCAGAGGGAGCCTCCCACACCCCACACTCTAAAGCCAACACCACTCGCGTCTCCTCCCGTTTGTTTACACCCCCCTATCCGTCTCCAAGGGGCAATCCAAACACCCACACGCCCACCCACACCCATCTACCCCAGTGGGCACCAACCCTCGTCAATCTGATACACACCCCCTCAAGGGCACCTATGCACGTCCAGCCCTGACCCTGACTGCACCCTACATACATCTCAGCTGACATGCTCTGCAACACAACCCCCAGAGACACACCCGTCTACTGTGCATGTCCCGCCGCCGCCCTGCCGCACAGCCAGCCAGCCAGAAGGCAAGGCAAGACAATGGCAAGGCAAGGTTACCTTACCCATTTCATCCCACACCATCCCTTACCACCCCGTACCCCATACCACAACACCACCCTACACACCCCAGCGGCGCAGCACCAACGGCACGCCAGCCCCCATCCAGCCTTGCCCCCCCATCCCAAAAGAGATAGCCCACGAATTACGAAATGGGCAAGGAGTCATGGGAACCAGATTCAGACCAAAGGCGGGTGGGTGCGGGGGAGAGATGACGCACGCAAGGGTGTGCACACGCCATCCCGCCGGAGCAGAGGAACAGACAGGAGGGGAGGGAGGTGGTGGGGGGCACGTACACATCCAGGAGTGCACTACACTCGAGGTGCAAGATTTGGATCGGAAAGAGGGAGTGCCGTGTGGGGAAGGACGCAGGCAAGAGGCGCGCAAACAGGGACTGTTGTTGTCTGGGGAGGGAATGCAACGAGAGAGGGAGAAGGACGTAGTAGCAACGTGTGGGGAGACGCCACTGGTAGGCAGGCAAGGGGCACATGCCACGCCATGCCACGGGGAAACAGAGGGAGAAGAGGAGAGCCCTGTGGAGAGACGCCACAACCAGAACTGATCGCCTGACCGGTAGGCAAGCCAAGGGCACAGTTCCCTCCCCTCTGCGATCTGTGCCTGCACACAACCCCCTTCGCGCACATCAAAACTACAATAATCCACCACTCCCATCCAACGCAAGTAAGACGGCCGGACCAAACCAGATCAGCCCTGCCGCCTCCTCGGCCCCCGGCATGTCCATCTTGTTTCATGCCCTGCACAACCCGCATGGAATCTGCCCCATCCCACATGGCCAACCGACCCCAACACCAGATTCGCGATTCGCGATTCGGGAGACCCGAGAGAGAGAGAGAGAGATGGGGGCGATAACACGCCACGCCACACGGGAAAGCAAGAAGCCGGAGCGGTCAGAGCCCACACCCACGCCCACCACACCCACGCCGCCTCGCGACGCAGACGCGCGGCGGGCAGAATGACCGGCCGGCGTGTATGCACGGTCCCGTCCGGATACGGCAAAGGTAGGAAACCAGAAATGGAACGGATAGCACGCTATCCGGCGACGGACACACGCAGCGAACAAGGTGGAAAAAAGAGCAGGCCAGTCGCGGCAACGGGAGCGGCAAGGAAAAGGGGGAAAATGTCGGGCAGCAAAGGGAGGGAAAGAGGGGGGTTAAAAATAGCCGCGATTGCGCGCCCAAGCGCTCGCCGACCAATTTCGAGGGGGCCCTTGCGCGGGACTGGCGTCTATGGGCGGCTTCCATTCAGCCGCCGTCGGGACAAGACTTGGCTGGCCGGTCAGCGGTTGGGAGAAGGGGCGGCTTGCCTGCCAGGCTCCAGCCTGCACTCGCGGCTTCCGGCTTCCCCTTACGGCAAGCCCCTCGGAGACTGGCTTGAACAAAGACACCCGAAGTAGAGAAAAACAATTCAAGAGACCAACTGAGACTGAAGACGTGCCCAAAAGGGAGGGAAGAGTACCGGAAGACACTGCCGCGCGCCCTGCGGCTCGTCCCCAGTCTTCATCCCCCGGGTGGGCGGACCAGCAGCCAATATCGAGCCGCCGCTGAGCTGCGCGTCATCCATATCTCCATGCGCTACCCCTGACGAGGAAAGCGGAAGAACACGTGTACGTCTTCTAGAACAACAGACACACCCAAAGTGTCGACGACACTGTGCCACGACTCGAGTTGGCCCCGACTCCCCAGCTCCCGTGCTGCAATCTTGGAAGATATCGAAGCAACGCGTTCTGCCCAGACCCGATCCTTCTCCGACGCGGGTCCAGCTCCCAGCCGATCTGGTATCACCAGATACCTTCAAGGGGAGCAGAGGCGAGCCACTAGTGCTTGCTGGGTTTGGGTGGGTATGCCAGAGGCGTTCGGTCTCGTGTCCGGTCGGGAGGGTGCAGGAATATGAGAACCGGGGTGTTCCAGAAGCTGAGCTGATGCGGTCATGGCTTGGGGTTCCTTTACACTTTCCTAGCGGGAGCGGCCTGTGGGTGTAGAGTTCGTATCAACAACGACTCGTTCGTGCCGCAGAGCGGCCCGTGATCTCCGGCGTCCCTGCGCGCTGCCGAGACAGCTCCAGCCCCAGAGCTGGCAACCGATGCAGTCGAAAACTCGGAACCGAGGAATCAGCGGCCGAGCCGAATGATTTGCCCTGTGCCTCCCAGGGGCGCCAACGCCAATGCAGCCGGAGAATTTCGTCGCTCTCTTTGGCGGCCCTTGAACGCGGTAAGCCGGAACGGCATTGAAGAGGATTGTAATTGACGTCGATCGCGGCGAGAAGCGGTCGCCTGCTGCCATAACAGCCGGTCAATGAAGTCCCAAGAGCGGCAAGGGCAAGGACAAGGTTCCGGCGGAAGAAGGTTCCCAGATCCCGGGCCGTCTTCTCCAGAGAACATGGCCTTATGAGGTTCCTGCCAAGTCGAGATGGCGTACGTTTCAAACGTAACAAAAAAAAACGTCATTGTCGATGCTTCGCTTCGGACGTGACGTCGGGCCTCGCTAGCCCAAATCCTTTGATCTTTGCTGCTCCTGTCGCTTGGATTTCTCTCCCTTGGTCCCAACGCTGACAGGCTAAACCCTTGCTGGTAGTTGACTCTCTCCCGGACCATGACGAGGTGGTATTTCAGGTGACAGAAGTGGCACCACTGATCCCCTGCCGAACCCGAGAGAGGCAGTTTAACCGCAAGCGCAGCTCGCATATCGAGCCAATCTGGCCAACGTGATGAGCGAGACTGGCAAGGGGCTGGGCCAAAAGTCCCATCAGCTGCCGGTACTCCGTCCTCTAGCGATTTCTCAGACAGCTTGGCTTCGCTGTGCGTTCGGCGTACCAGAAAAGCAGGATGCTTCAGAGCTGACACGGTAGCATTGGCGATTTTGCCGCAGGCGGCCGGCGGGAAGCGGCTGGGTTGGCCATTCGATGTTGGATTGTGTCATCCAGGGCCCGGCAAATGCCGTCTCGCCTGTTCTCCGAAGATGCTCAACGGGACCAACAGTATTTGGGCCGACGGCAATTCGGTCAAGGTCGAGGGGAGAGATTCGTCGAGATACTTGGCGCCGCTGGAAGGGAATCCGCAGGAATGCGTGATTGCGGCAAGCAATGGGTCTGCGCCCGTTTCCAGATGGCGAGGGCTCACGGTACCCCGAAATTGGCTGGAGTGTTTTGGGCAGCAGCCCGTCAGTTTGCCGGTTGTGCCCGGACGGGCGGGCCCCGATGCCGGGCGGCTTGGGTCCAAGCGAGCAGCGCCAGTGCGCGACTTCCCCCATCTGCAGCATGTCTCCCGCTCCCGCTTGTTGAGAAGTCGTCAGTATGTAAGTTTGGAGGAGAGGCAAATGCGACCCGCAAGATGTCATTGGCTAGTGCAGCCGGCGCGCTCAGTCGGCAGTGGTAACTTCCGTCGAGCATTGCCGACAGATAGATTGCGTTGGCTGACGATGGGCGCTTGTTCGCGCAGAAATGGGCGACTGAGACGCGGGCACCTTGCGAACGGACGCGGGTGCAGGCGCAAGCGCAGGGGAAAGGGGCGCTTGGTGGGGAAAACGACGTCGGACAGACGCCGAGAAGATCGCAGACACCCCCACCCCAGGGCTGTTTCCGATGGCGCCAAACCGTTCTTGGGCAACACCCCAGTCTGAGCCAGAAGCCTGGTCCCAGCCTGGACAGGGGTCCGTTCTGCGCAGCCCTATATTAAGTAACGTCATCCCCCCCTCCGTGACAGCCGTGGGGTGGGTGCACCAGCACCGAGCCTCGGACGGCACGGTGCAGCCATTGTTCTCGGTGGGCAGCTTCGGCGCTGGCTTCTGGCGGCTGGCTGGAGCTTGAAAAGCGAAGCTGCTACAGACTTGCTTCGGCCGTCGGCAGGGTGAGGTGATTGAGGCTTGAGCGCAGCGAATGAGAAATTGTCCGATGTCCATTTTCAGAAACCCAGCCGTTTGGGCTTTTCCGTGTCGGAACAAGCGCTTGCGAGCCCGGTCCCGACTCCGAAGTGGCTGCTTGTTCTCTTCCTTGTTTGCTTCCTGTTGCGGTGATCGCATTAACTTACATACCATGGTCCTGTCGTCTTTGGAAACTCCCAAGACAGACCGTTGCACCCGTCCCCAAAGATCGTCGATCGACAAGCGCCGCCACGGGACGCACCAGCCCAGCCCTGCGGGTGCTCTGACTTTGAGAGAGACTTTTACCCGCCAGCTGTGTTTCATTGGGGCCCTTGCGGCGAGCACTCTCGTGCAGGAGCCGAGCCGCGGAGTCGCCTCCGAAACCGCGGTGGGTGTGCCATTGGGAGACTTTGCCATGTCCATTGGTTGCCGTTTTCGGCAACACCAGATGGGCCCAGCACACGCTGCACAGGTTGACAAGCGCTTGGGAGTCGTCGGTCGATTGACCGTGGGCGATCTGCCCCAAATTGGGGGTGTGACACACTGGCACGGAGAGAGAGAGGAATGTTTGAGGAGAGCAGAAGGGGGGCTGCTCGGCGTCTCGCTCTTTTGTTTTCCATGCGACGGAAAAATAAAAAACCAAACAATCACATCGATGGGATTTTCAAGTGTGTGCTGGAAGTGACAAGAAAGCGGGGATTTGAATTGCAGGAGGCTCTTGTGGGGAGTGTGGGTGGAGGGGGGTTGTGGGTCTGGGCCCAGTCTGGAACGGCCTCCACACGGGCCACGCCATGCACTCCACTGGTCCAGTGGGTTCCTCCTCCCTGAATTCAGCTCCAAGCTTGCTTTGCTCACCAAGAGATCGAGAACTGGAGCTGGCGACGGAAATTGACATGAAAAATCAGTCGCCGAGTCTTCGTATCCAGGTGCATGTCTGTTCTTGTGGGCTGTGTGACAAATCGTGTGGAGCGCCCGGCGCGGCAATGTGATGGACCAGGGCAGGAACCAGGGGAAAAAAGACAATCAAGGGTTCCGAAGACGTGACTTGAAAGTTGTCACTCTGCAGGTGTGATTTCCTGGCGTTCCAGCGCTCTGGAGATCCTGTCCCTGTTCGGTCTTCTCTCCTCATGCACGGTGTCGTCGCATCGTCCAGCAGCTGGCTCAGACTGGGAAAGCGCCTCATTGCCCGTGCCTCGATCGATCCAGTCCGGGGGGTTCGGGAAGCCGAGCCTCAGTCAACCCAGACTGACACCCTCGGGTCCCAGCCACCCCCCACACCTTAACGTTACCCGGAGGAATCTGCTGCCACGGCCAGCCATGCCATCCCATGCTTCACCCCCAGCCAGCGAAAGAGGAAAAAGCAAAACAATTCTCCCAATTTGTATTTCCCCTGGATGCTGCTGTTTGTCTCGCTCGACGCCCCGGCTCCCTGTCGCCCGCCCCGCCAGTGCTGTGCAAAACATTAAAACATACTGTTGTAGATGGTACATGAAAGCATAACCAAATGTGTTTTAATACAGGTGAGATATACATGTTGATGAAGATGCATGCCAAAAGAAGAAGATAAAAAACAACAAGGTCCTTTTCCCAGGCACGTACGGAAAGGTACAGGCGGCGCTGGTGGTGGTGTGACGAATTGAGAAGTATCCCCTGGCGCCGCGTGTTTGTGACTCGGGTTCGACGTCTCGGCATCCAGCCAATTCCTGCGCGATGTGGTCTGGATGGAGTCGTGCCTGGCGATTTGCGTCGAATGGGGGACGAGTCCGCCTTGTCGGAGACGTGGCACTGTTCCCGTTCCAGGAATTATTCCCCTGGCTCGACCCTGGCTTCTTTTGCGATCCTTGCTTCGGTCGCCCATGGGAATTGCCGCAAAGGGAAAGGGGGGCAAGCGTGGCCCCAAACCGCAACGAGTTTGGCCCGAGTGGGCGAGGCTGAAACGTCGGTGAAATTAAGGTTCAGTCGTTATCTCCCGGTCGCGTGGCTGCTGATCCCTGAACTCCACCACCACCGCGAAGTTTTTCCTCCGACGACCGCCGCGAGTGCCTGTGCTCGTTTTCGCCAAATTGAGCCTGGGGGTGCTGCGTTGGGTTCTGCTGATGGTGGCGGTGGTGCCGTGCTTCCGACGTGGGCCCCGGGGCGAAGTGCGTCGTCGTCGTCGCCCTGGGAGACTGCGGGTGGTCCGACAAGAGCGATGAAACCGAGTGCGCCCCGGTCCGCCCGGATGGTGCCTGGGCAGCTGGAGGCGCAAAGTGCGGCACCTGCCCTTGGTGCAGGGTCGAGGATGACGGCTCGCCGCCCTCCCGCACCGAGCTTGCCCCTGACGTGTGCATCGGGGACATCTCTCTCCCTGGCCCCGAGCTCTCCGCGCGAGCCCGGCCACCACCACCGGTCCGGTATGATCCCACGTCGCTCCTCTGCCGCGAGTGGCCCCTCCTGCGACCGAGTGGTGGGTTGGACAGCCCTGTGCTGTGTGAGAAGGGCGGCGAACGCTGCCGATGTGTCGTCGTTGGCGGAGGCGCTGGCTGCTGGGGCCCTAGTGCTTTTCGTTTGCGGGGTGATTCCCCTACTGCGTGAAAAACGAGCTCGGTTAGCCCCCCGCCAGAGCCTCAATATCGCGGTTTGGTTTTGGACGAACCTGAGGGCGTGGCTGGCTGCTCGACGCCGCTCCGTCCTCCTGCTTGCGACGTCGGGGGCTGCCAGTGATGGAAATAGATGGACGGCGACGCCTGTGCCTCCTGTTGCTGCTGTGACTGGGCGAGACCTGCTTGGTGCGTGGCAGCTGAAGAGCCGCCTGGGCCGCCGGGGACGTTGGTGTTCAGGTTTGGCAGGCTGGATCCGCCCCCGATGACTGAGCGTCCGGCCATCACCCCGGGCATGCTCAGTCCTCGCGGCCTCGTCGGCGACCCTGGGTAACCCGACATGTATCCGCCTTGTGCCGAGCCTGGCGTGGATGGAACGCCTCCCGAGACCGAGTACTGACCGTACGCCTGAGCTTGAGAGTCCCGTCTCTGGTGCTCTGCAGAGACAGCGCCTGGCGGCATCAGCGCAGGCGGATGTTGTGGAGGGGATTGCGACAGCATAAACTGCTGCGCCCACTCCAAAGCCGCCGGCGAGAGCGCCCCGCCGCCCATTCCCGCGAAGACAACCGGCACCAACGGCGGTGGTATCCCTCCTTGCAGGGAAGTCCTCAGGATCTCATGCTCCATCCTCCTCTGTTCGAGACGGTAGCTTTCCTGCCTCGTCCTCTCCTCTTCCTGCCTCCGCTTGTCTTCCTCTGCCTTGGCTGTCAGCCAGGCTCTCATCGACTCCTCATGCCATGGTGGAGCTGGCGGGAGCTGGCCCAGCGCCTGGCTTTGTGAAGGCGGCGGTGGTGGGACGGGCTGGCCTCCCGAGAGGCTTGGTGGCGCTTGCGAAGGGCCGGATCCGGGTGGCGGTTGAACTGGAGGCAGAGCCGCCGGCGGAGGCAAACCACGGTGAGGCGCCGACATGAGCTGATCGGACAGAATGCCGCCTCCGGGGGTGCTGAGCGGCGCCTTCTGGCCCGGATCCAGATATATCAAGGGGGGAGAAGGGCGGGAGGTGCTCGGCGGGGTTGGAAGGTCATGGACGGGCCTGTAGCCGTACTGCACTGGCTTGTTGATTGTAAGCATCCTCGTGTAAGTGTGCAGTGAGGGCGAGGAGCAAAGGTCGGGAAGCAGCTGTGTGAAGCAGGCGGGTGTTATTAAAAGGAGTGGGAGAGAGCAAATGAGTGGCGGGATGGGGCTGTTTTGGAAAGGGAGCGAGGAGGGGGATGGGAAAGAAGAAATGGAAATAACCTTTTGGGATGGGCAAGCTGGATGTGGCGGCCAGCCTAGTGGTGGTAGCAGAGAGGGTACCAGGCGGGGCGTGTGGTGATGAAACGTCGAAGTACTATGACAGAGCCCACCCTGATTTGGCCATTGGCGCGCTGGATAGAAATATAAGTACTTGCTAAGGTAGGAAAAAGGCGGGGGCGGCGGGTGGATGGGCAGCAGGTCCAAGGCCAGACAAGCAGCTCCAGTGCAGCCCACTATGCTCGAGGCGGAGTTAGTGTCGAGCGGGAGAGGCGAGGGTGACCCTGGCTCCGTGCCTCCTTGCCCCGTCCCGATCTGTCTCCCCTTCTGCGCTGGCGGATGTCGTGGGAAGCCGCGTTTGTTCGGACGGTGGCTCAATCCTGTTATTTCCCCACAGTACGGGCAGTACGGTCAAGATGCGGTTAGAAGGACGAGTCAAGGCGGCCGGGGGGTTGATGAGAGGGGAGCGGCAACAATTTGTAACCCAAATTGATGGTTTACCGTTTAGGCAAGCAAGCGAGCGGAAACAATGTGGAGCAAAAGGGCTCCGGAGGTGCCCTGAGCTATTTCATTTGGACGCAGTGCGTATCAGAACAGATTGACACAAGGGTCTGGGGGGAGGGTCGAGCAGAGAGACGGCCCTTCGGAAGCCTCGAGACGGGATACCGGGCGAGTAAACAGACCACAAGACGCTCAGGGCCAGTCGATCATTGAAGGGAAGCCACGGGAAGAAGTCCGTTGGCGGAAACGTGAGCCAGGAGGAAGTCGAGATGCATAGTTCTCGGGCTTTGTGCCAAGATGATACCAGGAATCTGGGGGGCAGAGATGGGCCGGGTGGGCAACCAAAGCAGTCTGGCCGGCCCTGTCCTGTCTTGAACACCCTAGCCCGAAGAGAGCGTGTTGCCCACACCACCGGGATCCAGGAATGACAAGGCTGGCAGGCGCCTTTTGCTCAGAAGGGGGAGGTGCAGAAAGTGGGTTGAGCCGTCTGTTTTTAGCATGCCTTTCCAAGCCCTGGTCAGTCCTCTGGCCCAATTGTTCCAGGGGCCGTGTGAGAAGCACAGGGCCGGCGCAGGGGGGTGTTCTGAACGATGCAGGGCAGATCCGCACTGGCGTGTTGATGACGAGAGACCGATGAGCCAATCAGCGCGCGACATCGAGGGGTGTGAATAAGAGATCCTGCGGAGGGGTTCGCCAGTTGTCCAAGTGCAGGACAAACCGGAATACCCTCGGTGCGCATCCCTCGTGGCAGGAAGCATAGCCTCACGTGGGTTCCAGAGCTGTGAAGAAATCGGATGTAAGCTAGATGCAAGGAATCGCAGACAAAAAAACACGCCGGCAGCCAAGACGACAAGCCAACGTCACGGCCCGTTCGATGCTCAACCGGAGAGGTACCTGCCTGACAGCCAAGCAGAACCGTTTGGGTTCAGGTGCAGCTGCGGGCGAGTTAACCGCGCAGCGTGTGGGCAGTTGGGTGCAACGCACATGGAAACGAAATAGGGAGGGAACAAGGGCCATGTTGGGTTTGCATGACGCGCCTCCAATGCCACAGACCGCCTGGGCCAGATGGAGAGCATCGCATGTGCGCTCGAGTCCCGTGGCAATTACCGCGGGCCCAAAGCTGTCGGGCATTGTCGAGCACCTCGAATCGGCAACAAGTGTGGCGGCTGGGGTTCCCGGGGAAGGGTCGGCTCCTCGGACAACTCGAGTCTGGTGGTGGCCGCGCCGACCACCCTGCGTGCGTATTTGCCGGATTTGGTCCGAATGGCGTCTCTGCCCATGACAGAGAGCGGCTTGTGTGCCTAACTTTGGAATGAGGCCGTCGCCATTGCTGCAGCCACGGTGATGGGCATAGGGCGCTTTGACGGCACAGCGTTATGCGCTCGATGCGGAGAGCATGGGCGGCCAGCAAGGTGCCTTGCCAAAGGCATCTTGATGGGTTCGTGATGTGCAAAGCGATCCGAGAGCAGGGGCGGGTGGGTCACCTAACGGTCGATCTGGCGCTTGTAGCCGCAATGCTGAAGTGCTCGTGCGCCTCGAGTAAGTTTGGTACAAGATATTGGAAACCTTTGCCGCGGTATCGTGAAGGATGCGAGGCCGGATGAACACATGGATCGGGGAAGCAAAGCCCCAGGCAGAAATGCCAGGTTCACCGGCTTGGAGGTCGGACGAATAGAGCTGAAGGCTCGGAATTTGAAATCGGATCGTACGAGAATGAGAAAGTATGAACTTTGTGGAAGGTTCCCAAGCTTCGGGCCACCTTCCAGTTCCTTACCTTGCGCGGTTTACACGGGAGCGCAAGTTTAGGTTTGGCAGGAGCGGGCCAAGGAACTGTCACCATTTTGGGGATCGGAGTGCCTTCACTGCACCACACAGATCGGAGCAGGCAAGTGCGGCCCACAGCTCAGATCCAAAGAAGGACCGAGTTTGGGATTGGGATGGTACAGAGGTAGTGTCGTATGGTACCTGGCAGGAGACGCCGGCACTTGGCTATAGTAGAGCGACCTAAGACATATCAAAAAAGTCCGGGACGAACTCAAGTTCGGGCAGTGCTTGGAACCAGAATTGGAATCCTGTGGACGGAAGAGACGACGCCGCTGAGTTTATTTTCAGGCAAGTGGGCCGTGCACAGAGGGAGCTTGACAGGCCCGGCCAATTGAGCCAATCAACGATGCTGTCCACATGCGAAGCGGCACCGCTGGACAGGCGGCAGCAGGTGCCATTTTTATGGTCTGAGCGTTCAAGGCCAAACACAACCTCGGACAGTGACCTGCTTCAAGGGCCGCTTCAAGTCCGTTTCCTCCATCCTCAGGAAACCGCCAAAGCGTCATGGCCATGGCAACACTGGGGCCGCGGTATTCCGACTGTTTTATCTGTTTTACTATGTTGCGTTTGTGCTTCTGCATTTAGGTAAACGCCGCTACTAAGATTTAGCATGTTTTGAATGTCCAGAGGAGAATTTAGCGCAACTCGTGGATCGAAGCTTTTCGGCGCAACAACGGACGAGTGTCAAAACGGTGCGCCGGCTGCTTGCGAGGCATGAACGATCGGATGCCCAGGCAGAGCAACCTGGAAGGTAAAGGCTCTGTACGTTACACACCTCTCTGCATAAGGTAGGCAGGTAACAAACTCGGAAACTTATTCCCGAGTCCTGTTGCTCCTTCCTGTGTCGTGGGTTTCCCAGAAAATTAAGGACCAACGAAGTCTTTGCCTGGTCCCGAACGGGGAATTACTTGGTACCAGGCCTGCTTTCGGTTGCGGGCAACAACCTGAAAGTTCGCAATTTGGCGCGAAAGACCACTGGAAACTCGAACTCATCGTTACCCTTGTCGCTGGGGTTTTCTGACTCTCTCTCTTTCGTCTTTTAACGCAAATGCAGATTATCATTCTCTTGCGGCGGCATGGCTTGCCAGTAATGTCAAAGCCCAGGGGAGAATTGTCTGTAGCCTGACAGTTTCTCCCTTCCTCCCCCCCAGCTCATTCAAACACCAAACCACGCGAGACCCGTGCGAAACTTTGGCCTGGACCTGCCGCTGTGTCACCCAAACACAGGATCTGCGTTGAAGCTTACTTTGAGAATCTCTCCACGGCGCCCACGCGCCCATCATGACCGACCTTTGCGTGCCCACAATCAACTCCGCGTTGCGTCACGAAGGAGAAGCGGACGGGATCAGCACAAGGTGTGTAGACCCTCGACCACCACAGCCAGTCTGTTGAGCGACTCCTTCGCCGTCGCAGAGCAGCAATTCTGAGGTCGTGTCGAGCGCTAATCTGGTGTAGAGGTTTCAAGTTTTACCGAGACGAGGAGGGCCCTGGAGGCATGCGTACGGCACGCAATCGACCCGAGGCCCTGCGCATCTGCAGCCTCGACCGTGCATGATTGCTGCTGCACCTCGGCCGATGGCCAATCAGCATTTGTTGAGCTGTCTGTTTTGTTTTGGCAACTCTCCGCCCGTTTCTGGCGACCCGGATTCTGGGTGCACGGGATATCCAGGGCAAACAACACTCGGGTGCTTGCCCCCCACGATGTTGATTGATGTGCGCCAACGGGTTTCATCCCCTCTGTTTCTCTCCAATTCGAAATCCCTCGGCGCATAGAGAGGGTCTCTGCTGGCTGCAAGCCCGGCCGCATGTCCGAAGACCGCACCCCAGAGGCTGCAGAATGCAGACTGCTGCTGGCTCGGCCCAAGGTAGGCAAGCCCCTGGAAGAAGCCCCGGATTTGCAGAAGGCGTGTCTGACACTCCATACAGGGTAGAAGCTATGTGCACATTCCGCGGCGCTTACTGGGGCACTCAGGAGAGCCCCATCCCAACGCCTGTCCGTGGCACGGCGCGAGCAATGTGCATTCCCACGCCTGCAGTCCGGCCAGTTAGGAGATGTCTGAGGGGAGAGCCTACAACCACCGAGGAGCGCAGGCCGCATGTGATAAAAAAGGCTTGCCTGGGCCAATGGCACCTCGGACTCTCCATTCAAAACGGAAACAAGCTCCAGGCTCCGGGGCCGGTTTGGCATCGACACGAGCCGCCTTCCAATCCGCGGCTCTCTCCTCAGCCATCAAAGTCATCTATTTCGGGCATGGTGTTTGGCCGATGTCTGACAAGACTTGCACCAAGAACTCTGCACGAAGACTCGTCTCAGTATGAGACGAATCCTCGCGGGGAAACAATCGGTTCTGATACACGCCTGGGACCTCAGCAGACTGCCCCCAGTCTCGGTCACGACCTCGGCACACAGTCTCATCTGGTGTGGCCCAGAGACACGGACGGCACCCCAAGCGACGAATCCTCAACGAGAGGTTGCATCATGGCTCTCGCCTCACCCATCAGAACGCTTTGTAGGTTGCTGATACGACCGTCTAACAAAGATACCGTGCGTCTCCGCCTCGCATCCAACAGTCCCCGACATCGGCGTCCTCGCCGTCTGATTCTTGCTCTCAACTTGTTTTCTGAGGCACTGCTCAAGCCAAGCTCCTTTTCCGTCGTCCGAAACATTCTCAGGCTACTGCCACGCAACTAGGCCCAGACCCGCCAATCACTTGCCCAACGACAAACATCTCAACCACCCCATACGCAGCCTGCCGTGACTGATGCTCTCTCCATGCCGATCTTGGTTGCCCACTACGGCAACCTGTGCATTGGATTTATTCGAGGGACTCAACGGATATGTCGTAAAACTGTGGCGTGTTCAGCACATCGTGTGTCCTCTGACCAGTTACCCAACGGGAAGCGCACTCCCCCAGGGTACCTTCCTTGGATTCCGTCTTACACAGTATGTATGTGCCGGGGCCAGAACTGCACATGTGGCGCCCGAGAACCCTGGTGTACCGATCACGCTAGACCTGGGTCCCCGGGTTGAATGACAACCTGAAACAAGACTTCTCTAGTCAGCAAACCTTGCGACTCGACATGGAGGAGCTGGTCCGAGCCGATGTCACACTGGCTGCATGCACTCTTTCGGAGCCGGCCTTGGCAATGTTGGAACAAAGTTCAGAGGCAGAACATGGCGTGCGGGCCGATGCTTGAGTTTGCTTCCGTCGCCCCCATTCTCTCCCCCGGAAACAGTAGGTCCGAAGAGGAGTACGCCGGGTTATATATGTCATGAGTGCTGAAGTGCACATACCCGTACCATCTCCGAGCAACAACTCTCCATCATCGTGCTGCTCTCCCTGGTCAAGCAGCATTCAGGGGCCTCGATGAGACTCATGCTTGCCACCATACGACAGGGAGAGCGATGCACACAACCGCCCTGGGGACTAAACTTTGAGGCCTTGCTCCGGATTGCTCATCGGAACCCTACGACCCGTCACCCGGTTGAGCCAGGCGATCCATTGGGCCAAGTGGATTCAGGCGATGACGCGTTCGATGATACGCTCGAGATCTGCCCCGTGACAAGAGCCCAAAGACCCAGGAGACGGGCCAGAGGATGGCGGGATAATGTTCGCAGACAAAGACAACGGTCATATCCTCCGCCCTGGATAAAGTGCCAGCTAATTTGATGGCGACCACAGTTCGAAACTCGAATCGCCAGATACACTGCACTTCTGCTCGAGACTTTGGCCGGTACCCCCGTCCAGGGGAACCGGGTATCGGCCTGGGACTAGCAAGCAAGAACCGGTGAGGTTCACGGACAGTCAAAAGGCCCACGACTCGCAAACTGAGTACCGCCATTTCCCCGTGTTTGGTTCGGGAAAGTCTGATCAGAGACAGCCGCTGGAGGCCGGGGACGGGAACCGGCATCAGAAGCGTCTCGCTCTGGGAGCGTTCTATTGGCTCCCACACCTGGGTCCGGAAGTCAGGTGCTGCCAGCGCGTCTACCGAGCTTCGAGAAGGACCAAGACAAGGGAAGCGGCAGATTCACCGGACTTCCGTCTGTCATACACTCACCCAAGGGGATGGCCACGGCACTGGGTGCAAGGCGGCTGTCCAATTCACTGGCTTCGGAGGCTGGGAATTGCAGATATGGTTTGGGGAACGCGCCCACAACGTGGCTTGCCTCCGTGTTGTGCTTCCAGATTGCTTGCTTGCTTGCTCTGCCCTGCTTGCGGGATGCGGCAGAAGGATCAACAACACGCCAACTCTGAAAACACCCCCAGGCCACCTTTCTTGACGAGGTTCTTTCCAATTGTGGTGCTGCAGTTGTGCCCTGGCCGGTCACAGACATTTGCTGGTTCGCCTCGCGCCCCGTTGACGATCAGGCAAACTCCGGTGGGAAACTGGGCCATCATGTTTTGCGGTGTTCCAGGTTTCGTTCGAACCGCGTCGTCAGATTGAAGTTTTGGAGAATTCCTGGGGCTGATGGGCCTCTTTCTCCCCCCTCGGTTGCAGCGCCAAAACACTTGGTTTTGCTTCCCGGATGCCCCCAGGTTACATCCAACCTGCCACGGTCCATGTCTGGGTCAGCCCTTCCCCCTGCGACGCTCATCCATCATTCAGGGGCAGAAGGACGTCTGTTCCCGATACCATAGATTGTCAAAGTCTGGAACCGATTACGACAGGCACACAACAACGGGGCACTGCAACGCTCTGCCTGGCAAATCACTTGCAGTGCTTCTTGCCCCAGCTCAAAAAGTCCACACAGTAAGAAAACAAGCCACATGCCAAGACCCGAGACGACGTCTGCTCGTCGCTTGAAGCTCTGGGTAGGGCCGGCGACGAGGGAGGTATAGAAACCGGAAAATGAGGCTGGCTGGGGTGGCTGTTCCGAGTACGCAAGCCAGCGCAGCAAGTTGCGTTACTCGGTGTCTAAGACTTGCTTGCTTGCCTATCCAAAAGTAAACAAGACGGCGGCTTGCAGGGAAATACAGGCAGGCAACCACACAAGCAGCAAGCAAGCAATGCCGATGGGGGTACTCGAGAGCTGTCTCGTAGCCGTTGCCATTGCTTGAGCAGCCGGGTCTTGAAAGCTCCCCTTCGCCTGCGTCCACCTCAAACCTAATTTACTCATCTTCGATGTCCAGCCGATCTACCGTGTCCGGTGTTGTCGGCCAGTCTCTTAGGGGGTCCGAGTACCCTCATGGCATGCTTGACAAGCATTTCTCCTAGACAGTGGCGGTTGGCGATAGCCGAAAGGACAGCGCGACTGCATGGCTCGTATGCCTGGCCAGTTCTTCTAAATCTGTGCTCTGCTTTGCGGTCTGTCTCAAACGCAACAAGCAGAGACAGACGCACGCCACGTTGTTGTTCAACCAACGTCGATCTTCGGGACGTCGTACAGGAGGGCACGAGAAGAGCGCCACTTTGGCGGTGATGGGGGATGTGGACGTGTGGCTGGGCCGGCTGATGCCCGTCACTCCCGAGACAAACCCTGAGAGAGGTCGTATGTTGCACAGGACTGGCCACGAAGGGGAGGGAGGGTTGAGGGAGTTGGTTTACAGACCGCTCACGGGTATCAAGTCATGAAGGGAGGTTGGCAAGCAGGCACGGCACAGGACGGAACCCCTCGCCATCTTTTATCTCGACACTCATCGTGTAGGGTGGGGATTATTAAATAGGGCAATGTGTGTTTAGACGGAATGTTGTTCCACCAATTCTCGCAAGGCGTGATATCATCAGGGCCATCATCCCCTATCCGACACGCTGGGTCGGATCTCAACACCAAATGCCCTGCTCAACATCGTGTGCACGTTCAAACTTCTGCCAGCGATGTGATGACCAGAACGTCTTCACGACAACTATCCGGTTGGTGTATTGTGTGACAATGAACCTCTGTACTCCTGAAATTTAACACCTGGTATTCTGGCCTGGCCCTGCTCTGCTCATGATACATTTCCAAATCGTAAGTCATGATTCTCAACACCAACACAAAAACACAACTACACAACACACAACAACGCCCACAATGCCCCATAACACAAGTTCACACACCCTCTCCGACCCAAGCCCGAACCGACGCCCCCGATTCAACCACAAACAAACACAAAACCCCCATTCAACATATGTACTCGACGTTCCAACAACCCCAAATCACCCAGCGCCATCCTCTTCCCCATCATTCCATGACTGATTTGATTTGACAACAGAAACGGGTATGTGTTTATGTACTGTAAAGCATAGCGT
>Ga0247824_10000770_pt1 | contig 16705 bp, 16 predicted proteins | sample 13C_PalmiticAcid_FD_194412 | JGI IMG/M metagenome (GOLD analysis project Ga0247824, IMG submission 194412) | Soil microbial communities from agricultural site in Penn Yan, New York, United States - 13C_PalmiticAcid_Day48 | ecosystem: Environmental > Terrestrial > Soil > Agricultural land... | reverse complement strand
GCGGGGGAGGGGGGGAAGAGGCGGAGCGCTTCGAGGAGGGTTGCTTCGAGGTAGCGGAGGGATTTGACTTTGGTCCAGGTCAGGTCGGTGGAGGTGGGGAAATGGTGGTGGTCCCTGATCTCGCGGGTGAGGCGGCGGTAGACGGTCGGGTGGGTGCACACGAAGTAGGTCCAGCCCGTGAGGGCTGTCGCGGTGGTGTCGGTGCCGGCGCTGATGAAGAGGGCCATGTTGAGGATGATTTCGGTTCGGGTGAGGGACTGGGCGGACGCGCTGTGGAGGATCTGGTGGATGAAGTCGATGTGGTCGCGGTCCGGGTCCGCCAGGCGGCGGAGGGTTTTGTCCCTGGCGTTGTTGAGGTGGGTGTCCCGCCAGGCTGCGGCTTGCGGCGGGACGAGGAGGCGCGTCATGAGGGACTCGAGCCAGGTGCCGACGCCGGAGATGCGCCGGATGGCTTGCGTCCAGGTGCCTGCGACGAAGACGTTGATGACCGAGGTGGACCACTCGGTTGCCGAGGCCTGGTCGAGGCAGCCGAAGGGCTCTGCGAAGCAAAGCTCACCCATGACATCAAAGGCGAGGTACGTGTCTAGATACGGAACATTAGCTGTGTGCAAGGGATCGGGACGAGCTGGCACTTACACCAGTCCGAGACATCCACGGCTTGGTCCTCCGCCGCCATTTCTTTGAGCTTGGTGATGAACTTTTGAATCTGAGCCTGCGCCAGATCCTCCAAGTGCACCAGCGCGCTGTTGGTGAACAAGTATCCCAACGCCCTCCGCTGACGGGCGTGCTCTTTGTTCAGCGCCAGACTCACGCCGGTCTGCCCATCGACATTTCCAACTGCTCCGAGGAATATCGGGCTCTTTTCCATGTTGAGGCCGCCTTTCTGCATGGGGAGAATCAAAGGGTTAGCTGTGGGGGTAGGCTTCTGAAGTTGGGGTCGACCTACTCTCAAACCGTAAATCTCCTCCCGCGCCTCGACGCTGATGAAGCTCACTTCGTTTGGGGACACTCGCACAACCGGCCCATATCGTTCGTGGAGGGATCTGTAGTACACATGTTGATTCCCTCTGACCAGCGCCCAGGCCGCAGGTAACTCTGACACACTGTTGGCCCAGGGGCCAGGAACCGAGCGAAGCGGGTGGAAGTATCGCCGTTGCACGAGCTGGAAAGCAAGTCTCAAGACGAGCTAACATCGTAAGCATATATGACTGCAAGATTTCAGGTTGGTGGACTCACCAAGGTGGCAAGTGATGCAGCGAGCGTTGAAAGCATGGTACCGTTTGTAAGTTGGGTCTTCCACGCGAACCTTGTCTGTATGGAGGTCACCAGTACACCGAAGGTCATTGCTGCGGTTCGTCGTATGGGAGACGGCAGCCACCAAGTCAAACAACAGCCCAGCGTCCAGGACAAGGGGGGACGTGATACATTCGTGCTTCTCCATCGGGGGCATCCATCCCGTTGAGATGACTGCTCGAATAATACTCCGTAGGGTTTTTCGTCATAACTATCGGCCGTCTGGCCTCGAGGGCTGAGGATCAGCGGGGGCTGCACCTGCAGCAGGGGTGGGGTGTCAATCTGCTCACATTGATGTACAAGTACCAATACTTACAGATGCTGGGGGGAAACTTGCTCAGTTACATGGGCTGGCAGACTCCACTACCAGACCCCTGAGCGTGACAGCCACGAAGCTGCATCTAGTTGTGACAGCCACGAACCTTGCATCTAGTTGTTTACACCCTCAACATCACAGGTTACGACACAAATACCGAACGCGCATCCAGAACAAGTCACAAGGGACAGCAACCACGCCAATCGCACATCCACTCCCATCACCACAGCCATGGGGGACACCAAGGAACTCGCCGTCGGCTACACCCGCGCCAACACGACCCAATCTAACGCGGGCCTCTTCCTCCTCGAGCGCCTCGCCCTCATCCCCGGCATGCAGGTCCTCGACGTCGGCTGCGGGCCCGGCAACCTCACCGCGCACATCGCCGCCCTCGTCGGCTCCGCGGGCACCGTCACGGGCATCGATCCCAGCGCCGAGCGCATCGCCCTCGCCAGCCAACTCACCACTCCTAGTCTATCCTTCCACGTCGGCGTCGCCGAGGACCTCTCTCGCTTCCCCACCGCCACTTTCGACGCCCTCTTTGTCAACTCCACCCTGCACTGGGTGCGCGACCAGCCCGCGGCGCTGCGCGAGTTCGCGCGCGTGCTGAAACCGGGGGGACGGCTGGGCGTCTCGGGTGGGTCGGGGGACTTCCGCAGCGCGCAGGAGCGCATCAAGGCCGACGTGCTGGCGCGGGAGCAGTACTCCCGCTACGAGGAGGAGGCGCCGCCGAAGTTCCTGGGGCGGGCGGAGTTGGAGGGGCTGCTGCGGGATGCGGGGTTTGGGACGTGGGAGATTGTGGTGAATCGGATTGTTAAGGAGGTTAAGAACGCGGATGAGATGATTGATTGGCTGGATACAAGCTCGTCGGGGAAGACGTATGGTGGGATTCCGCTGGAGTTGAGGCCCCAGGCGAGGGAGGAGATGAAGAGGGAGTGGGAGAAGATGGCGACCGAGGAGGGGATCAGCATGGAGATGGAGCTGTTGGTGACTGTGGCTGTTAGGGCGTGAATGTGAATGTGAGGCTGTGGATTCGATTCAGTCCGTAAACGGTTTGCCGTGGTACATGCAGTTGCATGTCGGTGTCAAATCCGTACCCCTGAGCCTGGGGGTGGGAGTTGCCGAATCTGGATCGGGGGTTTTAGAGTAAGGTAGTACTGCCTGCACGAGTGCAGATCTCTGGCCCCGCTTGCGCGGTTGATTGAGGGAGTTTGCGCATGTTCGTGATTCGCAGGGGTATTTCTCTCATAGGCACGCTCCCTCTGGCCAAAATGAGCCGTACATCCAAACCGCTGATCGGGACGCCTTCATTCCTTTTTCGAAAAAAGGAAAGAAAAAAGGGGAAAGGAGAATGGAAAGGAGACAAAAGAAAGAAGAGAATGGCCTGGAGATACACCTCGCTTTGGTTCATCAAGACTTTGGGTTTGTTGTGGGTAAGCGATGGGTTTGTCAAGATTGCGTTTATCGATTTTGGTATACGGCTTTTTTGTCCCTCAGGAGGCACGTTCGAGACCGAGTTGGACTTTGAGTACAGAAAGTGCTGGGTGGGTAAAGTACGTACCTGATATGTTAGACCACCCCTGTTCCGGTAGACGGGGAGAAGGCAGGAGTGGGTGGTGGCTTGACATTCTTTCCCCAGCGCCGACTCATTGGTTGTGTGTCGAACCTCAGCTGGTCCATGAGAAGGCTTCTTATCACTGGTGTACCAGTTCGCAACATGACGCCCTCACCCAACCCTGAACGCGTCTCCGACAAACCGGCACCTACCACACACATCGTGCCGTCCGAGCTCGTCGTGTGGTGGGCTGAGCCGGAGACTGAAGACCCGGAAAACCCCTTGAACTGGTCGCCATTGGTCAAATGGGCCAACATTCTCGTCCTTTCCGTCATTAGCTTCCTGGTGTAAGTGAATCCCTGAATATCAGCTGCCTCTCAAATTGGAGCATCGCCTTACGGGACTAGGCCCCTGGTGTCGTCCATGATTGCACCCGCTGTTCAGCTGATCATGGACGAATACCACACCACGTCAACAACATTCGCAACCTTCTCCGTCTCAATCTTTGTCCTGGGTTTCGCCTCCGGGCCGCTGCTGCTTGCGCCGCTGAGCGAGCTCTACGGCCGTGTAGTCATCTACAATGTGACAAACCTGCTCTTCCTGGTCTTCACCATCCTGTGTGCCGTCTCACCAAACGAAAGTGCATTCCTGACTGCCCGGTTCCTCTCGGGATTTGTCGGGGTTGCCACCATCACCATCGGGTCTGGAACCATTGCAGATCTCATGCCAAAGGAGGAGAGAGGCAAGGCTGTGTCGGTATGGTCTGTCGGCACCATTCTCGGCCCCATGGTTGGCCCCATCATTGGCGGATACGTAACTGAAGTGGCTGGCTGGAGGTGGATGTTTTGGGCAATCTCCATTCTTGTGAGTTGGCTGAAGTGCCCCCGAAAGAGCCAGACCTACGTGTGGTTTTTGCTAATGGTGACCAGATTGGGTTCGTAACCGTCATTGCATTTTGTGTCTTGAGGGAGACCTACCCTCCTGTGCTACTAGAAAGAAAGGCAGCCAGACTCAGGCAAGAAACAGGAAACGCCAGTTACCGCTCGAAACTCGCTTGCAACATCACGTCCACAGAGCTCTTCAAACGGAGCATTATCCGGCCGACCAAGATGCTGCTCTGTTGTCCCGTGGTCACCATTTTGTGCACGTACGTGGCGATACTCTACGGCACTCTCTATCTGCTCTTCGCAACCTACTCCTTCGTCTTCAAGGAAGTCTACGGCTTCTCGACGTCAGGTGCGGGGCTTGTCTTCCTGGCTGGCGGCGCCGGTACGCTGCTCGGACTTCTCTACACGGCAACATTCAGCGACGGGAGCGTGAAGAAGCACACGGCGGCCGGGAAAGCGCCCACGCCCGAGGATCGTCTGCCCCTGGTCATCACCATCCCCGGCGCCCTCACATTTCCCATCGGGCTGTTCATGTACGGCTGGACTGTGGAAGAGCGTGTTCACTGGATTGTTCCACAGATTGGAACAGCCGTCACCGGATTTGGCTCCATCTTGGTCTTCATTGGCATTCAGACCTACCTGATTGATGCCTTTGAGGAATACGCCGCGAGTGCCGTGGGTGCCAATGCGGTGCTGCGAGGGACTGTCGGGGCGCTTCTCCCCTTGAGCGGCCTGAACATGTACAACGCGCTGGGATGGGGTTGGGGAAACAGCTTGTTGGGGTTTATTGCCTTGTTATTTGCACCCGTCCCCTTGGTTTTTGGCATGTACGGTGCTCGGATCCGGAGGGTGAAGGGGTTTGAGATCAAGATTTAGAGCATTCATTAGACACGCAATGGAACGGGCACGAGGACTGAGATACCAGACTCTCACTGTATGTACCGACATCTCTAAGACATAAATCCTCTGATTCTCAGCATTAAATGCTCTTCCTCCCTTTCTGACAGTCCATAGATACCCATGCTAGATTTCTACAATCGACTGCTGTTGACGATGATTCTCTCTTGTACAGGGCCAAATCTCTCGGTGAGCTCCGCTCGTGAGACGTGTTCCAGATGAAGCCGGCGCAAGTTCCTCCCAGTTTCAAAATAGTCGACCCCGGTAGCCATTTCCGCGAGCGTGATGACCGCCCTGATGGGAGACGCATCGATCCCAAGTTTCTCAGCCAGCTGGCACCAAAAGACCAGCAAGTCAGGGACATCTTCGGAGATGTTCCGATTCTCGAGACTAGATGGCGCCTTGAGCTTGTTGTGCGGCGGGGAATTCTGAGCGAGGTCGACGAAACCGGTAAATGCTTGCCCGTAGCACACATTGGAGATTTCGACAGCGCTCTTTAGCCGGAGTCCGAGGGCCTCGCCTATTTTGATGCGCACACGGTCGACAGCAAGCATGGCGTTGGCAACGGAAGGCGTGAGGCCATCGCTGTAGAGAAAGAAGTCACCCGATGGGTTTTCAACGCGGCCCGCGTTCATCAACATCATCAGGGGGTGGAAGACCCCGTTGACGTTGGACAGGCAGACCTCGACGACGCTGCTGCACCATTTAAGCTGCGTTGGAAAGATGCTGGCTACCGTCTCGTAGACTGCCGGGTTGAGGTCCCGCTGCAGGGTGGCGATGAAGACAAGTTCCTTCTTGCCCAGCACCGTCAAGCCGCCCTCCTCCATCCGACACGAGTATGGCGAGAGGTTGGTTTCAAACACGCAGCCCACGTCCAGGTCGGCAATGAGCGAGAATAGATTTCCAGGTATGGCAACGATGGCATGTTGCTGCAGGGAAAACTTGCGCAGTTCTTGTAGCACCGTCTCCTGTCCAGTCGACGGCACCGTCAGGATGAGAATCTGCGAGAACGCAACGGCCTCGGCCATATCGGAGGTGATGGGGAGGTTGGCGGAGCCTTGCATAACACCGCTAGCTCTGAGGTGGCCGTTGCGTTTGACGTGGTTGGCGTGTCGTAGATGTGTTGGGTGCGAGTACAGCAGCACACTCGTTCCATGGCTCTGCAGACCAACGGCGAGGGCGAAGCCGGCCGGCCCGGCACCAATGATGGAGACGGTAGGCTGCATATCCGTGATGCCAGACATCTTGGGTTCTTGGATTCGTGCGATGCTGACAACAGACAGATGCAGCTCGGAGCGCGCTGGGAAAAAGGGGGGACCGAGCAGCCAAAACCCACTTGAGATTCGAGCCATATGAAGAGGGAGTTTTCATATGCAGTATTCCGGAGATAATTAGATCAACATGTTTCAGCCCACGGAGCCAGCACCGCTTGCAAGGTGCCTACCTAGCTAAGGTAGGGGTGCAAGCTGAATGCCGATTCTTACCCCAGGTGGATATAGTACAATCACACAACCCTCCGGCTGCAGGTGAGCAAGTTTGCTCCGTTTAGCATGCTACTCAACGCGCCATTTGACCTTGCCCGTTTTGTGCGCTGGGACATGGTCTGGCTGCCGCCGCAGAGAGTTGCGCTGGCGCAAGTCACGAGGCCATCTTCACATGCACCCCTGGTACAAATACCACCAAGTTCGGTACCTACCTAGGTTAAGGGAGCAATTTTGAGTCTTGTGATGCATGCTGGCAGTTCCAACCTGTTCCATCACTGTTATTATATTCACTCTAGCCCTAAAAGGTACAGAGTTGAAGGTTACAACCGGCACTACCAAGCAAAAGCCTCCTCAAGTAGATCGACCCTAAACCCATCCCTCACACACGCCACAACCTGCCTCGTCACCTCATCCGCCATCCCACCCGGCGCGCACACCACAACAGCCGTCTGCCGGCCCGCTTCTACACACTCCCTCATCACCTTGCCAACATCCATCCTCTCCGCCTTCACCTCCTCCCCCTCCGCAATCCCTTCAGGCTCACCACCACCCTCCCTTGACTCCCCCCCCACCTCTTTTTCCTGCCCATCACCAGTACACCAAAACCAACACTCCAACCCCTCCTCAACCGCCAAAAACTCCCTCCTTACATGCTCCATCAGGCCCCTTTCCCGCGCCGACCACGCGAGGACCACCCTCTTCCTTTTCGGCTTCGACACACCTACACCACCACTACCGCTCCCCTGTTGACCATTTTGTACCTGCTGCTGCTGCATACTCTCGCGAATTTGCTGCAAAACACCGAGGACATGTGTAATCCCGATCCCGCCCGCGACACACAGCACCGTGTCGGCGGTGGCAAGCGGGTAGAGGGCGGCGCGGTGGCCTGCGTAGGGACCTTCGATGTAGACGCGAAGTGGGAGTTGTGATTTGACGGGGGTGGAGGAGGAGGAAGAGTGGAGGTCGTGAAGCAGGTGGGAGGTTGTGCCTGTGCGGGGGCGGATGAGGAAGCGGATTGATGGTTTTGATGTTGACGTTGAGTTGTTTGGGGTGGGGGAGGAAGGGTGAGAGTGGACTGTGGCGGGGGCTTTTTCGTTGTCGCTGCCGGTGTTTGGAGACGGGGCGGACGCGGGAGTTGGGGATGTTGGTCCAAAGGACCAGGCGGCGATGCTGAAGGGGTGGGATTGCCAGAACTTGGGCAGTCCGCCAAGGTAGAGGAAGCTGTGCTGGCCGGGGCCAAAGCCCTGCGTGGTTCGGGGGAAGACGGTGACTTGCATGATGTCGCAGCCCGGGATGGCTTCGACGAGTGCTTTGGAGCCGCCGAGGGGGTTGTAGTAGGCCACCCGGGCCATCCGGGCGAGGCGGTCGGCGGACCAGAACGCGAAGCAGAGGTACAGCCAGACTTGGTAGCCGTAGTCGAAGCCGAAGTGGGGGACGAGGTGGTACCAGCAGCCGGCCAGGGCGACGATGACGAGCGCGATGTGGAGGATGAGGAAGGACTCGTAGAAACGGATGCGGAAGGGGAGGAATGCGAAGGCGGTTGCTAGGGCGAGCGCAATGGTTGCGACAATCCCCCAGTACTGTCGGACAGGTTAGTCCTGGGTCTCGGCAGCATTCAGGGGTTAGTCTTACGAAAAAGGGTTCCGCGGCTTTGGCGGCATACGCCGCCGCCCCCTCGTAGCCCGGCTGGAAGTAGGCCACAGTGTAGGCGATGGAATGCACGACAGCCTGCACAGTCGCCACTCTCGCCGTCCACCGATGCAGTGTCATGAACGTCGTCTGGCTCCATCCCGTGAGCGCGATCAGGATGTTGTTGCGGCCCGCAAACAGGATGGCAATGCTCAGGTTGACCAGGCTGAGGGTGCCCGTCCGGTTGCCGACGTACTCGCACGTCTCAAACTGAAGAGACATGAACCAGATGTTGGGGGAGAAGTTGCCAAAGGAGACGGACGGGAACACGACGTTCAAAACGACGTAGACACCGATGAAGATGCTCAAGGCCCGGCCGGGCAGGTAGCCCACCCGCCCGGGGAGAGGTTCAAGCCGCCGGGAGCCCAGGAGAGCCGGGAGGAAGATGGAGGAGTGTAGTGTAGACGACAAGCCTGAGGACTGCCATTGTTTGTCAAGGTTGGGCAACAAGTTGGCAGCCTGTGCGAGGGCTCCGCAGACGACGATGATGCCTATGACGACGAGGTAAAGGATCAGCCTGTGGTTTATTGGTTAGTGCCAAGCAAGGAACAAAAGAGATCACTGAAAGGGTCAGAAGAATGAGACGTACGAATATTTGGTGTGGAGGTACTCTTCTCTTGCAAACTCCCCCAGCGTCCCGTGTGTGGAATAGTACACGTCGCCGTTGACCAAGCTGGTTACGTTGAGCCATGTGGCATTGCTCGCGAGCTCAATCGTCGGTGGCGTCGCAGGCAGGCTGTCGTGGAACGTCGGCGTCGAAGCACCGCCGACCGCTTGGGCGCTGAAGCACTCGGCTTGCTTGTCGGCCGGATACCCGTCGGCGTTGCAGTTCTGCTGGATGCAGTAGGCCATGGTCTGGAGCCAAGCCGTGTTGTTCGCGTAACACTCGGCGCTGGTCGTGCCCATCATCCCCATGTCGCCCATCCCCCCCATGTCCCCCATATCGCCCATGCCGCCATCGTCAAAGGTAGTGCAGGTGAGGTGCAGAGACGAAAGGGAGTCGTGGCATGCTTGGCAGCATAAGTCTTGGTACAGGGAGATGCCGAAGCCGACGATGCCATTCTTGTCTCCGGCAACATGGTGAACGAGACAGGAAAGTGGTAGCAGCACGAGGGCGAACAACGGAGCGGCCATCGCGGGAGCTACAGAGGGAAGTTCCGGTGAGAGACACCGCGGGTGGAGGTGGTCTCGGAAGCCAAGAAAAGAGCGGGACAGGTATATACCGGGACAGAATACAGTTGGCAGTTCCCTTGACGCGGTCCAGCATCTCCCGCAGTGCCGCTGGCCCCAGGGCGTTGCATCGGCAGAGCGACCCGGAGGCACCATGAACGCGATCCCCTGTCCCTTCCCTGGCGCCTGCAGCCACTCGGAGGCTAGCGACGCGCCGAGAGAAGGATTGAGCTTGTTTCGACGTCCCGTATGAATTGCGCCGCCAATCATTGGTCAACGCTGCAAGTCCTGGAGCGGGATTGAGCACGTTTCGCGGGTCTTAAGGCCGGTACCTGTACATGTATTTGGACCTTGGCCAATCATTCAAGGCTGGCAGGAACAAGCCTTGTGAAGTCGGGCGCAGGGGTCGTGGGTCAGAGGACGATGATCCCCTGCCAGGCCATATAGCTGTGGCCACCCAAGTCATAAGAGAATGGGAACGCAGCACGGTGTACCACTCCTCAGTGGAGGTAGATGCGATGGCGGAGCTGAAACCGGAGCCAACTCGGAACTAAACACACTGGACTCCTCAAGCACCCAACCTCGCCGATGTGACCTCGGCAACGGGCCTAGACAGATCATCATTTTGGGTTGCGCCACGAAACACCCAAGAAGAAGGGCAATGATCTCTTGATCTTTTACACGTTTCATATCATTGACTACCTGGTATTCAAGCTGGATTTCACACAGAACGCTGTGCCGCCATCGCCCCTTTACATTCCACTCCCGCCCTTGGCCCGAAAGAAGTACCTCGGACAACTGCCCGTCTACGGAAGGGGCTGGCCATTGCTCTGCAGATAGAAGCCCGGCGTGTTGACAATGTCGCCGCCGTTCCTCGTGAACGGGTCGTAGAGAGAGCCGTCGGGCGCAAAGCACAGTGCAACACCGGTGGGCCTGGTGAACCTCGCGTTTGTGAACTGGCTGATCGGGTTCCCGGCCGCGTCCCGGGCAATGACGCCCGTCCGCGGCCCCGACTCCTGGCGCTGGTAGGTCGAGGGGTCCGGGGCGCTCTGGTCGAAAAGGCGCTGGCTCTCGCCCCACCGGCGCATGGTCTGCACCAGGCGGTTGATGAGGTCCGACTGCGCGTTGGTCGCCTGGGGCAGGTTCCACGGGTCCAGGCCCGTGTCCCAATAGCCGCAGCGGAAGCACGCCCGCCCGTCGGGGTCTCTGCCCCCAGTCGTGTAGCGCCCGGGGATGGGGTTCGCGTCGCGGGCCCGGATGGACTGGGCGTGCCGGATGTTGATCTGGTCGATCACGAGGTGGTTGTTGGTCAGGCCGTGCTGGTTGAAGTGCACGTGGACCACGAGGTAGCGGCTCTCGGTCGAGAACTGCACGAACGAGGCCAAGTTTTGGGGGTTGGGCCCGAGGAGGAAGACGGCTGGGGAGAGAGGGTGCTTGTCAGCGGGTCGACACTTGCGATTGGGGCAACTAGGACACGGAACTTACCCTCCATCTCAATCTGGGTGCCCTGGTACCGGAAATAGTTGAAAAACTCGGGCCTCAAGGTGCCACTCCCGGCCAAGTCAAGGGCGTTGCCGGTAGTCGGCATGCCGTAGTCCCGCTGTTGTTGAACCACCCAGTCCACAATGAACTCACGCTTGCCCAGTGCTGTCTTGTTGGACCCGAGAACGGGCTCCAGCACCGAGCGCAGCCCGGGTCGGACATGTTCGTCGACGGCAATGTCGCGCTTTGCGTTGGCCCCCTGGATCTTCACACAGAGATTGGCCGAGGTGGCCGCATCGCTGCTAATAGCATCGGCGCCAAGTTTGCCGTAGCACAAGATGTCGGAGAGGTAGTCGACGGTATCCGCCTCGATGGGGACGTAGCTGTAGACGGCCCCGACCAAGTCGTCAAACCTTGGGAAGGCATTGTTATTGGCGCTGACCTCGGCATCCCAGATCTCGCGGTACGGGGCAATGGAAGGTCTCTGCGAGCTGTACCACAGATAGGCAGTGAGAAGCGGGAGCAGCTTCACGGCCACGTCGCGCGCATTTGGCTTGAGGAACGAGTTGATGTCGTCACGACGCGGGATGACTGCGCCATCGGAACTGTCGCATTTGCCGCCCTTGATGAAGTTTTGTACAAACTTGTCAAACGCCTTCATCTGCGGGTCGTCGCGGGTGGCGAGCGCGTTGATGGGCGGGTCGCAGCAGAAGGAGCCGTAGCCGCGGGCGCAGTTGGCCCCCGCCGAGTCGACGGCAAGCTGGACCTTGTCTGACGGGCAGCCCGGCGTGCACGTGTCGTGGAAGGCGTTGCGGTACCACCCACATGAGCTGCTGAGGATGCCGCTGTTGCTGCCGCAGCAGAGAGTCCGCCGGCCGCTGGTACAGGGCGCGTCGCCGCCGTCGCCCGTGAGCGTCTGGGTGAGCGCCTGGGTGCCGCTCGGGCAGCTGCCGCCGCAGTCGGTCCACGAGCACTGGCCGAGCGTGTTGGCAAGCGACTTGCTGGTGGAACAGCACACTGGGGTGAGAGCTACAGTTAGCACGGCACGGGGTCACAGCGGCGTGGTCACTTACCGTTGATGTGGCCTCCTCCTGGGCACAGCTTGACTGGCAAATAGAAGAACTGCGTCGTCGTGAGCAGTTGCGACCCCGCGGGGCAGCTCCCGCCATTGCAAGCACCGTTGCTGCCGTCGAGGGACTCGGCTTGGAGCTGGCAGGTTGGCACGTCGTTGGAAGGGCAGCAGAATTGGCGGTAGCTGAAGGGGCTCTTCGTCGGCTGCGGGCACCCATCCAGAACAAGGGCAGCCGTGCTTGTCCCAGCTGGGCAGCTCCCGCCGCAGGTGGTCCACGAGCAGAGGCCCGGGTTGTCGGACGGCACAACGACACCGATGTGCGTGCCCAAAGGCCCAATGGTGGTTCCGCTGGCTGTCGCAAGCGCCGCTGCGGCGGACCCGTTGGAGTCGTCCGTCGAGGCGGCCCAGACCATGGTGCCGCCAAGGCAGTGGTTGTTGGCGTAGTCCACCTTCATCTTGAGCGTCGTCTCGTCGTCGTACGACACCCAGTTGTTGCCCCCGTATGTCAACGTCTGGACCGCGGCCTGCTGGTCAAGAACAGGCCGAGCACCCGCCGCGATCAGTCGTTTGATCTCGCCATACGAGAGCGTTCCAACGGAGTCCGTGCAGGGTCCGGCCGGCGCGCCCGAGGTAAACAAGCAGCCAGCTGTGTTGCACGAGGGATCGGCAAGGGTGTAGCTCCGGCCGTAGAAGCCAAGACCTAAAACAACCTTGGAAGGGCTGATGCCGTTCCGCCAGAGGAGCTTCATGGACTGGTCGATCTCGGTCAGGTTGGTGTGAGCTGCGACGTATGCTGCATATACAGGTCAGTATTGCTTAATCTGTTATCTCTTCGGACAGGGACAAAACTCACGGCCAGTCCACACACTGGTGGCATCCCAGGTGCCGTGGATGTCATACTCTAGAAGGAGAGTGTCAGCTTCAGCTGTGTGCGTTCTGGCGAGGATCATGGATGCTCACCCATCATGTTGAACCAGTCGACAACCGGCTCCAGCTTCACAATGTCAAAGTGCTGCATGTACCAGAAGGAGCTCGGCAGCGTGATGGTCAGACCCCAGCTCTTGCCCGCAGCCTGGAACGCATTCCGCAGGTTCCGCAGGAAAACGGGGAAGTTCTGATAGTCCTCGGGGCGGCCGCTTCGTTCAGGGGCAACGGGATACTCCCAGTCGATGTCGACACCATCAAAGCCATAGTGGCTCATGAAGGAGATGAGCGAGGCAAAGAACTTTTGCTGGTTGGCCGTGGATGCTGCGACGTCCGAGAAGGTTGTGGCCGTGGGCTGGTCGGGGTCGTTCATGGACCAGCCGCCAATCGAGATCCAAACCTTGAGGTCGGGAAACAGAGCCTTGAGACCTGTGAGACGGGAGTACAGATCCACATCACCACTACTCATCGGGGCGACTGAAAAGGTGACGGGGTCAATCATGGCAAAGGCGAAGTTGATGTGCGTGTAAGCCCCCACGGGAATCTGCTCGGGAAGCATGGCGTCACAAGCACGGCCGATGCCCCAGCCCTCATAGTATCCGATCGTCCGCTGCGTCGCCGACTTGCCACTGCAGCTGGGGCTGGCGATGTCCGTATTGCCGCAGAACTCCTCCGTTGTGCCGCAGAAGCCAAACTTGGAGCAGCAGACCTGGCAATGCCGTGTTAGTCTCTCCTCACTGAAGCTCTGAGGAATGTAGGCTTGACCGTACATTCAGGGGGCACTTTTCGCTTGCCGCATACTGCGGACCCCAGCCCGCCGGGTCGCACTCGGACTTGGCATCACAGGAGTTGATGCAGTTCGCCGCGCTGCAATAGTCAGGGCCCATGCCGCAGACGTTATTCTGGCCGCAGCAGCCGATGGCACACGGCTTGTTCGGCCCGCACGAGTAGTCGGGATCACCAGTCTGGCCATCGGTGGCGACCAGGGCCTTTGCTGAGACGGTGTCGGCGAGAAGAAGAACGACGACTAGGAGCATGAACAACCCCAAGCCGTGACTGGCACGGGGCGGCCACCGAGTCTTGGCCATGTTGAAGCGAGTGAAGAAGAGAGAGACGTCGACAATGGCTGTCGAATGCTTTTCCCGGACCGTCTACACAGGTCGGCCGTCTCTCTTATGTGGCCATGACCGCATCGTCAACCTTCTTGGCTCGAGACGGCTCATGGAATACCTCGTCGCTTGTACATTGACATGAGGTCTATTACCAGGCTCTGTGATGTTGTGCTAGTCCGTATCCTGGGTCCAGTACCGGCGTCCACTGGGGCTAGTGCTAGGCACCTAAATTTGAGTTGAAACTTGCTACCACGATGAGGTCTAGTTTGCCCTCTTAACCCTCCCGTGACTAAGCCCACGACCCTGGATTTACCGCACATGGGCCTACATATCGCTGAAGCTACCTGATGGGGAAAACCCATTCCGATTTACCGCACATTTTCCATCTGGGTAAGCTGACTGGGGCTAGTGTACGTAACATCGCGCTCAGAAACAGCGGGCGTTACTAAGTGACATGCTGGTGGTATCCACCCCTTGATTCCACATGTCGCGGCCTCGGGACTCCGAGAGCTCGGTGCAAGGCTGAAGTCCACGACAACATGCTGCGGCGACCTTAAACCCGGCGGCGGCATCTCCGGCGATCTCTCGCATCCCCGTTAATTGGCCAGTCACAATCAGGGGAACGACACTGGCACTCCGCGTCCCCACGATGCAATGGCAGATGGGAAATGACTCTGCAGTCGAAAGCTGATGCCTAACGCAGACTACACTTTCTACAGCTAGCCTCGACGTCTGCGTTGAAGATTGTAGCCCGAGCTGCCCACCGGCCCCTTGGAGCCCGCAGGAAAGACAAAGTACCCCGGGTACAGGTACAACAGTTTTGCCTCGGTCGAGGCAAGGGGCATCCTCAAAGAGTCTCATCAACGGACATGGAGCAGGTCCTTGCCAGATACATATCGGGGAGACGTCCCCCTTCTTTTTGTGAGAGGGTGACGAGTCCGCAGCCGCCGTCGTCAACATGTTACGCTCGTTTGCCTTGCTAGGCTCCTCCCTTGTGGTTGCGGTCTCTGGGGACATTGTCCTCTTCCCCTGGACCAGCAACGATGGCACCTTTGGCAACGCTGTCGACGCCGTGTCGGGCTTTGGGAACAGCCAGCCCATCTCGGCCGCATGCGCGACTGCGCTCAACCAGACCGTGACCTGCGACCCCCAGATGCAACTTCTCGCGGCCAGCGGCTATGTCGTCTCCCTCGACGGCGCTGGTTCCAGCCTCTGCTCTTCGAGCTGCAACTCGTCGCTGGTGTCGTACCGCAACGCCGTCACGGCGGCCTGTGGCGCGTCCGGTGCCTTCGACACGTATCCCAACACGTGGAGGGGCGATATCATCTATGATTACTTCAACATGGTTAGTCAAGATACCTAAAACAATGGCAAAGCCTAACCCGGAGCGCAGGTCTGCGATAAAGACCCCGGCAGTGGGGAGTACTGTCCTAGTAAGTGACAACTCCTTTTGACCGGATCCGGCTAACAAAGCATCAGAATGGCTGAAGGAGCAGTACGCCGCCAACGGCAACAAGGATCTCGAGAATCTGCCCGACTCTGTCCTCTGTTCCCATTGCCAGATCAACAACATGCGGACGGTCCAGAACTCGATTTTCCTCGGCTACAACGAGGCCATGGTTGACACTTACACCAACATCTTTACCAGTGTGTCCCACGAGACTTGACCAAGACCCTTGCTAACCGCTCCCAGAGTGCAACGTAAATACTGCCACGACGCCCAAGCCCCCGCCTCAGGAGACCTTCCCCAACACATCCGACGGTGCCAACAGGACGTGTCTCTCGGGCAAGACATACACGACCAAGGCAGGTGACACTTGTCACTCGATTGCCCTCGCCCAGTCCGTCTCGGAGGACTCGCTGGCGTCCATCAACGACCTGGCTGCCGGCTGCAGCAAGTTGACCAGCCTGAGCGGCACTACGTTCAGCCTCTGCCTGCCCCAGACCTGCCAAACTGTCCAAGCCGGCGCCACCGACGACTGCTGGAGCATCAGTTCTCAGAACAACATCTCGTTTGCCCAGTTCATGGCCTTCAATCCCACCATCAATAACGACTGCAGCAACCTCCGGCCCAACGGCACCGTCGTGTGCGTCTCGTCGCCCGACGGCGGCTACATCCCCGTGCCGCTCCCCGGGTCCAACTCGTCATGGGCGCTCGGAGAGTACGCCGACGACGTCGTGCCCGCCCCCGGCAACACGGCCTTTGGCACAACCGCCAACTGCGGCGCCTACTACAAGGTGCAGAAGGCCGACACCTGCCAACGCATCTCGATCGCCGCCAAGGTTTCCATCCCCCTGTTCCTGGCCATCAACCCGTCCGTCGTTGCCGAGTGCGACAACCTCATTCCGGACCTGTGGTACTGCGTGCACCCGACCTACGACTGGAACGCGACCGACAGCAACGGGGGCGGCAACTCAACCTCGACCACGGTCGCGCCGCCCGCACCAACCCCGACGGGCACCACCAGCCAGTGCTACAAGTGGCACGTCATCGTGGACGGCGACAACTGCTCCCTGCTGCAAAACACCCTCGGCGTGACCATGGCCCAGCTCACGGCCTGGAACCCCGACCTCAAGGCCGACTGCACCAACCTGCTCCTGGGCGAGGCCTACTGCGTCCAGGGGCCACCCCTCCCGTCTACCGGCGGCACCACCGCCGCAACGAGCAAGCCATCCAGCACCGCCGCCTCGACCAGCAAACCATCCAGCACCACCACCCCAGCATCCACACTCACCACCAAAACCTCGACCACCGCCCCGACTCCAACCACCACCAGCAAACCATCCACCACCACCCCCACCACCCCAACATCAACTTTACCCC
>Ga0247824_10000769_pt1 | contig 16711 bp, 9 predicted proteins | sample 13C_PalmiticAcid_FD_194412 | JGI IMG/M metagenome (GOLD analysis project Ga0247824, IMG submission 194412) | Soil microbial communities from agricultural site in Penn Yan, New York, United States - 13C_PalmiticAcid_Day48 | ecosystem: Environmental > Terrestrial > Soil > Agricultural land... | reverse complement strand
CCCCTCACCCCATAATAGCATTTTTGACATTGATGTAGTGCAGGCACTTGAAGAAATGACTCCAGGAACGACATTCATCCTTCATTGACTGGACTCTGGAATGATATGGATCAGCAATGGACCTATTCCGCATTGAGGAAACTCCCTCACTTCTCCCCACGACTCACGCCTGAAGACACAGACCATAGCACCATCACCAACCCCTGACTTGCCCACCAGGCTCGTCCCGACTGCCTTGTACAAAACTTGATCATGGACGACCGCTAATGCTTTATGGTGGAGCCGGCTATTTCAAACGATTGTCCCCTGGCTTCAACGAGCCGTTTTTTTAAAACCAATGTTGATCCCTTTTGCAGTGAGATAAAACCAACCAAAAATGCAACATGCCCTGTCGCGCAATGACAGCCTTGCTTTTACGTCACCCGCATAGCGAGTCCGCGCATTACAGACTACATTCGACAGGCTTTGGCACCCATGCAATCCCCCTGCAGAATGCAAAACGTTGCTTCTGGCCAGTCGATCATGGACAATGGACGTATCTGGGTACGACATGCATGGAGATCAAAACAGAGGAACCGTCGATTCGTGTTCGGCTTGTTTTTTTTTTTTTTTTTTTTTGCTTGGTGTTGAGCCAGAAACGGATCCTGCACAGTATGATCGCTCTATGTGATTGGCCCGGGTTAACGAGAGCCAGGAAGTTGGCGATCACGCTTCAGATTCGCAGAAGAATACGATTGTTGTTATATACAGCAGCTCAAGGAGGTGACAACGGCCAAGATCTTTGAAGGACTTGCTTGAATATGAACGAGGGTGCTTCTGTTCACCCATAATCATCAACACTCCGACACGGTTCTTTGTGAGCCATGGTCTGTGGTCTCCACGGACTTGCCTGACTACCACCCACCAACCATTGAATGGTCATGACGAGATGAAAAAAAAAAAGCAATTAGATATTCAGTGAGGAAAAAGGTAGGCGGTGTTCGGGATTGAGTGGTTGGGATCTATTTGGATGGCGGAGGTTACTGTCCTGGTTGGTTCTTTTTTCAGCTACTCTAGCTAATAGAGTCTTGTATCGTTCAATCGACATTGACCTATCATGACTTTTTAAAACCGACTTGATCATTTAGCCGGTTTGTGAGAACTTTTGGTGCAGGCTACTTGAAACTGTAGGTGCGTGAAAAGAATCCAAAACAGAACGAGCGCTTGTTAGACCGACGCGGCCACGAGGACAAGAGCGAGCGACCGTCCTAGTGTAACGACAAAGTCCACGAGCTAATGAAAAAAAAAAAACCATTCAATCAGCATCGGTCCAATTTGTTGGTCAACAGTCGGATCAATCGCCTAGCCATGAATGCTCGCTCACACTATCACCAACACGATCGACATTCCATACACATTCGCTCTGACTTCTGGTCGGATACGCTGATTTATTGCAATGTGTTCCAACTGTCTTAAACAATGAACATCATATACCGATTTACTTCCACTGCTTCCAAAACCCTCTGTGATTCTCCTTCTGTGAATCCTTTCCCAGTTCTATCTGCTGCCTCAATGATTCTTCAGAAAGGAGATCTGATGAAGCAGAGGAATTCTGTTCCTCTCCTGTCAATGACACCTTGAACTTGGATGCCGCAGACCCTAAAGTGGCTATCTTCTTGCCTGTCTCGCGTAGTCGAAGAGTTGGCTCACCAACGGCTCCACGTTGCTTTAGAAGCTGACGATTGAGTTGACTCAACCCCTCTGCATCCCGTATACGCGCACCCTCCAGGCCAAGCTGGCCAGTTGGTGATCCCCATCGCAGGCGCACCAGGTATCCACCTCCTTCCTCCATGACCTCCCATAACCTCACAGTTCTGCCGGTACCACCAGTGACGAAAGAGCCGGTATCAGAAGTGATCCATTTGGCAGCTACTGGTGCCCAATTCTCATCAAATATCGATGTCGTCCCAGAGTTCCATCGGCATTCTCCTGTCTCCGTATCCCAAATACTCGCTTTTGTATCACTCAGAGTAAGAACGGAGTTGAATCTTGGTAAAAAAACAAAGGATTCAGTACCTCTGATATCGGTCAAGGTAGAGCGACAGTTTCCACTTTCCACATCCCAGATATTCGCCACGCCTGTATCGTCACCAGATGCAAGTTGATCTCCTCGAGGCGAAAAAGCCACCCATCTGATAATGGGATGATGGTAGCCGTAGCGCCAGGATTCATGACGGAAGACGTGATGACACACTCCTGTTGCGGCATTCCAAAGGCGGACCGTTCTGTCGTTGCTGTTAGAAGCGATCCAGCTGCCATTTGACGAATAAACGACACTTGTGATGCTACCATCATGGCCACCCAGTGTATGATGACATGCTCCTGTTCCCACATTCCATAACCGCACGGTGTGATCCGCACCGCCGGAGGCGACTTGGTCTCCTTGAGGTGCATACACGACATCGTTGACATCGCCTTTGTGCCCAGTCAATATGTGCTGACACTTTCTGGTCTCCACATTCCACAACCGTACCGTCTCATCCTTGCTGGCAGATGCAACTTGACCTCCTTGTGGCGAAAAATCTACGTCGCAGACCTCATTGCTATGACCCGTAAAGATATTGTAGCAAGATCCGCTTTCAACATCCCAGAGTCGAACCGTCCCATCACTGCTGCAAGATATGATCCGATCCTCTTGGGGAGAGCATGCGAAACTCAAAACGCCCTTAGCATGGCCGCTCAGTGTGTGAATACAGGCCCCTGTTCCCGCATCCCATATTCGTATCGTCCCGTCTTCACTGAGAGAGGCGACTTGGCGCTTTTTCGACAGATATGCGACGCTTAGAATCTTTTTGCTGTGGCCATTCGAGATCACACGGGAGGTCCCCGTTCCCACATTCCACAACCGCACGGTCCCCTTACTCACGGAAGCAATTTGATCCCCCTTCGGTGAATACAAGATTTTCACCACGGCATCGACATGTCCAATCAAAGTGTAGCGGCATTCTCCAGCCTCTGTATCCCACACCTGTAATGAGTTGTCATGGCCATTGGAAGCGACCTGGTCTCCTTGAGGGGAGTATGCGAGAGTAAGGACTGCTCCGCGGCATGATAATGTGCGAATATGTGCTCCTGTTTTCACGTCCCATAGCTGCAGTGTCTCATCCTGACTGCCTGAGGCAAGCTGATCTCCTTTTGGCGAGAACATAATGCATTTGATACTCTGGCTGTGTCCGGCTAAGTTGTGGCGACATTGTCCCGTTTCCACGTCCCAGACTTTCACTGATTTGTCCTCTCCAGCGGAAGCAAGAAGATCTCCTTGAGGCGAATATCCGACACTTGTGACCAAATTGGTATGAATTAGAACGTGGCACACTCCACTTGCAACATGCCATAGCCGCACTGTGGAGTCCAGGCAGTTGGACGCGATGGTGTCTCCTCTCGGTGAATACACTACCATCTTGACATCTGTGGTATGGCCAGACAATACATGACTGCACTCTCCTGTCTCGATATCCCAGATCCGAACAGAGTCATCGTTACCACTAGCAGCAACCGAGTTTCCTTGTGGTGAAAAATCCGCACAACCACCTCCTTTCTCACCCTGGCTTCTTATCTTAATGTGACGATCGCGGATGGTTCGACGGCAGTGTCCTGTTGTGACGTCCCACAGTTTCACCGTATTATCCAAAAAGCCAGAAACAATCATATCTCCATTCGGAGAATAGGCGATGCTGCCAAGATAATCGCTATGTCCTGTAGTCGTCCATGTTCTCTGCCAATCCGATGTCGCATAGACATCGATAGTACCGTCCACAAGGCCTACGGCAAATGACTCTCCATTCGGTGAATACGTGCATGCTCCCACCACGTTGCGAAAACTGATGAACGGTAGCTCTCCAAACTGAACGCCGGCCATCTGAGCCTTGCTCAGATCTGCTCCATGAAACCAGACATTGCGAAGATTCGTCTTCCTCAGATCTGCTCCTTGTAGATTGGAAGATTCGAACACCCCATTGCTAAGATCTGCTCCAGGGATCCGAATGCCTTCCAGATCTTCAAACCTGAACTCTACGCCTACTCGAATAAGAATGGTAATCGCATTGGCTGCCGCTGTACGCCACTTCTTGTCTCGCTTAGAATTCTCGATGTAAGCGAGTAACTGTTGCTTGAAGACTGGTTCCTGCTGCACTCGCTCCTCCAGGAACTGTAAAATTGATGACTCGTTCACAAAGCTTCTCCATGCTAGAGGCGAGTTGATATCAGGTTCACAATCACCGTCCGATGCAACTGTCTCGATATCACCCTGAATCTCAAAGCTCCAAGCAGAACTCGTGCTTCCTCGACGATGTGAAGGTGGTTGCAGTGTCTTCTCCTTGTAATCTTGCGGATCAAATACTGCGCGTGCCAATCCGTACTCAAGTATTGATCGATGGATAAATCGATGCTGATTGCCGTTCCTTGTCAGTGGGCAGGCTTCACGTAAAAGCTGCCTATCTTCTCGAGTAAAGAACTCTTCTTTCCATGATCCTTCATCTCTGTAACGCGAGTATTCGACAATCGGATGACCGTCTTGTTCCTTGTAGATTCCAATAGCCAGCTTTTTTAAAAAGCCGATACCATTCTTCGTGAATCCTTCATCACTCAGGCTCTCGAACGCTGCTCTTGCTTGTGGATTCAACGCCTTCTCTCCAAGACGCTTCTTGCCTCGCTCTAGCCAGTGCTCGATGAAATGGTCGTACAAGGCCACTTTAGTAATCCTTGTGACTGAGAGTCTTTGTCCTGGATCCATCATGCGTGGTAGCACCTCCAACGACAAAGACATCAAGAACGGATTTCTAACGAGCTCTTTCAGACTTGGGACCTGATCGAGTGCTTGCTGGTACTCTTCCGCTTCCCACAATGGCTGGTGTATGGAGACATACTGATTGATATATGCTTTAATCTGATCGACTGAGAACGGAGTGATGACTTCTTCCTGGAACAGGTTCGTCTCCAGTGTCGTGTTACGATCTCCTGGTTGAAATCGGTCAAGATAGTCTTTCCCAAGGTACTCGGTGCGACAACTGATCAGCATCTTGGCTTGCCATTCTCCTGACTGATTCAATCGATTGGTTATGTACAGGTTGTGTGTCTGCTGGCTCTCATCGTATCCATCGCAAATCAGGATGAACTTGCGATGTCCTTTGAGTTCCCTGATTTGTGACTCTGTAAACTCGGCTCTGCGGAGTTGTTTGGCAATCATGTCCTGGTCGGGCTTGTCGATGGCAGGCAAGTTGATATGAAGTGGGATGGGGCCTCCTTTTTTGTATGCCTTCCACAGGTCGCGTTCGAGTGCTCTGTTGAATGTCGATTTACCTGCTCCAGAATCACCAAGTAGCAAGAAGACTTTCAAGTCGCCGTTGATGAACTCGTGGACTTTTTCCATCAATGGGAGTCGTGCATTGTCCAAAGCATGCAATCCAGGTTTTGCCTGAGGCGGGATATAGACGCTCTTGGCATCTTCGTTGAGTCTTTGCTTCATCAGCTGACGCAAATCGCCTTCGACATCTGGTTTGTTCTGGGCACGTTCGAGCAACGATGGAGATGCGAACAGAGTCGAGACAATTCTTGTTGGGTGGGAGTTGGTTTCTTCCTTTTGGCAATCCTGAAAGAGGGGCTGTTCCTGTGTGTTTGCATTGGCTTCTAACTCGCGCAGAAGAATTTTAGATGCTGCTGCATGTGATGAAGCAAGTGGTGATCACATTAAGAGCCTTCGGTTAGTTCACTATGTCGACACAAGATGAACAAAGCTTCAAGTATCCCAATTGACGATCAATCTTACTTACACCTCACACTCTTCTCGGACGACGAGGACAATCGCATGAGGATCGCGATGATCCATTGCTTGATACTTGCTTGCTGACCCCATATCGCATCGTTTCGATAGATCACCCCAAGAAACTCGACTGCACTTTGGTGGGTTCCTGCATCCCATGTTGGATCGGCTGCAATTTCACCGAGCTGTTGACACACTCCCCACAAGAATGCTGCATCGCGACGGCATGGGGCTTCGCAGACAAGCTCCTTGAAAGTAGCAAATTGGCCGTCTTGAAGCAGTGCAAGAGCTAGTCGCAATGCAGGGTACCATTCTCGCTTGCTACTGAAGCTGAGTCCCCTGAGGCTGTCCACGAAGTCCCGTCCATTCTCGGCGACAGAGATCACTCCTTCAATCACAGCTGTAGCCTGTACAATCACTTTGGACGCCCCGGCTAATCCTTTCTGGATATCTTTCAACCCCTCCATAAATCCGTTCAGATCAAGTGCTTTCACTGCCTTTACCAATCCTGACACTCCTCGGAACACTTTTCCTGTGCGTCGAAGCGCCGCCTGCCACAGTGTCTCGTTATCCGGGACATACAGTAAGGCTTGATAAGCGTACGCAGCTTGATACACCAAGTGTGGGTCAGAACTTTTCTTCAATCCGTCCAAATAGGATGTGAGTGGTTCATGTAGCTTCTCGCGATTCAGATCCTTGACGTTGGTGTCGGCCATGGCATCCAATACATGTGAAAGTGCCATTGTCAACTGATGCATATGAACTGGTGATTGAATGTGAGTGTCTTTGAGTCGCGTGCTGAGAAGTGTCAGGATCTGAACCAAATCGTCGGCATTAAGGTGGCCATGGTCCGCACCTTGGACCAATTCAGCGAGTCCATCGAGTTGTTGAACATCCAGCAAGCCTGGTTGAGAGATTCCTAATAATAATTCCTTGAGCAAATACCGAAAGTCCTCTTTCTCGAGGACAGGGGCAAGGTAGACAACCTCGGCTACAGCCTTGCTATCCTTGAGCTCATCGCGCTTGAACACTCTGAGCACATCGGTGGCCATGACTTTGAGTCGTTCCTGCTCGAATTGATCGTTCTGGACGATTTGTATCCATTCGAGAGTGGCTGCATCCGATATGTCATCAGGAGACACAGATGCCTGCAGCAGGCCGAGGCAGCATACGAGCTGAGTTATGTCACTGAGACGCTCATCAACCTCTGGCAGTTTGGACACAATGACGGGAGGATGGATATTCTCGGCGAAAATGTGCTTTGATATCGCATAAAGCGACCGCTGAGCATCCAAAGCAATGAGTGCTGAATTCATCGCGCCTTTGGCTGAAGCGCTGTTATTAGGATCCAGGTACGGCACGAATCGGCCCTTAACCTTCTGTAGATAGCCCCTGTAACACGATTTGTGGTGGAGTTTTTAGAAGAGTTAGGAGGTCGTTCACAAACTTTCTCTTGTTGGTTCGTGCAACGACTGTGATAAACGAGTACTTGTGCGTCTCTCACTAACCCCAGACCATCCGCTTTCTTGTAGCTGGCTTGTGCATCATCGTCTTTTCCGTGGACGTCCAATAGTTTCCCAAGCTCGATATAGGTAATGGCGACACTGTCACGGACGGAACGATCCTCGGCGCGTTTGGCGGTTTTCTTCGCTTGCGACAATGCGACTTTAGTATCATAGCATAGAGCCATGGCAATGCTGGGGTCCTTGGTACTATGGGCGTTTGCCAGATAGATGTTGGCAAGCTCCAAAGCCTGCACTGGTGAGAGTACGCTTCGCGGCGAAGCATTAATACTGAACACCGTCATTGTTGTTTGCCTTTTGCTAAAAGGGCGGGGGGGGGGCAAGTCCAGAATTAGAGCCTGCACAAGGAGAATGAAATCCGACTTTGTGCAAGTTGTCCTAACCCTTTCTTTCAAGACGAACGCAAGCAATCACAGAGCGATAGAATTCACCCTTTATTTGCTGTTGAGTGATGATGCCTATTGCACGACAAGATGAAAGCAACATATTCAGTAACCAAAGCACTCAACTCGATAATGTCATCAACTACTGTCTGTAAGATGGAATGGGTGTAGAAGGGCGCCGTACTGATTGCCCAGATGGTTGTATACTGGCTTGCGTCCGTTTCAAGGAACATGTATACATGTTCTGTCAATGAATGTCGATCGAGCATTCCCACAGGGGCAAACAATCCTTTCACGTCTCTATCTAGCCGATATGTAAATGAGTAGGGCTGTTCCCTTACCAAGCTGATAGTGTTGGAATGATGCGCTATGGCTACGGAGTATGAGTAGGAAACTGTGGTTTGTGTACAGGTGCGAAAGAAAGGGGATTCATGAGCGAAAGAAAAGAGAGGGCAGAGGGTTGCACAAGAAAAAAATTTTTGCTCCACGACGACGACACTGCAACTCTTCCTTCTGCCTGTTCATCGGATCCCCCCTCAGGTCATCATGAGTGCACCCACTCCTCTTCCAGCCACAAGCGCTCCTCTCGACAGCGATCATGAAGAAGGGCAAAGGCTCCAATTTCCTCGGTGCAGCATGCTGTAACTTGTTCTGCGGCCTGTCAGATTTCCCGTAACTTGTTGCTCCTCAGAAAGCGGCGACACTCTCCTCCCGCTTATTTGGTCAGGGATCTCAAGAAATAACGATTCCAGGAAGAAGCCGGCAAATTCAACACAACACAAGGCGTCCATTGCCCTTTCACTTTCCCTTCGCTTTCTCTGCCACGACTCTACTACGGATGACGCCTTTGACCACCGACCTATCCAACCACCAAGTCCATGTCCTTGGAGGGATCCCTCCACTGCGATCGAATGCCACGCTTGAGCAACTTAACACCCCCTTGAAAATACACACACAGACATCGAACGTGATGTAAGCTTACGGACATCCAAGGCTGGGGGAGACAAACATCAACCAAGACGCAATACCACTGATTTCGCTCTCTTACAATTATCGGAACACCTCTCCATTAGGAAACGCTTCGTTGACTACCAGAAGAGCTGACCCTCCTCGAGGTTTGGATCCTTCGCCGACGCAGCTGCCTTTTAGACTAGCCAGGTAACAAGAAACTTGGGTACCGAAAGCATCTGATTTCCTAATAGCTCGGCTACTGACCTCAAATCTCTACCTTCCTTTCAAAAGTAGTGTCATATCGAATAAAGGATTCGGGAGGCGTTTCTTCTGGGAAAGTTAAACGGCATTGTATGGAATACATTTGAATTCGGAAAAGAATGGCATACCAGTAGCAACACCTTACCCCCCCACACACACCGGTATGAACGCTATCGTTCGGAAGACGGACCTGATCGCCAACCCCTTCACATCATTTGCATCACCACTGATTCCATCAAGGGGAGATACAGTATTGCGCAGGATTGCTGCTGTAGGCTCCCCACAGCTGGAAGGGTCAATGCGACACACGTTCAATGATAGATGGTAACCAGGATTTTGTGGCGGCAATCGAAACACCTGGCGCAAAATCACGAAGCCGAGAGTCGCAAAAGCGGTCCTCGACGAACACTCTATCATCGGAGGATGGGAGGAGAGGCAACAAATCGAATGGGTATTGCGAACGGCAGTGGTGGCGGAATACGATTTGGAACCAGGCAGGCAATGAATCGTTGGGCAAAAATCACTGAGAAAGGAGAAAGGAAAAAGGAGAGGAGCTAGGAGCATCTCCCAGCACGATAGTCCTCTTCAATTGCGGTGTGCTCGAACCCCTCACTCTCTTCAATACCATGGATGCCACCTGCGAATGCTCAGCAACTCACACACAAGATTCTAACCACCAGAGTCTTCGATATTCAACCAGGATGCCGCCGATAACACAGATCGACTTGCAAGGGATCGGGAGCATCAACACAAACCAGAAGAATCGTTCAAATGAGCAACAAGCCGACACCCTTAACCTGCGATTCAGAGTAGAGGGTGGCGAGAAGTTATAGCCGTGAGGATGGAACAACAACCTTTCCATCATTCAGGTCCATTTTGCCATCGGCCATGTGCCCTCGAACAACATGTCACTGACGACAATGCGACCGCGACAACACACATGAGAACTGCGTCTTATACAAGCAGCTCTTGCATGGGATGCATCCAGGATAAGAAAACACGCCAACCGCAGGACGCAATCCTCGTCCACGCTTGACAGCACCTTTCATCATACTCCCTCTCGCTATCCGTCACCTCCACTCGATATGAACCAGTCCGGTGTATCCCCTACAACGGTCCCTGGCAAAACGTCGTCGCATTCATGGCATCCTCCGCAAACCCGCTATCACCCCTATGCGCAGAGCCAGAGAGCGAACCGTCCCCGACCACAACTCTCAGATGAGGACAGGCTAAGAAGCAGGCTGGCCACAACCTCTTAAAGCTGATTGTGGGGACGGTTCTATTTTTACGCTTTCCCGAGGCTGGACCGGGGCCACTCACAAGACAGAGAGACGGCCTCCTGCGTAGGATTTCAGGGTCTACAACGGAAGTCCTCGTAGGAGGTATGTACGTCGATATGGATTTGTGTGGTGCCATGGGCATTTTTCTGTCCATTGAAGGCCTTGGCATCAATAGATGGGTTGATGTCACAAGGCTTCGAGCCACATGGCCTGTGGCTCAACCTGTCACGACGCCAGCTGTGCTGGAAGATATTGCAGTCGTTGAAGGCATCATTGGATATTTCTTCAACGACAAACGATTGGTGATTGAAGCACTCACCCCAAAGAACGTTGCTGTACCCGATCTGGAGCGCCTGGAATACCTGGGTGATGCGGTATTGGATGTGACCGCACAAGATTTCTAGGCGGCCCGTGATCCAGACCTCCGCAAGCTGAAGGTCAGATTGGAAGAAAGTGTCTGCAATCGGGCACTTCAGGCCATTTGCCTAGACACTGGCCTGCACAGTCATGGGATGCTATCAAACAGAGCATGTCCAGTGGTCTTCCTTGGAGGCCCTGTCTGGAGCAGTATTTCTGGATAGCAACATGTCGACGGGACTGGTTGCGGAGGTATACGATGCAATCCACTGGCCCATCGTCAGGCGACGGCTTGAGAGAGCGACTGGAGGCTAGCCACCACCACATGAACGTCATTCCACATCCACTCTTCATTTGAGGCATCTTTCAGATAAGCAGATTTATTAGCTAGACAGCTTCCAACCGTCTAGGACTATCAATATCACTCATAGCAGGGGGGAATAAAGTCTTCAGTTTCCATCTACTGCTCGGATGGCGCCGCAGAAAGAGCTGATGAAGATGAGGCACTCCGTTCCTTTCTAGCTGCTGCCATGAACTTGGATGCCACATTTCCCATGATGGCTAATTTCCTGCCTGCTTCGCGTAACCGATTGTTTGGTTCACCTACGGCTCCACGTTGCTTCAGAAGCCGCCTATTGGCATGACTCAACCCATCCACATCCTGTATGCATGCATCTTCCGCCGTAAGCTGACCAGTTGTTGATCTCCATCGCATGCGTACCCGGCTTTGACCATCCTCTTTCACATCCCACATCCTGACGGACCCGTCTCGGCCACCTGTGACGAAAGAATCGATGCCAATCCAAGCAACATCACTTGTAGTCGGTTGGTCATTGACCGGCATTGAAGTATCGTGGGTCCAGAGGTCATCCCCTGTCTCGACATTCCATAGTCTCGCTTCTCCCTTGTCACTTTGTGAAAGAATGAGGTCGCCTTCTTGTAAAAACTGAATAGTTTTTACGATGGTTCCGTGACCGATCACGGTCTGGCTACATTTTCCTGTTTCCACTTCCAAGAGCTTCACGATGCAATCATCAGAACCAGAGGCCAGTTGATTTCCTTGAGGCGAAAAGACCATTCTACTGACGGAGGCGGCATGACGTATTGAGCGGCCGCACACCCCTGTCTCGGCACTCCATAGGCGTACCTCTCCGTCCTTGCAGCCAGAAGCGACTGTTTTGCCATTTGGTGAATACACGATACATGTAATGTCGCCTTTATGACCAGTCAGTGTGTATTGACATTTTTCCGTCTTGACGTTCCATAGTCGCACAGTGTGATCCCAACCTCCTGAAGCAATCTCATCGCCCTGAGGTGAGTATGTGACGACGTTGACGTAACCATCGTGCCCTGCCAATACTTTGCGTGCCCCTGTCGCGGTATCCCACAACTGGACTGTTCCGTCCTCACTGGCGGATGCAACTTGACCTTTCTGTAGCGAGAAATCCACATTGCGGACATCGCCCGTGTGGCCCTCGAAGGTTTGACAGCAAGCCATGCTTTTAACATCCCACAGGCGGAGTGTCGCTTGCACCCAGGAAACGATTCGATCGCCTTGGGGGAAATAGATGAAACTTGAAGTGAGATCGGCCTGACCAGGAAGAGTTTGCAAGCAGGCTCCTGTTTTGATATCCCATATCCTTATCGTCTTGTCCTCTCCGAAAGACGCGATCTGGTGTCTTTTCGATAAGTACAAGATCCTTGAAACACTATTGGAGTGGCTGTTCGAGACTGCACGGGAGGTTCCTGCTCCCATGTCCCGTAGACGCGCTGTTCCGTCCTGACTAGCGGAAGCAATGTGGTCACCCTCGGTCGAATCTCTGATTTTCATCACGGTCTGGGCATCTCCGGTCAACGTGCGACTACGCTCTCCAGTGCTAACATCCCATAACTGCACAGTGTTATCGTGGCTACCAGAAGCGACTTGATCTCCACGAGGAGAATACGCCAAGGAACGGACCTTGTCACTGCATGATAGCGTGCGAACGAGTTTTCCGGTTTGCACATTCCAGAGCCTCAGTGTTTTATCCCAACTGCCTGAAGCAAGCCGATCTCCGTCTGGCGAGAATGTGATGCATTCTACATCGGCACTGTGTCCGGTTAACATGTGGCGACATTCTCCTGTGTCCACATTCCAGATTCTCACCATGTCCCCTCCGGCGGAAGCGAGAAGATATCCTTGAGGCGAAAACGCAATGCTTGCGACATCTCTGTCATGACCCCTCAGGGTGCGGTGGCACACTCCGGTTGTAACACTCCATAGCCGTACTGTTCCATCATAACTACAGGACGCGATGCTGACTTTATCCGGTGAGTACACCACCTTGGATATAGTATCAGTATGGTCAAACAACTCGCGGATGCAGCCTCCGTTCTTGACATTCCAGATCCGTACTGTCTTTTCGAAATCACCAGAGGCAACTGAATCTCCTTTCGTTGAATATGCCACACAGCTGACAGGACCGGTAGGATTGAGGAATGTAAGAGAACATTGTCCTGTCACAGGGTCCCATAACCGCACTGTAGCGTCGAGACTGCCAGAAACGATCTGATCCCCAGTTGGTGAAAACGCTACGCCCACAACGTCATGGTTATGGTCATTCGATGTCCATGACTTTTTCCAATTTGATGTCGCATACATGCTGATTGTACCGTCTGAAAGGCCCACGGCGAATGACCCTCCGTTTGGCGAATAAGTGCATGATGACACCGTTCTGTCGAGCTGAAGAGACGGTAGCTCTCCAAACTGCACGCCTGCCATTCGCGACTTGCTGAGATTCGCTCCTTGAAGCCAGGCATTGCGGAGATTGACCTTCCTAAGGTCTGCTCCTTGTAAATCGGATGAATCAAAGACTCCATTGGTGAGATCTGCTCCGGGGATCTGAATGCCTAGTAAGTCGGCGAACCTGAACTCGACGCCTGCGCGAATTAGGATAGTGATTGCATTGGCTGCGGCTGTACGCCATTTCTTGTCTTGCTTCGAGTACTCGATATAATCGAGCAATTGCTGCCTGAAGACTGGTTCCTGCTGAGATCGCTCCTCCAAGAACTGTAACAGTGATGGCTCGTTCACGAAGCTTCTCCGTACTAAAGGCGAATTGATATCAGGATTGGATCCCTGGCCATTCTCGGACGCACCTCTTTCGCTGGCGCATCCTCGAACCTCAAAACTCATGGCAGAACTCGTACTTCCTCGACGATTCGATGGTGGCTGCGATGGTGATTTCTCTTTGAGTTCTTGAGGATCAAAAACTGCGAGCGTCAATCCGTACTCAAGTATCGATCGATGAATGAACCAATGCCGGTTGCCCCTTCGTTTCAGTGGACAAGCCTCGCGTAAGAGCTGACTGTCCTCCCCAGCGAAGAATTCTTGTTTCCATGAACCCTCGTCTTTGTAACGCGAGTATTCAATCATCGGGTGGCCATCCTGCTCCTTGTAGATTGCCACGGACAGTTTCTTGAGGAAATTGACACCGTTCTTCGTAAATCCTTCATCAGACAGGCGAGCGAACATTGCTCTTGTCTGCTTGCTCATCGTCTTCTCCCCAAGGCGCTTCTTGCCCCGTTCTAACCAGTGCTTGACGAAATGGTCATACAAGGCCACCTTTGTGATACGAGTGGTGGAGGGTCCTTGTCCAGCATCCATCATGCCTGACAGCACCTCCAGTGATAAATACATCAGGAAAGGATTCGTGACGAGGTCATTCAGACTCGGGACTTGTTCAAGTGCCTGCTTGTACTTTTTTGCTTCACATTGAGGCTGGTTGATTGCAACATACCGATCGATATATTCGTCAATTTGCTTGGCCGAGAATGGGGCGATGACAGCTTCTAGGAGCAAGGTCGACTCCAATGTCATGTTGCGATCGCCTGGCTGGAATCGGCTCAGATAGTCGCCTCCAAGGTACTCGGTGCGGCAACTGATAAGCATCTTGGCTTGCCATTCTCCTGGCTCGTTTAATCGATTGTCTGTGTAGAGGTTGTGTGTTTGATGACTCTCATCGTATCCATCGCAGATCAAGATGAACTGGCGATGATCCTTGAGCTCTTTGATTTGTGGTTCCGTAAACAGGGCCTTGCGGAGTTGTTTGGTGATCATATCCTTTTCAGGCTTGTCAATGGCTGGCAAGTTGATGTAAAGTGGGATGAGCCCTCCTTCCTGGTATTTCTGCCACATGTCGCGCTCGAGTTGTCTGTTGAATGTCGATTTGCCTGCTCCAGATTCACCCAGCAGCAAGAACACCTTCTGATCGCCGGTGATGAACTCATTGACTTTATCCATCAATGGGAATCGCACACTATCCGACGCAGTCAATCCCGCCTTTGCTTCAGGCGATACATAAACTTTGGTATCAGGTCGTGTCTTATGCTCTTTCAAAGAACGAAGTTCGTTTTCGACTTCCTGCTTATTCTGAGCACCATCGAGCAGTGATGGAGACGCAAACGGAGTCGGGGCGGCTCTCAATAGACATGTGTTGGCGTTTTTGTCTCGACACGCCAGAAAATGGGGATCCGAATTGGACTTCAGTTCTTCTAGAAAACGGTTGGCAGCAGCTACAAGGATGCATGAAGCGAGCAGAGCACAATCGAGGTGGGCACAGGTTAGTTCATCATTCCGGCCTTAGGTGCACATGCCTTCAGGTATCCCAGTTGATTATTCCTCACTTACACTTCACACTCTCCTCAGGCGACAAAGTCAATCTCATGAAAATCATGATAATCAATTCCTTGACGCTCGCTTGCCGACCCCAGACCGCTTCGTTCCGGTAGATGACCTCAAGAAACTCGACTGCACTTTTATGGGTTCCTTCCTCCCATGTTGGATCTGATGCCACTTCACTGAGCCTCTGACACACTCCGTACAAGAATGCTTCATCGTGTCGGCATGGGGTATCACAGACGAGCTCCTTGAAGTCAGCAAACTGGCCGTTTCGAAGCATTGCATCCGCCTTTCGCACCGCTTGGTACCAATCTCGCTTATAACAGGCGATGGGTCCTTCTTGGAGTAACTTCATACAAGCTTGTTTGCTTTCAGTAGCGTGCTTGATCATCTTTGATGCCCCAGCGAATCCAAGCTGAATATCATTCAATCTCTCATTGAATGCTTTGACATCAACATCATTCACTGCCTTCACCACCCCTGTCACTCCTTGAATCACAAGTCCAATGCGTCGAATTCCGGATTCCCGCAGTGTCTCGTTATCCGGGACATACAGCAGAGACTGATAAGCGTATTCAGCTTGATGCGCCAAGTATGGGTCTGAACTACCCCCCAACACCTCCAAATACGATGAGAGCGGCTCATGTAGCCTCTGACGGTCCAGATCCTTGACATTGGTGTCGGCCATGACATCCAACACACGCGATATGGCCCTTGTCCACCGGTGCATATGATCCGACGATTGACTGTGAGTGTCTCCGAGTCGTGTGCTGAGGAGTGTCAGGATCTTGACCAAGTCGTCAGCATCGAGGTGGCCAGGATCGACTCCTTGGATCAATTGAACTAGTCCTTCGAGCTTATGGTCACTCAGCAGGTCGGATTGGGCGATTCCTAAGTAGAGCTCGATTTGTAGCGACTTGAAGTCTTCCTTCTCAAGGACAGGGGCGAGGTGGACGACTTCGGCTACAGCTTTGGCATCCTTAAGCACATCGCGCCTGAACACTCTGAGCACGTCTGTGACCATTGTTTTGAGCCGTTCTCGCTCAGGTGGTTTGATAGACTGTACCCACTCCAGAGTCGCTGAGGTCAGTTTGACATCAGGTAACTCGGAGGCCTGCAGAAGACCGATGCAGCAGACTAACTGAGTCGTATTGTCGAGTCGCCCATTTGTCTTTGGCAGTTTAGATACGATGGAACGGGGAAGGATGTTCTTGGCGAAAATGCCGTTTGGTATCGCGGCAGTGCTGCTAGCCTGCCCGTACTGTCCTGCAGAAGGTGATAACCCGAAACCCGATGCATTGGGCATGGAATTCAGAGTTCCATTCATCCAGGAAGCGCTGTTGGTATCTGTGTATGGTGCGAGTGGGCTCCCTTGCTCTTGAGGACTGCCTCTATAACACGTTTGGTCGAAGTGTTAAGAGGAGACGCGCAAACATTCAGGGTTCAATGGGTCGTACCACCAAAAAAAAAAAAAAAAAAAAAAAAAAAACGGGTTTAGA
>Ga0247824_10000768_pt1 | contig 16717 bp, 17 predicted proteins | sample 13C_PalmiticAcid_FD_194412 | JGI IMG/M metagenome (GOLD analysis project Ga0247824, IMG submission 194412) | Soil microbial communities from agricultural site in Penn Yan, New York, United States - 13C_PalmiticAcid_Day48 | ecosystem: Environmental > Terrestrial > Soil > Agricultural land... | reverse complement strand
AGCGCTTCATAGATGGCGGCATCACCGGAGCTGAAGTATTCCTTCAGTTGGCACCAGACTTTGGACAACGTGGATAGTTGCATATTTGGACTTTTCGTGAGACTGTAGCTGACGAAACTGGACATGTTTGGTGCTGGCGACAGCCTCATGTTGGCGAGATAGTCTATTGCATAACTCTGAGCGCTCGTGGGTCGTCCTTTAAAGATTACTGATGAGAGTTTTTCCAATAACAACTCGGTCTAAACACCCATTTTTATGTACAACGAGATCGTGAGCTTACGATGGAATGTTTAAAAATATGATGCTTTGCCTGATCCTGCATGTACCTTAGAGCTTACCTTGGCGTCATCATCGAGTACGGTCTGTTTGGAAGGTCTTGGGTTTTTCTCTACCTCCGCCTACAGAGACGGGCAGGGAGGAAGAAATGTTAGTGTTCGACAAATATCATGAACGGTCTTCAGCGTAGTTGTCTTGATACAAGCTTACTTACCTCTCCCAATTCAGTAGGTAATGGTCGCTTGGACATTTCGATGGGCGATGGTGATGGGGTTGCAAGCGTGAATTCAGATAGGCCTATCAGTTGGTAACGGTTAACGGTGAGGACGCGAGTCTGACTCAGGATCGAGTTCACTGTACGCACCCCAAAATCCAGGTGTGGATGGATGTCTACAACGTATTGAGCCAACTGCGTCATCCCCGGCGTACCTTTGTTTCTTTACCACCGTTTGAATGAAGACGTTGGCGTCGTCAGGGGAGACGATTGCAGAAGGAACTTGAGAACTTGCTCGCTTGGTTGGGTCAGGAAGGTTTGTTTGTCGCATGTGTTACACTTGATTTTTTGCTGCAAAATGTTGACAACACGCCTCGTTTGACAATACCGATCGCAGCAGCAATGACCCCACAGCAGAGAACCCGCCAGTAAGGATCCCAACACACAAGGTAATGGCAGTGTCTATGAAGGTTGCAAGCGTGGCGTTGTGTACGGATACCAGGCTGGGTGCGAACAGGGTCCACCTTGGGTACATGAGAGGAATATAGGCTTAGCCTTGCGCTGGACTGCCTCTTGCTACGACCTCTCCCAGCTTTTACGGCTGCGGTGGTGCTGGATTTGAGCTATCCCCTACGATCACTCCTTGGGTCCATGAGAGGAACATAGGCTTAGCCTTGCGCTGGACTGCCTCTTGCTATGGCCTCTCCGTTGCCTTTAGGCTTTCGGTGGTGCTGTGATCCGGGCGGACAAGTTCTCCGTCAGTTTCGTGGGTCCGCGAGGGGAAACGGATGGTGAAGACGTGGCAAACATCCCTCCATATGACCTCACCCATTCTGGTATCCACTTCTCGCTGGGATGTAGATTGAGGGATCCATAACTCTTCAGTGATGCTCAATTCCGTGGGTCCATGAGAGGAACATAGGCTAGGCCCTGCGCTGGCTATGACCTCACCGTTGGCCCTGGTTCCCTCCTTGGTTAATGGTGGTGCTATTGAGTCTTGATCTGTTGCATCAGTTGCTCCTTGGGTCCATGAGAGGAACATAGGCTTAGCCATGCGCTGGACTGCCTCTTGCTACGACCTCTCTGTTAGCCTTTGAATTCATTCATTGTCTGATGGTGGCGCTGCATCGATGGTTTGCTATGGTGACCAGACGTCTCCGCCTAGCTCCGGCTGTGGGTGTTGCTGGACATTTGGGGCCACTACGTTGTGTAGAGCAATAGGATCAATGGAGTTGTACGGTTGCGTTTGATACCTAGTCACTGACCATTACGTTTTACAGTGCGTATCCAATAGCAAACTCACCACGTTCAGGACAAAGAAGGGGATACGTCAAATCATCACATCGACGGCGCTCTGGGAACCTCGGTGGTCTGTATACCATTTTTTTTTATTTCATTTGTAGGAGAAAAGCCAAATAAAATCCCACGTTGCCCAATGGCCCCATGGTTCAAAGAAAGGCGTCAGAAAGAGTCAGTCAATAGGATGCTGCCGTTTTGCGGAAACGATCTACTTTTATTTGAAGGCACGACAGGACGACATGTTCTCCGCTAGAAAGGTCTGCCAGAACGAACGCCTTATTTGATACGAGTCGCCTCGACCTGCTCGGCAGTAACATTCGACAGCTGTGTGATCAGGTTCTCATAGAAATCAATGCCCTCTAGGAAAATGTCCTCGTGCATGCGTTCGTCGTGGTCATGAAGAAGCAAGGGTGTATTCTTGAGATAAGAAACGCCCAAAGCAGGGATACCGACTTCACGGAGGAAGCGAGAGTCCGTAGCGGCTAAAGGAGAAAAGGTCCATGAGGCATAAGTCTTTTTTTGATCAGCTCCTGGGCATGCAAGCATATGTGTGTAACCTGGTTCTGGTGACGGGTAGAGTGCAAGTGTTACCTGGGAAGATCTCGGTCTCGTACTCAACCTTCATGCTCTTGCAGGCGTTGCTGAAGACGGACCACCAGATGTTGGACTCGTCAATAGGTGTGAGGGTGTTGTCAAAATGTCCGTTCACAAACTCCATTGTCACGCTAAGTGTTTGATGGAACATGAAAATTAGTGAGCAACATCAACCGATCGAACCGAGGTGCTATCTGACAAAGAGCTAGCGTCGTACCCTGGTTGCGAAGCAACGAAGCCTTCAATCTTGGCCCTGAACTCATCAATGTTGAAAAAGGGACTGACACGGATATCGAAGCCGCAGGTCGCCTCCATTGGGATGACATTGTATTGGATGCCACTCTGTAAATCAAGGCAGAAATCGGATTTGGATGAGTAACCGAGAAAGTTGCCCGCATTGTACTATCCAATACCAGATGCCTATCCTCACCTGCAAGAAGGTCAAATTGATGGTGGTAACATCCCCAAGTGTATAATGTTTGCCATTGTGATGCAGCCCAACTTCCAATAGTCTCTCTTGTTCGTTGCGAAGGTCCATAAACTTTTCAATGACCTTGAGAAGCTTGGTGGGCGCTGTGTCCTTAATGAATTGCGATCCGTGGCCAGTGGGTCCTGTAGCTGTGATCTTAATCCACCATGGCATGCGCTCTCCATAAAAGACCTTGAGTGCTTCCTTGGGAGATGCAATTCCCTCATCCAAGGCGAATGCGACATTGAGTCGCTTGAACTCCTCGTGGTGGACCAGCAGCTTCATACCGTCAATACCTCCAACCTCCTCCTCTGTGGTATTGTTGGGAGTGAGAGTGAGTTGCAGGCGTTAGTGACTATAAGAAGTAAGATCGTGTGATGATCTCTATCAGCCGCGCTAATTAGCGGCGGCGTCCCGTCAATTGCGTCTTTTTTTTCTATCCCACGCCTGCTCTGGGAAGGTGATACGAACACAAAGTCGACAGTCTGTTCAGATGGATAAACTCACCTGGGACCCAAGTGAGGTGGATTGTCCTAAGAGGCTTCTTTCCAGCAGCACGGAAACGGCGAAGAACCTCGAGGTAACTAAGTAGAACACCAAACCGACATCGTCATCGAGTGAGATACGCCATTCCATAGTTGATATAGAGCAATGGACATTCAAGCAATTCCAGCATCCGTTTACCTCATGCCGACACACTTCATATCCTGCGATCCACGAGCATAGATGAAGCCGTCGACCTTGTTGGCTGCAAAGGCGTCCTGTGTCCACATTTCAGGGAAGACAGGCACCACGTCTGTGTGGCTGTTGAGTAGCAGCGTCGGCAAGCTGGGATCTGTACCCTCAAAGGTCATGAACACTGTAGGCTTGCCTGCGACGCACTGGAGACATGACAGCTGTGAGTAGGGTGTTGTGCGGGAGAGCGAGCAACTGGAAGCGAGAGACAACGTGCATAGTCAACATATATACCTCAACCACTTTGTAGGGCATGCCGATCTCCTCTGCCTGTCTGATCAGAAAAGCAGTGCTGCCGACGTAGTCAGGGTTGGGCTGGACAGTCTTGATGCGCAAGTACTCGCGGAAACGAGTAACTGCGATGTGCTCGTTGGCATCGTCGGTGTTGTTGGCGCTGGCTGGAGGACTCATGGTGTGCAAGTGAAGAGCAAAGTGAAAGAGAAAGTTGGGAACGATGGGGGAAAAGTGATCCGAGACAAAGAGAGTTGCCCAAGCGCAGTCTCACACTGTCGTGGGAGAATTGGTTGCCACCGATGGTGCGATCGATGTTTGGTGCTCAACCAAGAAAGTTGGTACCAATTACATATGCCCCTTTCTCCTGAGCAACTGCATCAGCTTGAAGGGTGTACATGCCAAACCAAACGCACTCACAAGTCCCGCCAGTGCACATCGTTCAAAGCTCCAGCAGCTCCAGCACGATTGGTGAGAGACCTCAATTGCATGAGCGCTAGTGCTTGCCCAATCATGTTTGCTGCGCTGGCACCATGCCCCTCCGTAATCGAGGTCCTAGAACAAGTCGGGATCGTTGCCAATGCAAATAGGGGGCCAATGTCGCAGGTCCCTCGTTTATTGGCTCCCATCTAAGTGCTGTCTACTTGACGTTGTCAAAAAAAATAATCGTAGACCAGACATGGTCCCCTCTCTTGCAACCACTGCCAATGAGGTTTACCAATGATAGCCTCCAAGTTGCCGCAGCTGAATGTGATCCTCTCCAGCTTTGGCCATTGTGCATGCATGAACTCTACCTCAGCTTGACCCATTTTTGAGTAAAAGTTCGTAGCCATATGGAAATGCTTAAGCTCCTTCAATCCTGCCAATTCCTTTAACCATCCATGCTCCAAGGTCAAGTCGTAGTCGTAATTCTCCATGGGTGTAGCAGCGTCCATACGATCATCACAATCCAGGGAAAGCATCTCCAACTTGGACAAGGATCCAATCTGTGTATACGCCTCTTCCGCCCAGCGACGCACCCAAGCTTCAAACCGTTCAAGACGACTATCAAGGTCCTCATTTTCGTCATAGTCCTCTTCGTCGGAACCGAACTCGTCTTGCTCCGGGTCAACCCTGGGTCGGCTTAAGGTCAAATGGAGCTCCCTCAGGTCATGACATCCAAATTCCACGTTCTGAAACTCCAGGACAGCATCTCCTATGCCACTTTGCAGGATCTTGGCCTTTTTCAGGTTCCTGCAGCAGAAGAGCCCTCCAAGATCATTGCCATGGACCTTTCGGCAGTTCACCAGCTCAACCTCCTCTAGCGTGCCGTGATGGTTGTCTAGCAAGGTTTCCATGATGCATCGGTTGTCTTCGTTCTCAGTCAGGTCGTCAAAATTCTCGCAGTGAAACGACTTGAGACCCCATTTCCCGCATCCCTCGATGATACCATTGAGGACATCATGGATGTCTTCGTCATCCTCAAACCACGAACATCGAAGGTGCTGCAACTTTGGACACCCTTGGGCGACCGCCTCCTTGAATGACGCCATGTAGGACGTGTGTCTGTCCCCGCCGATGTCGGGAATATGAAATCGCTCAAGATTGGGGAGGTAGGACCTGAGGAGCGTGCAGATAAATTCCGGAGGATACCTCCCGTTGGTTCTTGGAAGGACTAGTGCTTTGATGGGAGATCCCAGTGCCGGCTTTCCAGTTCCCTCTCTCGCTCTCTTGTCGTTCTCCATTATTGTAAAAAAAGAGTTGAAAAGTTGAATATCCTGATCGGTGAAAAAATCAAGTGTCCCTGCAATACTAAAATTGCAGTGGAGGTCGACCAGCTGAGGATGGTTGAGGCACACTCGCAGGAGCTCGAGTCCAATCTCTACAATGACAACTTCACGTCGAATAATATACAGTTTCTTGAGAGAGGGTAACTTGTGCGCCAGTGCATACAAGAAAGACTCGGTGCGATTGGAAAAGCCTTTGCCCAAGAAATTTTCCGGAGGGGCCAACTGAAGCAAGCCGGGACTTTGATTGAGGATGCGAAGGACGTAGTCTTGGCAAAGTTTCCTCTCATTCGAGTCATAAGCGACACTTTCAGAGTCGTAATCGACGCGGATGATACGCAGATTTTGAAAGACATTGCTTTCAGTTGTTGACGAGTTGGAATTGTATGGTTCTCGCGACTGATCGGGGCCGGCAAGACTCGAGTTGCCGGGAGTGCTGAAAGGTGTAATATCCGGCAAGTCAGCAGCCAGTGTACAAAGATTGACAAAGTCATTGGAAGCAACACTGAGAGAGTGGATCCGATGCCGGTTGCGTGCTAGGGCCTGGGGTGCTGGGCAGATACTGTCCAGTTCAACGACTTGCCATAGGAAAGGCTCGAAGAGGAGTGTCCACGCTTTGCATGTAGCCATGCACTGGGCGACATCATGCCTAGACAGAAACTGGCTAATAAGCCCGGCCAGTTCTGGGACATCGAATATAGATGGAGGTGGCGTTGTGGCCACACTTGCGCTGCCTGGGTCCATGGACGCTGATCGGGGAAGAGAAGGCTGCTGAATGAGGAAGATCAAGCAATGAGGAAACTCGGAAAAATTTCCCTCGCTCTCACCACGTGGTGGCGGTATATTTCGGTCCGCAATGCCTCCTTCTTCCCCCGATACCTCTTCTGTTCCACCATTTTTGACTCGATCAAAACGCCTCTCAGTTCTCTCCATCACCAACAACCTGTTGAGTGTGTGTGTGGGAGGAGGTGCCGGAAAGTTCCTTGCCCAATCCCTGCCCATCGTCTATATCTGAAACTTGCACAGGCGACACCAAAGAGAGAGATACACAAGGAAAGGCGATCCCATCTACCTTCACCACCAAACTGTTCGTGGCCAAAAGTCTGGAATCCGCCACCAAGTCGAGCCTCTTGCATGCATGGCTTTGTTCCGTGGGATCAGAGAACCAATCGCGCATGGACAGTCAGTGTAGCCTGGAACGTGGCTAGGCGCACTTTTCGTGTGACAAATGCAAACCAACCATCCCCTTCAGCACCACACACGCCCGACACTCCTGATAAACAACCTTGGCGTAGCGTCGATGTTGGTGCCTGGAAGAGTCGAGACGGTCTTTTGCCATTGGATTCACAGCTCTTCGGATCGCCGCAGGAGCAAAACGTTCCCACACCGCCCAACATGATCTTTAGCTGTGGCTATCATGACAGAACATCGTCCTGTGAATGGCCGTACAAGAGTCCTAGAGACAAATGGATTCGCTTCTGTCACCAGACCGTGCCGAGGTGGATCTGCGGAAGGGAAGATAGGGAATATGACATCAGCCAGTATGAAGTCGATTTGGCGTTCATGAATGCGATGAACGATGATCAAGAAAAGTGTCGGCTCAACGTGCAAAGTGGCGGTGTCAAGATTCGATGTGGGAGAGTGGGACATTGGGCGCTCAGCCCACCTTTTCCCCTTTCCTCCTTTCCTTCTTCCCTTTGCTCCTTGTGTTCCCGAACAACCTGCTACTGCCCTTTGAACACCGCGAGGGTAAGGAAGGTTTCTGTCTATGCTTTGTCTTTCTCCCCTCCCCACGTTGCCACTCACTGCCTTGCTTGATCCATCCTCTTCAACTAGCCTCCTCTAAATGGCGCGACACCGACTGGAGTGAGCATGTGGGCGGAGCAAGCAAGGACACCTCCCACCAGTTCTCTGGAGCAAACGCGATACCAAAAGGAAAGGTATAAGGAAGATGAGCCCACCCCTCAACTCTCTGACTAAAAGCTCATGGTTGACAGGAAACTACTGGCGATTCCCGGCTCAACCCTCTCGTATGCAGACCTTGGCTCCGCGGGTTCAATCAAGCAGGATAGCACTGTGCCTGGAACGTGGGCATTGTTTGGGGGGCCAAGCAAGATTCTAGGCACATTTTGGTGCGACAATGGGATTCATGCAAACCAAGGAAATTCGCGAGTGGACCTGCAGCCCTTCTTCATCTCACACGTGCTCACTACACAGGCAGCAATGAACCTTGGTGTGCCCTCCAACTTCCCACCACCCAAGACTCGAATGCGATTCATACCAGACACTCGCCCAAGGTCAACTCTCTTTACCGGAGTCGACAATTCCGATCCCAATGCCTCCGTCTTTGACGTCATGTACGACCCCAAGAACCATGCGACCGCTACAGCCACTATCCTTCAGTACTTTGCGGCACAGAAGGACTTTCACCCAAAGCAGCAGGGTCTCTACAGAAGCGCGGACAAGTTCGTAGAATACGAGTTCATAATCGGGGTTTTCAGACCCTTCGTTTTCAAGAGCAAACAAAATCCAGTTCTAAAGTTGGAAGGTGGCCCGATCCAACTCAAGGAAGCGATCGCTGCCGCTTACTCCCCTATCTCTGGAAAGGCCGATGTGGTGGCTGCTGCATTCGTCGATCAGATTCCCTCATCTGCAGACCAATCTTTATCTGGAATCTGGGATATCGCCGTGATCACCATCCATGCTGGAGAGGATAACAAGATCACCTTGGATATGTCCACCCTCGAAATCAGGATTCATGTCGATAATGACGGATCGGTTTTCATTCCACCGCAGGAGGCCGGTCTATATCAAGTTACCCACGAATTGGACCCCGAATATCTCCTTGAGGATATCGCAGACTTTTTTGATGACCTTTCAAAGGTTGACGCTGAGACGTTCGCGGATAATTTCTCTACTCCCAACCCGGAAGGTAACAACCCATCGCTGGATGCCTGGCTCTTTGGATCCGATCATTCCTGCGAGGAAAAGCCTATCCCATTCAAGTACACCCACCGCCATCAAAGGCTCTATCGTCTGTCGCGGCTCAGTGGGGACTACTGAATAACAGGGACAAAGAATCCACTGGGATCTAGCCTGTGATCATGGCATGTCGTGTATCTGTGCCTGAATATAGGGCAATGAGTCAAATAAACATCCACCCATTGTGGTTGATTGACTGTTTGCTCTTGTGTGAAAGAAGATGGATGTTTGGAGAAAGAATGTGGAAGGAAAAAAAAAAAAAAAAAAAAAGAAAGCAGCATCTGCAACACAAAGCTGCGTCGTTTTGGATCATTTTTATCATGCGACTCGAGCACTGTTGACGGGAATCAACTTGCGAAAGAAGGTTGCCAGTTGGATACAGCATGGGTGCCATGTTGATGCTCACTTTGTCCCTGCACAACATTGTCTCAGTTTAGCTTTTTCACAGGGACACTGGATCTCCATTGAGTGGTCGTATCAAGAAGGAATGCCATTGAACAGAGACCCGTGTATTGGTTTAAGAATGCGTTTGATATTGATGGAAGGAGATTGACCAAGCTACCGGCATTATACAGTGGGAAGAAGGGGAAGTGGAGGGAGCAGGGAAAGAAGGCTGACTCTTAGGGATCCTCACTCAACTGACTCGATTGGATTCGCCTGCAAACTGTCTCAATAGCTTGGATGTCATAGTTGGTCTGTATGCCAAAAGCGAAAGAGTGCCAGAGACATGCAAAAGTGGCGGTGCGGATTTCTTGCAGCGACATTGGGCGGCTCAGCCCTCCCCTCTTTCTTTTCTCCCTTCCCCCCTTCCCTCTTACGCTCCATGTCTTCTCCGAATCATACTCGACAACTTGTTCTTGCCAGACTGGCCGTTTCCTCTTCTTGACCCTCGCAAGGGAAAGAGAGAGGAAAAGGGTATGTCTTTGTTTTAAACCAAATCCCCACATACACACACAGTTGCCCTTCACTTTGGCTCGCTCGATCCGACCTTCCCACTTTTTGATAGGATGTTAAGCAGTGCTTGTGGCCAACAGCTTCTTTAGCTTCATACCACAACTTTGACTGGAACACTGCCATCAACCTCTTCTGTCATCAAAAAAGTCGAGTGTGCGAGTGGAACAGGCAAGGAAAGGTCCCGTTTGTCTGTCTATGGACCAGGCCCAAACCCCAAGCCAGAGGCACAAGGGAGGGGCCACTCGTTCCCTCACCACCAAACCACTTTGTAAGTCCATGGTTGACAGGCCTCGTATACAGCGCTTGATTCCGCGGGACCATGGAGAACCAATCGGCAAGGATGGTCAATCGTAGCACACTGCCTGGAACGTGGGCTCTCATGCAGCAGCACTGAATCTCACCTGCAAAAGCCTTCTCAGGACACATTCAACACTCCACTTCAACCATGACTTTTGCGTACCCTTTCCTCCACTCACAACTTTGGAGTACCTCCTACTCTCCGTGGCTCTAATGCAACCCACATCCTACATTACGTTTCTGCTTCCAGTTGTAGCCACCGCCACCTTCCCTAAGGGTCATTCTTTACTGGAACCTGACCTCAAAATCTCCGCGGACCACTCTAGCTTCTGTCCTTCTCGATGCACAACAAAGATGGACTGAGCACATCATCGCGTTCTAGGCTTGGAGAGATAGGATGTGTTCATCTCGACATGGGAGGTATAAATACCGGCTCCTATTCCTCTTTGGCAGGCACACTCACCTGCACTCAACTACACTCTATTTCAACAATGCACCTGGCGTACTCTTTCCTCCTCCTCCTTTCAGGTATATCCCTCCCTTTCATGTTCCCCTTTTACATGCTTGGGGTGTTTTCTTTCTCACTATCCCAAGGCTCTAACGCACTCCTTCCATTCTATCATGGCCTTCTTGCTTCTATTAGTCGTGGTTATTCTCGCCCATGGCCAAGAGATTGTCGTAGCGTCATCCAAGGCTATCTTCACTGGTGTTGACCATTTTGATCCCGATTCAAATGGGTTGGATATCCTCTTCGACCCCGATAACCATGTTACCGCTACGGCTTCTATCCTTGACTACTTTGCGAAGCAGCAAAAGTTCCAACCAAAGGCGGATGGTGTCTACAAAAACGACAAACAATACTTGGATTTCTTGGATTCTGTCAAGAATTTCAGGTCCTTCGCCCCCAGAAAAGATAATAATGTGTTGCTGGAGTTGACAGGCGGCCTGGACCAACTCAAGGAAGCCATTACAGCTGGCTACGTCCCTCTCTCGGGTAGGTCTGACGCGGTGGCTTCTGCATTCGTGGAGCAGATCCCCTCCTCTTCAGACCCGTCTTTATCTGGATACTGGGACCTGATCTTGATGACTATCCATGGTGCAGAAGATAACAAGATCACCTTTGAACTCTCCGAGCTTCAAGTCCTGATTTCTGTCAATGATGCTGGATCGGTTTCTATCCCGCCGCAGGAGTCCTTGATCTATCGAGATGTCTTTGTAGTGGACCCCGATTATCTCCCAGAGGATGCACTTCCATTCCTGAACGACCTCTCTGTCGTGAACGCTACGACATTTGTGGATCTCTTCACCTCTAAATCGGAGCGTAGGAGCCTATCACTGGATGCCTGGTTTTTGGGATCCGACCATCCCTGCGAGGAAAAGGCCACCCCATCCAAGTATGCACAGCATCGCCAGATGCTCTATCGTATGCTGTAGCTGAGAATGGACGACTGAATGAATGAGCAAAGGGTGCTATTCCGGTAACTCATTAGTATTTCGACCGATGGTAGGGTGTATGGCCGTGGCATGTGTTTTAGCTTGCGTGAATTTTCCTGTGGTGAATAAAGTACATGGGTTCCATCCATTGCTCGTACAGGGATCTTGTTACCATTTGCTGCTATAGCTTTCGCATTTGCTTCAAGCCGTAGCGTGGATGGGAGGAGGAGTTGCGCTGTAGGTGGGTGTGGAGGCGTGTGCGTGTGTTGGAGCAAAGTCTCCTAGGAATGACATTAATGATGCGGATCCGCTAGCAAAGATGGTTGTGGGAGCACAGCATACTTGGAAATGTAGTAGGAACCGTAGACAGAGTACCACCAGCGTCGACAGGGACGGGGGGGATACGTGCACACAGTTCATCGAACTGTGAGCGTCGTTTGTGTTTCTTCGCATCCATGGCACTTTGCATCTATCTATATAATATAGACACGGGAGCGGCTTAGACTTACAGGGAACGTGACTTGGCCATTAAGGTACTCATTCCTGAGGCTCTGGGTTCATGGCAGGAAGAGAAAGGCGCCAATATGAGGAGGAGCATGAAGGGGGTCGAAGGTGTAGGTCAGAAGTGTGCAGAAAACAGCATGGCTCAAATTTTAGGGGTCAATTTCAAAGAATCAGCCACACATGAGCGTCAAGTGGGGAGGATGTCAGGGCGAGGGAGTTGTGGGAAAGGGGCACGCCAGAAGGATGGGATAGCATGGTACAAACATGGAGCCCAAGCGTTGGGACTGTGGCTGAGTGGTGAGTGTGGATGTGGGTGAGCAATGGTATCCCGCTGCATGTGATGCCTTAGATGCGAGCAAGAGGATGTGAGGGTGGAAAGGATGGGGTTGCACAGCTGTCCATTGGCCAAACGGGTGAGGGGGGCAGGCCCAAACCGGGTACTCATTCCGGAGGCTTCTGCCAGGATAGGGGCCCCTTTTTTCATCTCTACTGTCATCTGTTCGTGTGGAGTGGGTCTTCCTGGCATCTGGAGCAGGGCACTAAAATTTGAGCCCCGTTGAAATTTGGTCACAAGGCACAAGGCTGAAACATGACTTTGCCACTAAGATACTCATTCCGGGGGGGCTCCTGCCAGGAGAGGGGCCCCTTTTTTCATCTGTACGGTCATCTGTTCGTGTGGAGGCGGGTCTTCAGGCATCAGGAGCAGGGCACTGAAATTTGAGCCCCCCATTCACAAGGCAGCACGGCTCAGTGGCATGCGTCGCGTCGTACTATCTTCCTACACCTCAAACGCCCCATGACACACCTACACCCACTCACACACCCACCACACACCCACCACACACACATACACCTTCACAGACATCGCATCGCGTCAAAACGCCCCCATGACACGCCCTACACCCACACACATACACATTCACTAACATCGCATCGCGTCATATTGAGCCTATATCTCCTTCCCCTACACATTTCTCTTTACCTTTTACCTGCTCATGGTAATAGACAAGCGCGCACATGACAAAATGACACACACACACATGGCACACACGAATGAGGCCAACATCGCGTCGCGTCATCTTGAGCCTATTCCAACACTCCTACGCCTTTCTGTACGCCTTTCTCTCAATACAAATTCAACAAATGCTGTCGAAAAAATGTTGCCCATCATCCATCAATAGAGTCGATAGAAAACGATGAATATAAATCTAATACAATCCAATATTCGCCTTGCTGCTTCCTGTTCCCTTTCCTCACATCACCAGTACGAATACCTGACAGCTGCTTCCTGTTCCCTTTTCCCATTTCCCCATATCACTAATACCTGTCACTATTGAAATGTCGCCTCGATCAACCCGTTCCACCACATCACAAGGTTCCTTAGATAAGGACTTCAAGAAGAAGAAAAACCCGAATGGCAACCGTCTCCTCCTCCAAGATAAGGGTGGCAAGGCTGGAAAGCGTCTTCAAAAGCGTCCTCTTGAAGTCGACGATTCTCCTACCGCTCCCTCTCCCGCCGCTGATATTGACGGTTTGTCTCTTTCCAAGCGTCGTCGTTGTCGTCGTGGTGATGAACCTTCCCCGCTCTTAGAGAGTCGGAATCCTGAGCCGACGTCGTCGTCGTTTACTCCTCCTACCAAGCCTTCCATGAGTCGCAGTGATTCTCCCCCACCTTTGGAGCCTTCGGACGAACCGCTTTCGATGAGCCGCAGTGATTCTCTCCCACCTTTGGAGCTTTCGGATGAACAGCCTTCCACGAGTCGCAGTGGTTCTCCCCCACCTTTGGAGCTTCCGGACGAGCTTTCGGAGGAACCTTCGGATGATATCCCTGCCCCTCTTCCTCCTCTTCCCACCACGCGTCGTAATCGCCGCCGCCTGATTATTGACGAGGATGACGAAGAAGGAGAAGAAAAAGAAGAAGAAGAGAAAGATGATGATGAGGAAGATGGGCACAAGCCATCGATATTGCAACGTATGATGACTGGCCCTGTCATCCCACCGCTCAAACCTCCAACAATCCAGCCGCCCCGGAAGATGAGATGTCCCAAAGGGAGGGCCGAGAGACTCAACTGCAAGATTTGCCTTCTTATACCTGCGTATCCCGATGAGGAATGTGTATCCATGAGGTTGAAATTCAAGGACATGGTTGATTGGGACAGCTGGGATGTGAAAATCCCAGATGTGAAAATCCCAGCTTTGAGGTGCCCGTATTATGTTGCACTATGGCAACAATGCAAAGTATGCCTCCGGCTCCCATTGCTCCCTGGAGAAGTCTGCAAGTCTCAAAGCGACCCTCGCCTTAAGAATGGCATGGTTCCTTGGGACTCTTGGTGTCCCTTCGACGAGTACAATGTTCCGGTGCCCAAACTCACACGGCGACAATTGCAAGACATCGATGATGAAGCCTATGCCTCGGCGACACCAGAGGTGCGGCGCAGAATGAGAGAGGATCCGAAGACGGCGTACATGAAGGAAGCCAGTTTGAGGTATATCGAGCGAAATAGAGAAAAGGCTCGCCAACTGCGTGAAATGAGGGAGAGGATAGCAGCTGAGAGTGAAGCTGTGATGGAAGCTCAGGAGAGGATGGATAAGAGGATGGATGAGATGATGGCTTTGAATAGGAAGAGGTCATAGTCAAAGGGCCTGTGCCTGAGTATGAATAAATAATGCCTGTCCAACACTTTTTACTCTTTCTTTCTTTCTTTTTTCTTCCACTCCAACCATCCACTCGAGACCTTACTCCACTCACTCGCTCCCATTCCCCCAATCCTTGCTTTAGCCTCCCTTACCTACCTAACTCACCGTCATGACAAATACTACTGGAGTCACACCTGTTCAGTGCAAGACGTGTAAACAGGTGGGACATGCGCGTTCCAGCAGTGTACTATGCCCATACAACCTCAAATGGCATCGCCCTCCAACTTCAACACCTATCATACAAGAACCTGTGATGAATGAGCTTGAACAGCAGCAGCAGGACATATCCACTGTTCGATGCAACACCCGCGGTCTGATTGGACATGTATGCTCCAACTCTTCTTTATGTACGCGCAACCCCAAACGGCGTCGCTCTCCATCACCAACGCCTGAGCAGGGCACATCCACCGTTCGATGCAGCGCCTGCGGTCTGACAGGACATGCGCACCCCAACTCTCGATCATGTCGACTGAACCCTACACTGCGTCACTCACCACCTCCATCACCTGCCCCACAAGTGTCGAAAGTGTCAACACAAAGTACATCCTCTGTTCGATGTGCCTCCTGTCACCAGCTGGGGCATGCTCGCTCCAGTAATTTACTCTGTCCCAATAACCCTAAACGACGACGACTATCGCCGGAAACAGTGCCGGAGTCAGTGCCGGAGTCAGTGCCGGAACCAGAGCCTATGAACCACATTCCAGAGAACCGCCGTCATCCAGCTGCTTTTGTGGAGAGAGAGCAGGTTACAAGACACTTGATGGGTCGTATGGACAGAACATGTCCATTTTGTAAAGCGAAGCTGTGGGTTGAGGTACTTGATTCTCTTCGACTCTCAATCGTTGTGAACGTGTTAATGAACACTCAACTCTATTCCGGCAAACTAACGGTGGATTGCAATTGCTATTCATAATCGGATTCTAGGAACGCTTGGGTCGACACGCCAAAAAACGCGATCCATCCTGCCAAAATCCAAAGTTCAGCTTCTGTTGTGGTGTCGACGGCAAGGTCGTACTGCCAAAGCTTCCACTGCCTCCACCAGAACTGCGCGACCTTTTTGGTGGTGACAATCCTCTCTCGAATCAATTCCTCTCAAATATCCGGACATTCAACAATGCATTCGCCTTCACGTCTCTTGGATGCAAGATGGCTCCGTCGCCACAAGGAAGAGGCCCGACCACGTTCCGTATCCATGGATCGCTTTACCACCGAATAGGCAGTATTTTGCCATCTCACGGCCAAGATCCAATGTTTTCCCAGTTGTATGTTCATGACACCGATCACGATGCTACGTTGAGGGTTCGGGAACAATTTATCAACAATGCCAACAACAAGCGTGCTCGAAACCAAGGAGAGCAACCCGAAAATGAACGTAGTAAGCGTCAGAGAATCATCCTTGAGACGCTAACTCGGGTGATGGATGAACACAATCCCTATGCCGCAGTGTTCAAGAACGTTGGCGCACGCATTAGATCTGACGACTCTCCTAATTATAGGATGAAGATCACAGTGAAGCGCGACAATGATCCGAGAACGTTCAATGCTCCCACTGCCCAGGAAATTGCAGCTATTCTACCAGGCGACGGGAGTGATGGACCGAAGAATCGAGACATTGTAGTCCAGATGCGGAATGACGACGACGACGGAAATCCTCTTTTCATGCGTGTTTCAGCACTCCACCCAGCCTATTATCCTCTAGCCTACCCGTTGATGTTCCCACTTGGCACTGATGGGTTCCGTCTTGGAATTCCGCGGCGCAACCAGAGTCTAAATGAAATGCGGGTCCACGCACGAGCACTGATAGGAAATGGGGGCGAGAACCGAGGAACTAATGGGATCTCGATGAGGGAGTTTTGTCGCTACCGTCTGCAGTATCGAGAAGATGATGATGATGGCACCAAGTACCTTTTTATGTCAAGACGCCTACTTCAGCAACTCGCTGTAGACATGTATGCTACAATTGAGATGAATGACTTGAACTGGCACCGTCACAACCAAAAAAAGCTGCGGGCAGAGCTGTACCAAGGTACTTTGCTATGTCATGGTCAAGCTATTTCGAGTGTTCGAAATGTTCGATCCGTGTACTCATTTGATTACCTTTCTTGCTTCATAGGTTTGCAGGATGCTCTTCATGCCAATGATTCTAATGGAAGCACTGATACCGTTGGTCGGCGGATCGTCCTCCCCTCAAGTTTCCAAGGTGGTCCCAGGCACATGCACCAATTGTATCAAGATGCCATGGCGATCGTTCGGTCACTGTCAGCT
>Ga0247824_10000767_pt1 | contig 16728 bp, 14 predicted proteins | sample 13C_PalmiticAcid_FD_194412 | JGI IMG/M metagenome (GOLD analysis project Ga0247824, IMG submission 194412) | Soil microbial communities from agricultural site in Penn Yan, New York, United States - 13C_PalmiticAcid_Day48 | ecosystem: Environmental > Terrestrial > Soil > Agricultural land... | reverse complement strand
GGTTGGTGGTTAAGGGGGTGGTGTTGGTGTAGGGTTATTGGAAAGCAGTTCGTTTAGGCGGCTAGTAGTGTTTTCAGTCTTGTGCACACTGTTTTCTTGTTTTGGGGCCATTGGACAATGGATTTGTTTAACAACTGATGGCAGCAATACCCCTGGCCGGGCTTGACTCTAGTTCCCAGTGGCTTACTGCGGATACCCTTTTTTCAGTTCTCGTATAGGAAGGTATAAGTTCTCTCCGACATGATCATCACCTTTTATCATTGAGCCCGTTGGAAAGCGATGGCGCTGTTGGAGGCTGTTTGGGTCAGCACTCTGATCAACAGGTTCTGTAAGACTGGAGCTGGTGTGGTGGCCAGGATTCGGTTCAGCGTTCCATTGGCCCCATCTTTGTGCCCCGATATCCCCCAAGTCTTGATGTCATCATGATCTTGGCCACCCGTAACCCCCACAATTAGATCGTCATCACCAGATGTTCCCAATAAGGTAATGCTACGCCGTTTAAAGCACCATTGAGCCTCACTCCGCGCTCAAAAGGTCCTTGCCAACCTCGCTTCCACAACTGCTCCGTCCCTTCGATCCAGGAGCCACTACCACAACATACACAACCACGACTCTGCGAATAATACCACGGCCCCCCTGCTCAGATTCATCCTCCTCACCAAACTCGCACCACACCTCACCACCAAATCCCCCACCAGACCACACCCGTCTCACCGTATCCACCATCCCCAACCACCACCGCCCAAAATGTCCAACATGTGGGCCTCGCGCAAAGTGCCCCTGATGGTGGCCGGCGGCATCTTCGCGGGCCTGCTCTACAGCACCTACGGCGCGAACCAGCAGCCGCGGCCGCGCAGCACGCACGACGCGACCACGCAGCTACCCGTCTCGGAGACGCTGCAGGGCGTGGCGGGCTCGGGCGGCCCCCGCGCCAAGGGGGACGACGGCGAGAGCCCTCGGGACACGAGGATCTATAGCAGCGATCCGTCGTCGGCGAGTAAGAGGGATGTGAGCAAGGTTAAGGGGCCGGGGGAGTGAGTAATGGAAATGGGCTGGGAGTGAGAAGGAAAGATTGGGTTGGGTTGATGCTAGGGGTATGGGGTGTATATATGTCACTTGTGGACTGCTGGGAAACGAGTGGCCCGCCAGGCTTTTCACGAAATAATAGATCGCAAATACGCTGAAGCCACACAGTCCACGTCCCATTCCATCCATCTTGATGTGTATGATTACGCCGTTCGATCACGAGTATCCCGGCCCCTCGGTCAACTAACCACGCGCAACCGTGGGCTGTTCAGGGGTGTCGAGTACGGACGAGCGCGGTCAGGAGCGAGGACTGGACCCGCCACGTCGCGTCCGGGTCCCACTGTAACCCCTGGTTTCCAGGACCCGGTCTCCGTTTGCCGGCCTCGATGTTCATCTGGTATACCGCTAGAGGAATTGGCAATAGCTGTCATTTGCGTCAGCGGTTAGCTCTCTGGGAGGGGGGCCGGGGTGGCGGGTTGCAATGAATGCCGGGTAAGGTAGGTAGGTAGCTGTGGAAGACAGACCTTTCTCTCGACCCTCGGTTTGTTGCCCTGACCGGCCGGGTCCCACCACATCCAGTTAACGGGAGTCGGGATCGTCACGTTGGGCCAGTGGTAGGCCCGGCCGACCATGGGGTCTTGGGCAGGCACAGGGGGGCGGCCGTCTCGGCGTGGATCGTGTGTCCCCGCGAGCCACGGTAGCAGGCCGACTTCTAGTCTCTGTTCCACTTGCTGCACCGTGAGATGGGGCTGCTGTCGCGGATTTACGAGGCAGACGGAGGATATGGCTGCCATCTGCAGGCAGCGGAGGCACTGGTCGACCTGGTCTCGGTCGTTGGCAAGCCAGCCGCGGGCCCCCTGCTCCAACGGAGTGCTCTCGCGGGGATGCCGCGAGCTCGTCAGTTCCTCGATGGTCCAGTTTTGAAACGTCTTGGACTCGCCGGTGTGGCGAGGATCGGGCTCAAAGAGGCCGTACCAACGCATCGTGTCGGGCTCCCGCGCGGCAATCGACAGCCACGGCTCGTCCCACCAGAGCACGTTGACCCCGTTGAAGATGGCCACGTCCACCGAGCCGGTCCGCCCGCTGAAGACGCCGAAGATGTCCGGTTGGCTCGCCACAATGTTCCAAAACCGGCTAGTGACGATGGGCTCCAGCCCCGGGTACGGGGCGTTTGTCCTCTTGTTAAACAAGTCCAGAACAGGGCAGCCGTCGAACCGGTACTCCATGGTCAAGGGGCTAGAACCATCAGGAGGACGACACAACCTGTGGAGCGGAGCAGACTTCGCGGTGTCCAAAACTCTCGATCCCCTCCCCTGGCCCGAAAACCGTCTTTTGGGCCCCAGACATGCCGCCCTCGTCTGCGGGGCAACTCACGGAGTGCTCGGTATCACATTCCGGAAATCGGACCGGAGTCACGATTCTAGTGTAAGACGTGGCTGGCTGGGCTGACCGAAAGCAGCTCAGGGTACATGCAAGCTGAACACACTAGCGAGGTCCCACTGAAGCCCTCAGGCCGATCATTGCCCAACTCTAGTCTAACGTCAACGCGACCTGGACGCCACGATCTGCTGAACCTCTCGCAAGGAGGTGAAGGGCAGAAGCGTCAACTCAGCAACCAGCCCGCGACGCCAAAGTTCCCGACCCCGTTGCAAGTCAAAGTCTGCGTTGTCCGTGATGCCGAGCTCCTGCAGTGCCTGCTTAATGCGACTTTGCATGCTGTCCACCTTGCCTGCGAATGCAACCGCCTGACGCCGTGCGCCCTCCATGTCCGCATCCGTCACGCCCCGCGGCCATCGGTTCGAGAAGCTCTCGCTGGTCAGGGTGTCGTGGGAAAACAATGCGAGGCTTCTTTGCTCCATGTGCCATTCCACGTGTTTGCGGGCAATCTCGACCTCGTCCGTCCAGAGCAGGACGTGAACCTCGGCCATGACTCGCAAGTCCTCCACTTCGTCGTCGGAAGCAGACGACATGCTCAAGCAGACTCCAGAATCCCCGCCGATTGCAAGGTTGCTCACGTAAAAGTCCCCGAACCTGCGTTGGAAAGCCTCCAACCCCTGAGTCTGTAGAAGCTGCTTCGCGTCCCCGGACAGGGGCGTCACAGGTGCCGCAGGACGAACATCGCCACATCGTACGCTGCAGCGCCGGGAGATTGCGAGAGCCTAGCTGGCAATGAGTCGAGCACACAACGAGACGGATTCGGCGTCTGTACGGGCGAGATGTTTCTGGTCATCTGTGACTTACATCCGAATTCTTCACAACGTTCTTGTCGTACGTCCCCGAAACCCCTCCGCCGACGAGCCCCAGATCCAGACTGACGGCCAGATGCACGCTGAGATGCTCGGAACTCCTAGACTTGCGCGAGGTCTCATTGCGGAACCAGCTGCCCGTCGAGGCATTCATGGAGCTGTATCGAAGTTTCTGTGTTGCCGGAGAGACCAAGTCGAACGCGCTCTCGCTGACGAACGGGTTTGCCTCATTCTGTTTGACCGCTTTGGACGAGAAGCCTGAGAGGATCGGAACGTGCTGCAAGGGGGCGGGGAGGTTGAGATAACCGCGCAGCATCTGACGGTCCAGCGTCATCAGCGACGGGTTAAACCCGAGCCGCCGGCCTTCGACTGACATTGTTGGCAATTGGAAATACCAAGTCAGAAGTTTTGTGCGCGTTCCGTAAGTTGTCCCGTGTTGGAATACCTTGGGCCGATAACTTGAGGTTGAAGTCTACTCTCTATCCCTTGCTCCGCAGTCTCAGACAACACCAATGATTAGGCTCGCGGGGTGCCAGTCTGACCTTTCCTGGCGCCATCGGCGGGTTGCCAAAAGCAGGATGAAGCGGGATCTCCGGCTTCCAGGAGGGCGGCTGCTTCCACGCCATTGTCAGCATGCGCAGCTTCGACCAGAACAAGATCAGCGACATCAAGGCGAATGCCAACATCGCGCTGCAGATTGGCGTGGGTGACCTCAGCGCCCAAGCTGAGGTATCCATGGCAAAGAAGCAGTTGGAAAAGGACTCTGAAATCAACATTACCGTGAACTGGGCCGGTGGTGGTCAGCTAAAGCCCGACACAGAGCGCTGGACCATCGATTCTTTAATGGTAAGAGCAACCCCAGGCCCCCCGGAGCCCGTATTCATGGTTTTGTTTTTGCTTCGTCGAGCCCGTACTGACAGCTCTTTCAATGCCGTGTAGGACGTCGCCTCCAAGTTTGCCGACCTGGTGGCTCTGACGCCGCAACGCACCCATGCCATCCTGACCAAGTATTCGGCGCTTCGTCGGTTCCTGGAATGGGGGGAGCCCAAAACCATCAAACTGTACGACTACGAAATTGCCCAGCTGTACACCGACGAGCTGCTGGACGTGTATCTAGGCTACAAGGCCGCCTGGAAGGACATTCACAACCTGATCGAGGATCTCGGGGAAGGGAAGGTCGTCCTTCGCAAATCCACCGCCGCGCCATTGACGCTGTCGGATGAAACTTGGAAGGACCTGGAGGTTGCGCCGTTTGGCGTCTTCGAGCCGACGTTCGACGGGCTCGACTACGCCCTCCGGGTCTGCCGCCTTCTCATGGTGCGCATCATCCGGGAGGTCGACGCGGTCAAGAAGGACCCCACGACAGCCATCGAGTCCAAGCGAGGACCGCCCTACATCCGGCCGCAGATCGTCAAGGGCCTGCTTCCGGTCGCCGAGTTGGCCACGACCACTCCGCGGCCCGCCGACACGGCTTCCTTCAGCACAGGAACCTGGGAACTCGCGCACGATTCGGTGGAGCAGTCGCACCCCGTCTCGGAGGAGCGGAAGGACATGTACAACCTGCTCTTCGGGTTCAACCGCGTCGACGTGGCCCTGGGCCAGTCCGACTTCTGCTGCGTCACGCAGTACAACGAATACCTCAAGCTCCAGTTCAACGTCGACCCCGCCACCAAGTCGGCCGGCGACGGCCAGCCCCCGATGCCCGTGAACCCGCAGGTGTTCGGCATCAAGATCCCCTGGCTGCTGTTTCCCAAGAGCAACCGCGATCTCTCGGCAGGCATCTTCATTGCGCGGGACGACAAAAAGGTCGGCCGCCCCTCGCTCGAGTCGCCGGACGTGGCGTACTTCAACAGCGTGCTCGAGGACGAGCCGGTCGTGCTGCTATGGCTCAACAGCTGGTGCTTCTTTCCGAAGCGGCCTGCCGCGGGCATCTGGGACGCCTCGGTCTCGCTGACCACGCTGCAGTCGACGCGCTCCAAGTTCTACCCGGCCGTGGCGGACCTGGGCCGCGTGCAGGACCCGCAGGCGCGCGCGTCGGACGCCGCCAACAGCCGTCCAGCCATGGTGACGGGCTCGTGGCTGGCGTTTCCGCGGAACCTGACGGGGGTGGACGGCGGCGTTATTGCGTTCCGCAATCCGAAGCTGGTCAAGACGAACGTCGGGGATCAGGGCCGACAGAGGTTCGGCCGCGGAAAGTTCAAGACTACGCCCCAGGTGTTCTTTGGGCTGAAGGGGTTCCGCTACATTGACAGCGGGGAGGTTGTCGTGCCGAGAATGATGGTGGAGATATCCAATCTCGACACGGACGGCTTCAACTGGAACATTGGGACGTGGGCCGGAGTGGGCACGCTGGGCATGGCGGAGGTTACGTGGTTCGCATTCGAGAGCCATGTCTGACAGAATGTACTGGGGTATTCAAGGTTACGGTATCGGCCCAGTTAAGAATCAGGTGGTCTTACTCTGATTAAATGAGCTTTCTGGAGTCAAGGACGACTCTATGCATCGATGATGGTCCCTTGTAACGAGGAAGGCGGCGGCCCGAGTTGATTTGATGCTTGGCTCAGCTTCATGTTGGCGCCGCAGCCTGGCTCACCCGTTCGAGAGTGCACAAATCTGGCGGGAGTACAAGCGGTGGACAACCAACTGATTCCAGGCGGTATTGACCTGAGTCTGGGTTGGGGCAATCTGGTCGAAAGAGCAATGCAGCACGCAAATGGTTCAATCAACACAAACTTCTTGCTCGTCATGTTGTTAATAACCCACAAACAAATCCAGATAACTACTCCCAAGCCTATACGCTCTCCCCATCCGCCTTCTCGACGTGCCCAACATCCCGCTTCACCTTCAGCTCACCTCCCGCATACGTGCTGTGCGGCACCCACTTGGCGCTGGTCCGCGGCGTCGTCTCAGACAGCATCTGGTCGACCTGCTCAAGCGTCAAGCCCTTGGTCTCGGGGATCAGCAGGAAGGCGTAGACGAAGCAGCAGCTGCAGAGGCCGCCCCAGATGTAGAACACCTTGGCGCCGAGGTTGCCCTTGTCCTCGTCCACCATGTAGGGGGTGATGACGGCGATGATGCAGTTCCCTGGGATGCGTTAGTTGGTTTATCGAGATGGGTCTCGTGGTGGGCACTTACACAGCCAGTTGGACGCCGTCGACAACGCAACACCCTTGGCGCGCATGGGCAGGGGGAAAATCTCGCCAATGACAACCCACGCGCCGGGGCCCCAGGTGGTGGCAAAGAAGAAGATGTAGATGCAGATGAAGGCGATCATGGACTTGACGGCGGCGTCGTCGTCCGGCCGGCAGGTTCCGATGATGGCCACAATGAACTCGCAGATCAGCATGCCCAGGGCGCCCCAGATGAGCAGCGGGCGCCGACCGATGCGCTCCATGGTGTAGAAGGAGATCGGGGTCGAGCAGACGTTGACGAGGGTCGTGATGAGGGAGATGAGGAAGGCGTTCTGGATGGTGCCGAGCTGCTGGAAGAAGGTGGTGCCAAAGTAGAAGACGAAGTTGCAGCCAGTCCTAGACGTTGTCAGCCTCCGTCCCGTCTTGTTTCGAAGAAGAAAACAACTTACCACTGCTGCATCATCTGCATCGACGTGCCCAGAACCGTCCGGCGGAGGTAGCTGCTGCTGTCCCACAGCGAGCCCCTGAAGCAGTTGGCCCAAGCCTGGAAGTAGTTGCCCTGCGGCACCACCGTCGCCTCGTACTCGTGGTTGGCCACAATCTCAGCCAGCTCGTCCTTGACATAATCCGAATCCAGCGGCTGGTCCCTCAACCTCGCCAGCGTAGCCGCGGCCTTCTCCAGCTGCCCCTTCTTAACAAAGAACCTCGGCGACTCCGGCAGGAAGAACAACCCCCCGGCCAAGATCAACGCCCACGCCATCTGCAGCCCGATCGGGATCCGGTATGACCCGCTGTCGTTCCTCTCCTGCGTCCCATAGTCCACGGCCGACGCCAGCAACAACCCAATGCAGATACAAAACTGATACCCCGACACGATCGCACCGCGCACCTTCCTCGGCGCAATCTCGGACATGTACAAGATAATAATCGCCGACACAAACCCCACCCCAAAGCCCGCGACCAACCGGCCGGCCACAATCAGCCCCAACCCAGCACTGGCCGTCTGCAGCACCACACCGACAATAAACACGGCACACCCCAGGATAACCGTCACCCGCCGGCCCAACCAATCCGCCAGATCGCCCGCGATCAGCGCGCCAAAGAAGGTGCCGGCCGACAGGATGGACGTGATGAGGGATTTCTTCCAGGCCGGGAGCACGGTGGCGTCGGCGCCCTCGATGACGTGGATGAAGAAGTCCATGCCCATGACGCCCGAGATGTAGCCCGAGTCGTAGCCGAAGAAGATGCCGCCGAAGGCGGCGAAGACGCACATGAGGTAGGCCTTGAGGGTGACGGGGGCCTCGACGCGGGTGACGTCGAGGGCCGCGGTGGGGGGGGCGGCGCCGCCTGGCATTGTGGCGGTGGTTGATGTGGGGTTGTCGTGGGAGATGGTGTGTAATGGGTGGGAGAAGGGTGTCGGGAGTTGAGAGGAGTTTGGAACTTGGAAGAGTCGAGGGTGGAGGCTGGGTGTAGTGGTTGGCAGAGGGAGGGAGATCCCAAAGGCAGGGTGGAAAGAAGGGAGGGAAAGGGCAATGCCTTTTTGGAGATCCCTAGATGTCGATGTGAGTGATGGTCAACAAGTACCACGCGAGCAGAGGAGGGAGGGAACACCAATGGCTATATACGCTGGCCACTTGCTAAAGCAGCCTGTTAGTCCCTGATTCTCCCCATGCTCCGTCCCTGGGGCAGTCTCCACCCCATCAAACTTCCCCGGCCGGAGACGATTTCGTGGGGAGTTTTGCTGAACCTCGTGTCATCCACCCTTCTGCTCCATCTCCACCCCCTGGGGAGGGAGCCTGGGGCCAGACCCGGTCGGGTATTTGGACTGTCCCGCCTCGGTAACCACATCGGATCTGCAGGGGTACTCGGATCGAGTTGACTCGAGGTTCAACGGCTAGGTCCGGGCATTCGCTGGAGCTTGAGCTGATCGTCCTCTCAGAATTGGGGCTATGCTGGGGGCTGGACTTGATCTTCAGGCGTTAAGCCATCATATGTTTGTTCGTCACTTTCGAGTCTGTGTTGTGTTCGATTGTCTCTACAGAGCGTGCAAGTGACACCCACGGTGTCCAGCCAACAAATCTGGGATCTCTCGATTCCGGAACTCTCGGGCTGTGCGAGCTAACCTTGGTGCCCCCCGGACAGAAACTTTCGATCGCAATGCCCAGTGGAGGGATGACGTCCGTCGGACTTACGCGGGTGACAGGAGCTGAAATTTCGAGGCGGCAGAACCTTTCAGCCAGGGAGCCAAGGCGAGGGAGGTGTGAGACAGGGGGGGTCCCGACTCAGTCAAGACAGGGGCTGCAATGGAATCAGCAACACGCGTCAGGGTTATGCAAGTGGATCAGAGAATTTCTCGTCTCGAATTGATCAATGCGCACTCTGCGGTCCCATCCAGAAACTCAGTTGGCAATGGCCGTCGTGCTCGATGTCCTGGGCATCTCAGGGGTAAATTCAGCCAGGAAGGGTTGGGGTTGATTACGGCCTCGCTCTCCTCCAAACAACACGACAAGAAACGATCTTCTCTGCAGCCGCTGCGCCGAGACAAGGCGGCAAATCAGAAGCTTTTGCCCAGCTGCAAGTGCCGGCAGTTGAAGAGAACCCGATTTAACCGGACGGCACTGATTCGGTGGCTTTGTGGATGGAGTGGTGGAGTGTGGGTGCTCCCGCTTCCCGCCGCTACCTATCAGCTGCCGAGCATGACTCGGGCTGGTACAGAGTGCAAGGGCCAGCCGGTTTTGATCCCTCGTCTTTTCACATGGCTCGTGGATACTGTGAGACTCGCGTTTTCAGGGACGAGGTGAACGAAACACGACTCTCTCCACTCGGACAAGGAACTTGCTCACGGATAAAATCAAATCTAACAGGCTATGTTGACCTCGTGCGATCTGTCTGTGACTTGCCGGGTGCCGGAGTCAAGAAACGGGACAGAATCAGGAGCTTCGGATGAACAGGTTGGGTTTGACGTCATGCTCTAGACAACGCTAACAACAAGTACTGCCGGATCACGGCAATGTTTGTTCTTGGGCGCTCATAGAGTTTTCTCTTGTTCTTCTCTTTTCGGGAAAATGCAAGACAACGATGAAACATTGCGAAGAGACCACACTCTGGCTGTTCATTAGGTACCTAGGTAATGAACCCGACCGACGAGCTTACCGAAAACCTCGAGACTGGGATCGAAACTCTTTCTAATGTGCCCAGGGTGCCCATCAAGAACAACTAAAACTTTTCCTATATTTTGAGATCTGGACCCGATTCAAACCTTTCACAGTGGATACGATGACGGATCCAAACTCTGTGCCCTTCTCCTCGGGTCGTCTTTCTGCTGATAGTGCCTCTTGTTCAAGGCCTCGATGGTGTCTCTTTCCCATCTTGGGGCAACGTGGCTCGGGCACGACCCCTGGCCTAGCCATTGTCCATGCGAGGTCCACAAGAGTGCAATAGCAGTTGGGAGACTCATATTCTCGGCTCTCCGCCCATGAGTACCAAACCGATGAATTCCTGGTGGCTATGTTTGGGCCCACAGAATCCAGACTGTTTGTGCTGAAGCTCCAGATCCCCGTGGACCGAACATTTTTGTTAGAGACTCGCAAGAGACCACACGAGACCACCTGGCAGCGTACCATCCAGAATGGAGATTATCGTTCTCATGCGGAGTCAATATCCTAGCTTCCCCGGAGGTCCAGGCCATGGTGGAGTGCGAGATGTCTCGTGTTTCGCGGTGCTCATTCCCTCACATGATCCTCATGGCGGTGGAAATGGGGACAACCCCGCAACCGCACTGCCCCAGATCTCCAAATACCGTCGCATCGAGGTGTAGATTGTGCCACAGTAGGGAGCAAACCAACCTATCCCCGGATTTTCAGCGTGGCTTGACAAAACCCAGTTGCTAGTTCATTGATGTTACTTTGGAGCCAGCAGCACAAGAATGAGACGATGGCAGATTTAGCCTTTTCGCTCAGGGGCTCAAGTCAGGTACTGTACAGAATTCCTCCACAATGGAAAGTGAGAGACTTGAAATATGATATGAATGACATCTAGATGCGAGAAATGTAGAAATACCAGATCCGAACACACATTTGTCTCAACAAAACGGTGATGAGGTGCAACACACCACACCGTAGGTCTTGTTGATGGTATGAAGGTCACCTCCTCAATCACCTGGCACCACCAGCATTAGCTTAGGAATCACCAGGCCTTTGTCAAAGGGTACCAAAGATGACAAGCTGGCAAGATGACTTGCCTAGCGATGTCTTGGTCAAAGCAGACTGCCGGACGTCCTTTGCATACCAATTCAGGGGTCGAAAATGTGTAGTAGGGTTAGGGTCATTGCCGTGGTTGGTGGTCATTGGTTCGACGGAGAGTGGATCAGTTTCCTTTTCTTCACCTTCCCCCTCGAACCCCTGTCTCCTGACATCTTGGCACCAAAACAGCTCAGAACGCCGATTGTTGTGCCGACCTCTTCTTGACGCAACAGGCTTGTTTGGGACTGGGTGATGATCTCGATCGCGCTGGCTCCGATTGGCAGGCTCGGCAGCGTCCATTTGTCGGAAGGCAGCACGGCAGTGATGGTTCACAAAAGCACCGAAAATGGGGCGCGTATTCGCGCCAAGATCAACGTCAGTTGAACCCGTTTCCTGCCCATCCCCAGCACGCCATTGGCCAATCCGAAGTCCAAGACCAGACGATGATGTCAGGACCACCGTTCTTGGACCACAAGTTCGACAGCTGAAGTCATCGCATCTCAGCAACCGGTTGGCAAGGCACTTGTTTAGGCCGGCGTGAATGACGCTGTTGCACACCTAGTGGTCTTGCATTCATATTTATGAGCTTGGGGTTGTCTCGTCTCTTTGGTTGCATCAGACTCAACTCACACCATTTCTCACCCATTTTCACCCACTTTCACACCCCTTGCCACCACTTACACGCGGGCCCGTTTCTTCGGCCGAGATACCCCTTTGCATTCCAGAACACCACACCCACACACCACAAGGCGGCAACGGTGCAATGTCATCCGTAATCCCTGGAACCTACCCCGACTCGATCCCGCCCACCCCCGAAGAAACGATGCAGCACACGACCCAGTCCGAGCGCCAGCGCAACAAGCTGCACAAGCCTGCCGACCCCCGCGGTCACCACTACACCGACTCCGGCGTGGCCATGACCTCGCCTACCAGGTCCAGCTGGAGGGGCCCCGACGAGGCCGTGGGTGGCGGCACCTATGTCCGGGACCACACCATCCCTACCGCCCCTCTGGAGTCCATCAGAACCGACCTGGACACGACCACGCCGCGGCATGAGACTGGGCCCGATACTCGTTTCAGCAGCAGCAAGGACAGCGAGTTGGATAGGGACTTGACAGCCGGCACGACGGCCGGTATGGCAGGAGCTACTACCGGTAGCAAGAAGTTTGACAACAACACTGAATCCACATCTCAGAACTACCGGTTGTCCGGCAGTGACTCCGCTCCGTACTGGGGCAACCTTCCCAAGGGGGAAGAGGGAGGCTTGTACAACACGGTGGCTGGCCACGGGAGTGCCACCGACGACCATGCTGAGCACCACCACATGCCTGCGAAGTCAGCACCTTCTGACAGATCTGTCATTGCGGGGGTCGCTAACTCTCCCAGGGGCGGTGTCTACAACACCGTGGTCGGCCACGGCAGCCAGGACACCGAGTCCACGCGCCACAGCCAACCCCGGGATCTCGGCACTGGAAGCAACATGGCTGCTACTACTGGTTCACGGGAGGATAGCATGCTTGCTGCTCCCCTTACCGATATCCCCGAGGAAAGGAGCAGGACTAGCCGCCAGGTCGCTTCTGGGAGCACCCAGAACACTACTCCGGGACTCCTGCCTGAAACTTCTGTGCGCGACGACGTGTTGCTCGCCGAGGCTGCAGCGCGGAACACCGGTCGCACTGCCACCCCGCCCAAGGCCGACTCGCCATCTCACCGCGCCTTCCCCCTCACGGCGGGCGAGACTGAGGAGCGCGATAGCCGCCGGCAGTCGGGGTCGCCGTCGAGATACGGGGCAGTTGCAGGAGGTGCGGCTCTCGGTGCCGCGGGCGCCGCCGCCACTGACAGCGTCGGCAAGCGCAGGCGTGGTAGCAGCGCCGCCGCCGCGAACCGGTCCCGGTCGCCCAGCCTGGGCAACAAACACCAGGCTGCGACGGTTGTGGGTGGCCAGCGCCGCTCGTCTCGCCAGCGCTCCCCCGTTGAGAAGACCAGGAGCCACGAGGAGGGCTCCCCCAAGAGCGAGAAGAAGCACAAGATTCTCGGCATCTTCCACCGCAACAAGGACGACAAGGAGACTGGCCGCCGAAAGTCTATCAGCCATCCTGCGGAGCCCGCTAGGGAAGGTGTTTCTCCCAACCGTCTGCGCAAGCTCAGCAAGGGCGAGGCAGCCATGGAGCGCAAGGCATCGCCGCCTAGTCCCGCCAGGCCCGACGTCGACGAACATTCCGGCCACGGCAAGGAGAAGGCAGCCGCTGCTGCTGCCGCTGGCACCGGCGCCGGCGTCTTCGGATTTGCGCACCACCGCAAGAAGGACAGCATCAGCGAGCACCCCCGCGAGCTGAGAAACTCTATCAGCAGCCCGATCACTGCCGACGCCGGCGGAGCCGGACCGGCTGGAGAGGCGCCGAGACAGGTTGGGGGCGTCTCGACTCCGTTTGAGCACCCGAGAGAACCACCGATGGTGCCTCCGCACGGCGCTGACACGGCCCACGGCCACGGGGACTACAATGTGCTTGCTTCTTCTGGTGCCCCTAACCCAGAGGCTACGAGGCGCGACGTGGTTGGACGGGACCAAGGAGACTACAATGTGATTGCCTCTTCCGGTGCCCCTCACCACGAGGCCACCCGCAGGGATGTTATTTCTAGGGATGCAGGAGACCACAACGTCATTGCGTCCTCTGGCGCTCCCGCCCCTGAGCGGACCAGAAAGGATGTGTCGTCCAGCGAGCCTGGCGATTACAATACGCTCAAGTCTTCCGGAAACCCCTCAACGGAGAAGACTCGCAGTGGCAGTCCGGGTCAATACAACACTCTCCCCTCCGGCATCCCCTCCGGCGTCAAGTTGGATTCTGCTGTCATCGGCTCTGGGAAGCACCACGCGACAACCACCAAGTCCAAGACTGACGACGATGACGCCGAGTACAACGTCCTCGCATCCGGCACTCCCTCCGGCGTCAAGGTCAAGCCCAAGTCCCCGCGTCAGAGCGTTCACGCCGACCGCCAATCCGGGCAGCAGGGGAAGTACAACACCCTCGCCTCCGGCACCGCTTCCGGGATCCACCAGTCCGAGTCCCAGCCCGCCAGCGACATCACCTCGCGCGCCCAAGACCTCAAGGATCTCCCCGTCCCCGACACATCCGCGCGCGAGCACCGCTCCACGTTCGGCGCCGCGGCCATGCCTCTCCCCTCCCACGCCCGCGGCTCCGACGCCAACCCCAACTCGAGCCAGGACTCGGTTCCCGGCATCACCACCTACCCCCACCCCCAAATGGTGCACAACATGAGCCCCGAGGTGATGCCCGACGCATACACCTCCTCCGCGCCGCGCCAGGGCCAGCAGCAGCAGCACCAACACCACGCCCAAGGCCAATCCGGCCTGAAAATGTCCCCCGAGGTGCTGCCCTCCGCGTACACCGCCTCCGCACCCCGCCCGTCCCACGGTTATAGCCAAGGCACACAGCCCCCAAGCACGGCGAAGTACCCCCCAACCCAGCAAATGGCAAAGGGCATGTCCCCCGAAGTGATGCCGGCCGCGTACACGGCGTCTGCGCCGCGCGAGCCCCACCACGCCACCACCACCACCACCGCCACCACGCAGAGCCGCGGGCGCGAGCAGCAATACCCGCCCACTCAGCACATGGCCATGGGCATGAGCCCGCAGGTCATGCCGGATGCGTATACCGCGTCCGCGCCGCAGCAGCAGGAGCGGAGTGTTGATCAGGGCCAGGGCCAAGGTCAGCAAGGTCAGGGGTATCCTCAGCAGCAGCCTCAGATCCACGCCCTCGGTTTGGGTTACGGCCAGCCGCAGCAGCACCAAAGCCAACCCCAGTATCAGCAACCGCCTCAGCAGCAGCAGCCGCAGTTCCAGTCCAGCCAGACCTACCCCCAACAGAGCCAGCAGCCGTATGAGCGCTCCATGAAGGAGCGGAGCGTCGACCCCGCGCTGGCGGCCGCGACGTCCTCGTGGGCGGCGACCGCGGGGAAGAGCTCTGGTGTGGGCTCGGGTCAGGGGGTCAGTCAGGGGACGGGTATGGGACAGGGTGTTAGTATGGGACAGGGTGTCGGTATGGGACAGGGTGTTGGTCAGGGTCAGGGCATGGGGATGGGTATCGGCCAGGGTGGTGTTGGTCAGGGTCAGGGGATCGGTATGGGGCAGGAGAAGATGCGATGCCAGCACTGTGGTGGCGAGAATGACATTAGCGGGTATCTGGAGCGGTTTAAGGAAGGGTTGGGGATGGGGGAGAGGAAGTACTAAGTCAGTCAATCATCAATGTTGTGGGCAGAGGTGATAAGGGGTTTTGAGTGAGCGGGAAAAGAAGGATTGGGGGATTGTTTAGATATCCGGCGAGAGTGTATTATTACCTAGTATGTATGGTTATGGCATGGTTATATGGAAGTTCTTGTTTTTAGTACACCAATTGGGTCCGTTTGTGAAGACTGCAGCGCCCTTCATTGCCTCGCCCTGCGTCTCCAAGCAACAGTCAGGGGTAACTACTCGGAGGCGACAAGTCCAACACAACAAGCAAGGAATTCCAAAGAATTGAAGTTTGGAACTAACAATCAATCGTGTCACAGAACGCACCCGCACATCGTACAATTGACCGAATCCACAAAACCAAAAATGAGCTTTGTAGTGATAACACGGGCAAAAGGAATGGCAATGCGGTTTGTGTGGATCGAACACACGACCTTCAGATTTGAGATCCCGAAGTTTGACTTCAGTCTGACGCTCTCCCAACTGAGCTAAACCCGCTTTGGTGGAGTCGGCCACTTCGTGTTGCGGCTAAAGCCCTGGAACGAGGTGTCGCGGGCCTGTGTGGAGTGCGGATGGAGCCAGGAGTTGCGAGGGTTGTCGGGGTAACTCCCCCTTTTTCGGCCCGGGGTGGAGCGTAAACTGGCACATGGGAAACTTCCTGAATAGCACTGTGAGTCTTGGTTCATTGACATCAAGAGTCGTGATTTAACTTTGCTCTGAAAAGGGGTGCGTGGATGGAAGCTGAATTGTGGGGTTGGATACTCTAATTTGGGTAATCCAAGCTCTCCTGAGCAGCTCATCAAGTCATTGAGCAGCATGCATAACTATTTCCTACTCATTACTGCCTCAGAGAACATGCATAAACGTTTATCCAAGAGTTCAGGTTTCGAGAACACGTCAGGGATCTTGAGGTACACCTCGAGTACTTGACTCTTGAACACCTTCCTTCATTGCCCTCAACAAACAACACTTTCCGCATCCCGTTCTAACTCTATCTAAACTGCTTGAAAAAATCCCACGTCTCCCCCGGCGCCCACGTCTCCGCCTCCCCGGGCCCCTTCGGCGTCGGCGTATGCGGCCCATCAAACGTCACCCACACAACCGGCTTCCCCTCCTTACACCCCTCATACACTGTCTTGGCCCTGCCACTCCCCCCCTTCGCCGGCTCTGCCGCCTCCTTCGTCACGCTCCCACACCCATTATTCTTCAAGAACCGATCCCGCATCTCCCGCCCCCCACTAATCGGCAGCACGGTATCCCCCGTCCCATGCTGCCCATAATACGCCACCGCCCCCGTGCCCCCAGCGCACCCGCTAATCTGCGGATTCCCAGACAGCGCCGCAACCGCGCGAATCTCCCCGCCCAGAGCGCACGCCAGCGAGTAGCTCATGGCCGCGCCGTAGCTGAACCCGGTCGAGAAGCGCAGGTCCTGGTCGACGCACAGGTCGTCCTCGACGGTGGCGAGGACCTGCCGGAGGAAGGTGACGTCCTCGCCGCCCTGGTTGCCCCAGCCGTTGTTGAGCCCGTTGGGGACCACGAAGACGGTCGGGACGGAGTCGTTGGCCACGAGCGGCGGCAGGCCGTAGTAGGGGACGTAGCCGCCCGTGCCGGCGATGACAGCCGAGGCGGTGCCGCCGAGGGCGTGCAGCGTGAGGACCAGGCGGTGCGGGGTGGTGGGGGTGTAGGTTTTGGGCAGGGCGACGAAGAACTCGCGGCGCTTGGAGTTGACGGTGAGGGTGAGGGGCGTCGTGGTGCTGGCGGAGGTGATGAGTTTTGGGGTGGTGCCGCAGCCGCGGGAGGGGGTGAGGGCGAGGGTGAGGGTGGGGAGGAGAGTG
>Ga0247824_10000766_pt1 | contig 16729 bp, 18 predicted proteins | sample 13C_PalmiticAcid_FD_194412 | JGI IMG/M metagenome (GOLD analysis project Ga0247824, IMG submission 194412) | Soil microbial communities from agricultural site in Penn Yan, New York, United States - 13C_PalmiticAcid_Day48 | ecosystem: Environmental > Terrestrial > Soil > Agricultural land... | reverse complement strand
ATGTTGATGATCAGGGGAGGGAGGAGTGGAGAGTTGATGGGTGGAGGATGAAGTTGGGAGGAAAGTGAGTGGGAGGGAGAAAGAGGAGACAAAAGAGATCAACCGGAGATCGATCTCCTAATTCCGAGCACGACCAACTGACATCATGCATTGCAAGGAATTAAAGTGCTATTCCTGGCCTGCTGAAGTTCAAAGTGGATGAAAATCCGCACGAGTTGTATCAAGACCCACATGAAAAACGGACAGGTTTGCATCAAACAGACCAGTGAGGATGACCCCGCGATCTTGCCTCATTTTATTAGTCGCAGAGCATCTGCTCCACACTCATCCTGCTACTACGACGCGTTGCCGCCTCTTTCGGTTTCATGTCGTCTCCCTCACTCTCACCCATTGCCTCGTCGTCCTGATAATCGTCGTCGTCGTACAAATCATCGCTCGCCTCTGAGGCTGCGTCGTCTTCATCTTCATCCATTGATCTACTCCTGTTCCCACTATCCTTCATGCTTCTGTCTCCCCGATCCCGATTTGTGCTCGCTTGCGACTTTGGAACAAGGTTGGGCGATGTGTTGGCGGACGCGGCTCCAGAAGACATTTGCGATAAAAGCAACAAACCGTCTTTGGCGTCCTCATCGGATGATGACGGGGCCGTGGAAACACGTCTTGACTCGGATCCAGTCGAGCCAAATGTAGGGTCTTGCTGTTCAACGGTGACTTGGTCAGCTTTGGCCTTCTTCGGGTAGGGCTGTCCCAACCCTGTCGTCATCATTGGTGCAAAAGGTTCAGCTGGCTGTGGATGAGTGAATGCATCCAGCATGTCCGTCGTTTTGTTGTTGGGATTGCTATTAGTAGCCTTTGGGAACTTTGCATTGGCGACAGACTCGGGAACAACCGATTTGAGATATTGAATGTACTCGATAGTGCTCTGCAGAATCGACAGCTTGTGCAGGTGATCCTCGTCGACGCATGCAGGTACAAGATGCTTCAATTGCAGAATCTTATCATTGATTCTTTCGCGTCTTCGCCTCTCAATTGCCGAGTGAGATACTTTGCGCATCATCTCGCGTGTCTCTTGGTCGACCACTTTAGTGCTGGACGATGTCCGCCGTTTGCCGTTCGAACTACCAGAGGCCTTTGCCTGAGCGGATTGTCGCGCAGATGACATGGATGGGACTGTCTCGGGAGGGAGCATCATAAAGCGCTGAGGCGAGTTTGGCGCTGATCGCTGACTGACACTGCTACGAGGGCTTTTCAATTGTGATCCTTGGGATGCAGGACTTTTGATCGCTTGAGTAGCTGGGTACGGCGCTGGATACGAACGAGGAGGTCCCACTGGAAAGACTGAAGTGGATGCGAACGAGGACGCAGGCAGCGTCATATTAGGTGGCATAGGCGGCTTGTGCGTAGCATCCTCGTACCGAGGTGATTGATGGGGACTCGCGTGATGCTGAGGGCGATGCTGCGGTGTTGGATATGGAGACAGTGGCCCCATGGAGGGGGAGGAGAGCGGATGGTGCATTGGTGACTGTTGAGGATTCGATCTTGGTGACATGCCATTGTACCCTACGGGTTGAGATGTCCGTGGGGGTAGCATCGTTGAAGATTGACCAGGTACATAGGACTGAAGTGGGGGAGGTAACTGATAGAAGCCTGAACCGTGCTGATTAGGATCCGCGCTGTTGTAACAAGGGTTTGAGACTGGTGACAATAGCGGGTGTGCAGGGGACATGGGCGGAGTTGCGCTAGTGTAGAGTGTGCTGGTGCGTTGAGAGCTGGAAGAACCTGCGCCTTTTGGTTGACTCGGCATAGGAAGGGCCATGCCTGGTTTGCTACTTGAGGGCAGAGTTTTTCCAACTTGATATTCGAGGCTGGCATCTGGGGCATTCAGCGGGGCTCCATTGCCATGCTTAGGGTCTTGCGGGTTCATGCTTGGGGAAGGATCCGGGGTGAGTTGATGTTCCAAAGAGGTGTCTGGGCCACAAGGGGATAAGTTCTTTTGGGAGGACGCTGATATGACGGACGGACGACGTGGGTGTGAGGATTTTGGTACGGATGACTGAATATCCAAAGACCTCATAGGGAAGGGAATGTATGTGCTCGTTGTGAAAGAGAGGAGCTGAGTAAGCGAGGATGATAGATAGAGGGTATGAAAGGAAAGTGATGTATGTGATGCTGCACACAGCTGATAAGCAGGGTGGAGGCTGTGAGTAAACGAGAGTAAACGAATATTTCCAGTGGTGTGTACCCTGCCGTGAATGGGTGCTGATGCTGTTGTTTCTATGAGTGATCTTTGTTAGATACCACGGACTGAAGAGAGGGAGGAAAGAGGCAAAGAGGCAAAGAGGTCAAGAAGTAAGAGTGAAAGAGAAGAAAAAGGAGCAAATGCAAAGATGAACTCTACCGAGTGGATGCATCAAAAAACGTGATGGGTGTGAAGAGTCGAAGCGTTGTGTCTTGTGCTCACACTTTAACAGACAGGGACTGACCCCCCTTCACTCCTTGCAGCCCTTCTCGTAAAGACAAAGTCATCGATCTGTGGTGCACACCATCCTTGGCCGATCCAATGGAGCTTTTGTATCGAGTCGGGTGGGGGTGGGATATGGCTTGTTCACAAGATAAAGGTGCAGATACCGCACGTGGGGTTGTTCAAAGGTTGGACGAGCAATTTGATCCCAGGGATCTCATTGCACGAACCAAGGTCGTGCCACAACTGTTGCATCTGATTCGCTGCCCTGTGCCACACACAGGGCTCTCTTCCAACCCTCTGCACGCGACCAACACCAGCCTGAATTGGCATCCTCCGTCCATTCCATGGCGCTCAGAAACTTCAAGGGCTGTCATACAAATGATGCATCTTCCAGGCTTTGAAGGTATATACTTTCATCTCGCTGTTGGATGCAAGTCGTGTAAATGCCCTTTATCAAATCTGATGTGCGGGGAAGCCATTTACGGTGATCCCATGGAAAAGCGCCTGGGACACGGACATTATGCAAAAACGCTGCATCTGCACCCAGCGAGGCTGGAGCGTTTTGCCCATGTCGTCTCTCCATCTGCAAAATATCCATCAATTGGTTTCATCCACCGTGTCTTTCACCTTCCTCCTCACTCCGTGCGGGTTACCACCTAATCTCGGTCCCCCTCAAGGCCCTGGAGGCCCCAGAGGTTCCTTTTTTTTTTATTTTTTTTTTTACTGACGAAGATCCCATGGGAAAGAGACTTGTGTTTCTGCTGGGACCCGGTCACTACACAAACAGCCGAAACCCAGCTAGGCTGGCTAGACCGGCACCCCAGGGCTCCAGAGACCCGCATAGCACCATGTCATGTGACCAGGATGCAAACGAGAACAAGACGGGGCCAAAAAGCGAAATTTCAGCGAAAAGTTTGTATGGTGTAGTTGGTTATCACGTCTGTCTAACACACAGACGGTCCTCGGTTCGAGTCCGAGTACAAACACTTTTGCGGGCGGCGCCCGTCATCTTCTTTTTGGTGGGGAGCCAGGGAGCCAGGGAGCCAGGCTACGTCCAGAAGATATTTCCACACACCCCTGTGAGACTATCCAAATTTTTTCTCACCCCCCTGTGAGCAACGCTCCAATATGCAAGTCGGCGGCTACCCACGCGTCGCTTCCGACATCACTCTCTGGTGTCCAAGTTTGATCAATTGAGCAACATACTATTACACTAAACAAAGCGGGGAAGGTGGATCAAAGAGAGATCTTCAAAGTTTATTGCATCTCGAAATAGGCGTTGCCTCTTCAGACAGGTAGATGCTGTTTGCAACAGCTGCTGCTACGGTCAGGTCTTTTGCAGACCCCACATTTGGCGGCTTTCCGTCTAGGTCGCGGCACCTCGTTACTACTCATGATACGACGTGTCCTCGGCCTCCCTTTCTTGATTATCAGATCAGGATCCTTGATCGCATTGACATCTGGCTCACTATCGGTGTCGTCGCTGTGGGGATCACTGTCACTTTGATTGTCACTATCCCCTGTTGTGCAAGAGAAGGCATGCAAAAGTATGACTGGTTCACATACTCTGGACAACTAGTATCGATCTTGTCTCCGACATTGTAAATGTGGCTCACTCTGATAGGATCAAGCCTTAACAGCAAGGTCGCCAATGATGCCTCGCGAGGGTCCACTGCTGGTTGCTCGACCTATAAAAAAGAGCTCAGTTAGGCTGGTGTTTTAACAACTTGATGGCGGTCCATGTCCAAATGTATAAAGCCTTACCGAAATATCCGAACTTTCGGCCTGACCATGTGCCTCCAGAATCTCTTCGAGCCGTGCCCTCAAAGGTGATGAAAGCAAAGGACCAGTCCATTTCGGATCTCATCCTGTTACATGCGAAGGGAACCCAGCAAACGGCCATTCGCCCAGATGACCTCTTGGAACATCCGTTCAGATAAAGTGGGGTTCAACTTGCGCTCATTCCCATCTTTCTTTTTGACGATCTTGCTCCGGAAGAATTCTTGGTCGACCTTTGCGCTCGTTACCTTGAGGACTTCCTCAAGTGGCGATTGCTTTGGAGACCCATGTACTTCACCACATGGTTAAGCTTCTCGACACGCTGAGTCGACTGCATTGAGGCAGTGAAGCTTGTTCGTACCCATGGCCATGCCCATTGGAGGCGATCCTTGTACAGCCTCTTGAGGTATCTGGTGATAACGCCAACATCGCGGTCCCCAAACGTCTGGCACAATGTCTCCCACCTTCGATCAAACTCTGCAGGGAGAAGGGGGCGGCAGGCCACCTCGAACTCCTTTGTGAAGCGGCCCCAACCTGCCACCAAATGTGGGCGGACCATCCGGCGAAGATTTTGGCGTCCATGCCACATGCAATTGATGATCCTCGTTTGCGGAAGTATGCTGAAACAAGCGGAATCCATGGCAGGGTCCCTGCCGACCATAATGGCTTTCGGTGCCTTGTTGTTAACAGCTACCATGAGTTGTCTTAGGGCCCATTCGTAGTCGGCGAGCTTTCCGCCCAATGTAAGCGCACACGCAACCAACCGCGACTTGAAGGCTGAGTCAACAACCACAAAGCATTGGAGCTGCATATCGAACCTGTTCGCCGAAAAGGTTGTATCATGTACAACGATGTCATGATGTCGGCGGTAAACTGTCTTCTGGCATGGGCTCATCCAAAACACGGTTGTTTTCGTCAACGGTCGTTCGGTAGAATCATGGTGATGTCCGCGCCCCATACGAGCCTAACATGGTGATAAGCTTAACAACTGCGTCCGGTACTTTGGGATTTTTGGATTGCAAGTTCCGGACAGCGTTCTCGACTTGTTTCTTGCTGAAAAAAAGCCTTGTATCTCTTCTCAAGATACGGGTGAATGTCCTTTTTCATGTGGCCTTGTTTCCAGAGCTCCTCTATCTCTGGCAGAACCTCAGCGTTCAGCGGATGGTAGTCAGGTTTATCCTTATCCATGGGGTGGTTATGCTTGCGGACGACTTTTGTGGTGTGCCATCTGGGCGCCGTTTTCACAGGAGACCCAACATTCACCATGAACTTGCACCCCGAACGAATTGACGTCGAATTCGGGCGCTGTTTTGTGGGGTCTTCGTGCTTCTTCGGTCGTGGGACTCCTTCACAAGAGCAAACAATTTGAACTTGAACTCTAGAGTTAGAGACGCAGCATAGCAAGACGCGAGCACAGCAATCAGCGCTTGGAGACACACACCTGTTTGTCTGGCGTTTGGGGTCCTACATGAACGAGCCGTTCGAATATCAAACCTTCGTCGTTGAGCGTACTTGTATAGTGCTGACCACATACCATTTCCATCGTTTTCGGCCCTGCTGATGTCAAATTCATCACCCCGATGTTCTCGGTCTGATTCGGATCCACCCCGCCCCAAAAGTTGTGCTCAAATTCCAATATGCTCATATGATCCCCATGTTCGGGCACAGCTGCCCAGAAAGCCTTTGCAATCTCATCATCTTCAGGCTGAATGTTAAAAAAGGAAGTTAGAGAGTGATAGCATACCCCAGCAACTGACGGAATTGTCAACAAAAGAGACACGTTACCTCGGTATATCCTGAGCATAGACGCAAGAACCGGATTCGCAGGTTCTCGGCGGACAGGTTCCCGGGGTGAGCGTCCCAGTCAAAGTAAGGATTCACGGATCTTTCAATCGCGATAGTGCCTAGTACCCCGCAGGATCCTGAATCCTGCTGGTGGGGCACATACATCCGGCCTAGAGCTTATCCCCAAGGCGGAACTGAGGTAGAATTGGGTGTGGAATAGTCTCAAATAGATAGCTGGCTCCCCTGTCAGAACATCCCACAGCCCTCGGAAGAATGGCTCGTCGGTCTTCTTCAGCACCGTGGATATCCAGATCTGCGCCCTTAAGAATCCATCTGTGAACTCCCTGGTGCAGCGAATCTAAGAACAACAGGAACCAGTACCATGGAGGAGTTGGGCTGTTAGAAGAACCCTGGTAGCATTGTGTGCTGTATTCTCATAGTCATGGAAAAGGACTCACCTGTTGAAGGAAGCGGACCGTTTCAAGTTGGAATGTTCCCACATCGGGTATGTGGACGAGAGAAAGACCCTCACTATCCATCTTGCGAATGATGGTTCCAAGGCAAAGGCTGTTTGGAACATTGAGGAGTCTCGGGGCACATGGCTTCCCAGTAACTTCACCCTTGTATTGCTGGGCTTGCGCGGGTGTGTAAAATTTACATTGCCTCGTGGCAATGATATTTGGCATTGCATTCCTATTGTTGATGAGGTCTTCTGCCCAAGCACTCTCGAGCCATCGTTGACCGAACATGATAGATCCGATGGAAGGGTTCATAGCGAGCGAAAGCGAGAAGGGAGAAAAAGAAGAATGGGCAGGAAGAGGGGAAGTCAGCAAAAGATGAGAGGCAAGTGGTAAGGGAAGTGAGAGAGATAGAGAGAAGGAGAGGGAGAGGGGGAGAGGGAGATAGAGAAAGGGAGAGAGGGAGACGGGGAGAGAGAGAGAGAGAGAGAGAGAGAAAGAAGTTGAGAGAGAGGTTGAGAGAGAGGGCGAGAAAGAATGAAGGTGGCGCAGCCAGGCCGGGGAGCACAGCACGGAAGGAAACCAGCTTTCAATTGCGACACAATGTATCCTATGAGCAGACAGTTGGAGGGGAGAGTGAGTCTTTCTTTGTCAGGGGTCCTCTAGTTGGGGAGTACAGCGTACAGCGAGCGAGCATACCTATTGTGATGAGTGGATGGGTGGGGAGCCAGATGATGGGGAATGTGATTCTGTGGCAGAGTCAAAGAACCCTTCCTACAACCGCTGATGTTATATACGCGACAACGTATGCTTTTCTAGTACCAAGAATACGGCTCTATCTACGGCTTTACGTGAGGCATTAATTTGAGGGATGTATATGGCCATTTATCTCCTTGTGCTTCATTTGTGCTTCATGGTGCGAAGGGAAGGCTCGGGTAACTCTTTCCCAATGGCAATGGTTGACTCAAGCAACACGGCGCCTTCGTTTCTAACGACCCCAGGACAAATAGGATAGTTGCGCCAATGAACACCAATGCTCTTCTTCAGGCAAGGGGTGGTCAGGGTAACCGGTGCTTTGTCTCCAGATAGGGGTAGTGACTCATGGCACCACTATGCACCTGATTATCTTGCATTATCTTGGTTAACTATTGACGCGCGCCGATCAGTTCCAAACCCGCTCGACCCTTCGCTTTCTGCCTAGAGCTGCTAGGGGGAACCAAGAGGGATCCGGTCAGGTACACAATCGACAATTGTACGCGTTTCTGAAAGAATGGCCATCTGAGACCTATAGTTCACAACCAAAAACTGCATAGTGCAGAGTATCAACTTTCAGCGCGTGCCGATCTGATTCAAACTCATTTCAACCTTCGCTTTCCATTCAGAACTGTTAGGGGGAACCGAGACAGATCGAGCCAGGCCACTTAACTGATGACATGATGGATGTTTGCGGAGATGGAGCGTCTTAAGATCAGAGTGGGTAGGAACCCATGTGAGATTTTTGCGTTTTTGGTATTCTCACAAGGGTGTGTGAAAAAGCTGCTCACAGGGGTGTGAGAAGGATAGTCTCACAGGGGTGGATCACAGTGGGGAACCTGCACAACACGTCAAGCAGCTGGGATACCATGCGACGTCAATGGGAACCGATCGGCGCTTAAAGGATGTGAACCTACAAGAACCGTCAGCAGGCCTAATTCTGAAGGTCCTGCGGTAAGGAGTCGAGTCCACGGCTTGCTGTTCATGGCAACTCCGTGGATCGCTTGCTCGCTCGCATCTTCCTGGGACCTGGGTGCTTGCTGGTTTACCTCAGCCTGAGGAGCTTACTCGTAAGCACCTTGACCATGGAGTCTTTCGTAGCCCTTCCTCCTGTCGGTCCTCCTCCCGTCTATCCTCTTGCGTCTCAACTGCGCCCATAAGCGACCCCACGTCTTCTTTTCGAGTCCAGGCACTCGCTAGGGGCCCTACTTGTTGGTATCCTTGAGTTGGATGTTCCTGGGACTCCTCGCATTCCAGTTGTGGCTGACTGAAACCGATCCCGAAGGCGCGATGGCCCGGGCTTGGCGTGCACCGAATCTCCAAGATTCAAGATCGGACATGGTTAGAGGAAGTACTGACGAGAGAGGTTTTAGGTATGGGTACTTGTGCACAGTGAGCGATGTAACACTGTTCTAAACAAAGGATTCGGTGATCCGGATCAGCGATCTCACAGAATCGTAAAATTCCTCTGGATGTTCTGCGTCTGGGCGCGTTCTCACAGTGTGTGCGTAGGAAGTTGATAGGGGTGATGATCCATGGATATTGTCCCAAAATTCCGAAAGTTTGACCAAATGGTCATCATAGTTGAGAGAACTCCTGACCCGAACAGCAGCAACTGACAATTGCCCTCGACTACCCTCGACTACACCGGTTTGAGGTTTTGGGACTCGATTCAGTGTTTTTTAAAACAACACGCCCAACAACTCCAGCACGATGATCCTGGTATAGAGAACGCATCAGAGGTGGACTTGCGAGTAGAGGGTAGGAGTGAGAGGAAATGGAGCTGTGTGCCAGATCCGATGGCAGTGAACGTCATTGGGCGTCAATCTGCTGCCACTTTCATCTAAAAGCCCATACGACTCCTGCTCCTTGTTCGTGAAACAAGCAAGTCGTTGGTCCAAGCGAGTGTTTGTCTTTCCTCAAGCATGAGCAAACGTCTTACTGTTACACAGACGTTATGCATGGGCGGCGAACCAGGCAAATGGACCGACTGGAAGGACATTTTATTCGCTTTCAAGGTACTTTTGCACGCCGCTGGTCATAGGCCGTCTACCTGTTGTTGACGACGAGCTCCAAGAACTAGAGTTGAAGAGGACATGGAGGAGAAGGTTACTCTTTGCGATGAAGGAAACACAGGCGTAATACTTCCTAGCAAAACACATTGGTCAAGATCATACCTGCTCGTAGCTAACCGTCGCGTAGCCTCGGCCCTCGCGGTCGATTCGCATGAATGCATCAGTCAAACTCTTGACGGTGACTGCAATCTGGACAAAGTTGTCGAACGAGACATCGCCGCGGCCTGATTCACAAAAAAAAAAAAAGCGTTAGTTGACCTTGCACAACAGTATGCCAGTGCACGCACATACGCCAGAGACATACCCTTCTTGTCGTATTTCTTGATGACAACTCGCAAAAAGTTATCCGAGAGGTTGTATCCGAACGACTTCATTGCGGTCTTGAGCTCCTCAAAGTCAATGGATCCGCTCTTGTCTTTGTCAAAGGCGCTGAAGCATGCGCGCCATTCCTCGATGTACTTCCACAGTCCAGAGAACTCGGCAAAGTTGATCTGGCCCGAGTTGTCTGGATGTTGCCAATATCAAAACAAAGGTGATGGGAGACCATAAACTGGTGAGAACACAAGGCTTGAGAAGAGGGCACTCAAAAATTATAGTGTCGCTGTAAGCACTTGCCTGTATCGAACATGTTCATCATGAGACGGACCGTTTCGTAGTTGAAGGGGCTCCTGTTAACATTCCAAAAGCGTGGTGGCGAATGCCATTGGCACAATAGTTAGTTTTCTGCACAATTGCAATTGAGCACATACAACAGTGGCGTGCGAACCAGAGTGGGAACGTTCGTACCAATCGCCTAAAATACAAGAGCCAGAACAGGACGCACGCTGATGTCAGTAACCGCGTTTCATACTTCTTATGTGCTCACTTTCTTTTTCTCCTCGCTGGTTGGTACGTTACCATTGATCAATGCCCTTTGCAACTCATCAGTGCTCAGCTGTCCAGACCTATCCGCGTCAACGGCATCGAACCACTGGCGAAGACTCGACTCAGGAGGTTGTGCTGCAGCCGCTGCAAGCAGAAAAAAAAATTGGGGATGGCGAAGGTATGGGGAAACCAGGAGGTCAGACGTGTCAGAGGACAGAAGTAAACTCTCGCCCCGCCCCCCGAGGAGGGACTCACTGCGGAAGTGAAGTGAACCATTCGGATGTACTGGGAAGCAACGAATCAAGTTCTCATACCCCACTGCTGCTGATAGTTGACGGCCTGCTGGTACTGGTTGTTGTGGCCCTGCTGCTGTCCATATTGCTGCTGCTGACCGTACTGTTGTCCGTACGGCTGCTGCTGCTGCTGTCCATAGGGCTGCTGGCCATACTGTTGCTGACCGTACTGCTGCTGCTGACCGTACTGCTGCTGGCCATACTGTTGGCCTTGTCCACCGTAGTGCTGCTGTGCAGGGTAAGACATCGTCGAAGAAAAAGCGCTTGTGTGAAGTGGGATGAGAGGGGAGAAGTGTGAGAGAAGGAGAAAGAAGACGACAGACTCACCGGACGTTCGCGTGAGCAACGGAAAACGTGACTCCCACAGCCTAGCGGCGGGGATTTCCCCTCTCATGTCCCAAAGGATCAACCGCCTTATTCTTCGATCGCCAAGGAGAACAGCCAACGGGAGAAAGCTAGGCCATACCGACAGGACCATAGACGAGACCAACAGGACTGACCCCCACCCCAATCAATCGAACGATCCTTGCCTTGGTACCGATGGACGGCTTCCAGATCTTCACCACATCCACCAGTCTGGTCGAGAGCGTCGACAGTACGTATTGGGTTGGCGTTTTTTAGACTTTGACGTGGCTCCATGTTGAATGGCTCTATGTATCCCACGTCAGCCCCAAGTCTCTCACACTTCGTCGTTTTGTCCTCGGCTTTTTCACCAACAGAAAAGCTGCTTGTCGTGCTCAGGGACGGAAGGAAGCTTATCGGGATCTTGCGCTCATTTGACCAGTACGGTACGACACCCTCCCCTCTTCAGGGCTTGGCACACTGCTTTCATCTCTTTTATGCCCTGCAACCATGTTGGTGTCTGATCATCCGTCATGAATCTCAAAAACAACACATAACTAGCCAATCTGGTTCTACAGGACACCATCGAGAGGATATACGTCGGTGATACCTATGGCGACATTGCTCGAGGTATCTTCATCATCCGTGGAGAGAACGTTGTGCTTTTGGGAGAGATCGTAAGTGGGATGGGGCACCATGCCCATTTTCTTTATATCGGCTAGACCACGGTCAAAGAGGACACCAAAAAAAAAAGGTTTGCTCTCTAACCCAATCAATGACCTACAAACCACTAGGATGAGGACAAGGAGGATGAATTGCCATTAAGAAAAGTCCCTGTCGATGAAGTCCTTCAGATCCAGCGTGTTGAGATGGAAGCCAAGATCAAGCGGGAAAAAGCAAGACAAAGGCTTTTGAGTGAGCAAGGCTTCTCAGTCGACCCAGCAGAATTTGGAGAGCTCTATTAGGCTGAAGTGAGACAGTTGGACGGGAAAAACTTCAGGAAAGACTGGAGGCAAAATAAAACAAATTCGTCTTCGAACAGGACCTATACGGGCTGCATGGTACCGTTGCATGCCAGACAGATGCCTTCATTGTGTTTTATTGTAACCAGGATCATTAGGAACAAACAAATCGGATGCATGAGGTAGCCTATAAAGGGCGTCTCGTTCCTTTTCATCCGTCATGGAAGAACCTTGTTCCCTTCGGCTCGAGGACTTGTTCTCCTTCGCGGGCCGTGGGGCATGACTATCCACCATGGCCAATCGACTCGAATGGTGTTCTTGTGTGGTTCCAGATGAGATCGGACACTGTGAGGTGGATCTATCACAAGGCGACAGTCTCGAGGAACAAGGCTTCGAGGATGAGCCTCGCGTCCATATTGCAGCCTTGTCGCACGATTGTGATGTCCACAAGACGCGACATGCTCAATTCGATGGATTTGACACGCTCAAGTTCGCGTAGCAAGGTCTCCATCCAAAGCTCTATCAGAATCGCAAAATGGGGATCAGTGACACTTCGACAACCGAGGAAGACAAAGGACGTTCTCCCTCACTCCCTCCGCCTTGTTCTTCACATTGGTCAAGATTGAAATCATCGTGCCCATTATCCTTTATTCCTTTCACACATGTCTACCTGCCCCTCCCTTTCAACAGCCAAGGAAACGAGCCTTCCTTTTTCTTTTCGCTCTCTGAGGCATATGTAACCAACATTAAAGGACAGAATCCATCATATCTCGGAAGGAATTAGCTCATCGTCTGCGACAAAAATGCGCAACAGCCGAGTGGCTGCCTGTTGTGAGAGAAAGACCCTTGATCCAAGGATAGGACAGCCTCACACAGGTCCCCTGTCACTCAAGCAAATCCAAATCGTGATATTCCGTGTCCTTGATGGGCTTCTCCTTCATGGTTGACTCGCCTTTCCTCAATGAGACAGTTGCTGTAATCGCCAAGGGGTCTTAATCTCTCGATAGTTCCCGATGGTGATCCTGGTCAACGATAGTCTTGCAACTGCTGTACAACAAGATCTGATGATTTTGCCACTGGTGAAAGATCGTTGGTATTCCAACGACCTTGACTTGCGAAGGCCAGTATGATGGTGATGGATACCATTACCCAAAATAGATGAAGGTTGAAGATCATCACAGCAACTATCCTTGTTACAAGCGGTCGACATTGGAGCTTGGCGATATGCTGCTGTGTGGTGTGCATCACGTCGTCCCGACGAATTGAACCGAACATAAAATGCTGAAGATGTTGTCAAGAGGAACAAAAATGTGCTTGGAGAACACGACAACGGGTCGAACCAAAGAGCGAAGATCTCGGTCTCTTAAAAAGGAGTATCAGAAACGAGGAGGTGGTAGTTTGACCAGAATCTGAGGACCATCGGAAAAGGGAGGAGGAAGGGTTGCTGGTTAAGAAAAAATTGTGCTATTCAAAGTACCCTATCAGAGTCCACTATTCTGGCAGAGTTGAGTGACCCATCAAGTGAGAAGATCGTTCTGTTCAACTAGTCATGGGAGTGTAGAAAACGAAGAAAGAACACATTCAACCTGATTGCTTGGCATGCCCCATTGGAACTCCCGGGACAGTGAATGGCGTTGGGTCATCAAGAAGCGACAATATTGCTCCATGTCTTTATTGGATCCTGCACCGGATCTTCAGTTGAGCACAAGACTTGTCGGCCAACAAGTGATGGCTGTTGAAAAGGGTGATAGAGTCCATTGCTATCCCGGTCATTGTCCAATCCACATTGGGTTATTCTCCAGGTAGTGTCTATAGATCCATGTTGCGAAACTACCCATCCCAACCATGACCACAACCTGGATGATGCCTCGACCAATGGCCCTAAAAAGCTGGCCCATCCACATCCCTAATCCAAGGGGATCATCTCCGTTGAGCTCGTCAATGGCGTCTCTATCCTGTGCATGTCGTGTTGAACGGGGCCAATTGGGACTGGAGCGCTCCCCAGAGGACATGTTCTTCTTTCCGCGAGAGGACCGATGGGGAGTCACTCTGTAATGGGTTCGGTTATGACCCAAATGCAACGTTGAAGGCAAAGGCTGACCGAGCGCGTCTCTGAGTGAGGGCTCACTGTTCATAGATATCCCTGCTTCCATTCCCAAGCCAACGACGTGGCCACGCGAGCTACTGCTCAGTTCCGTTTCCCCAAGTGATTGGTCATTATCAGGCATGGAATGGCCACTCATGGCACAGCGTTTCAGTTCCTGAACCAAAAAGTCGATGCGTTGCTCTCGTTCCATTCCCTCCAAAGCCAATCGCCAAGTTTCTTGTCTTTCGAGCATGATCCGTTCAAACACTTGTCGATGGGTCTCTAACATCTTGACCACATTTTCGGTTATCCGCCGCCGATCTTGGGAAATAAGGTGGCCCATTGCTTCCGTTGGGGAAGATTGTTGATGCGGAGGTGGTGGTCCAGTGGTAGGCAAAAGATGATTGTTCGCGGCAGCGGCAGGAAATGGCGCCTTAAGAGATCCTACCATGTGGTCGGATGCAGAAGACTGGTCATCCAAAAAGTGTTGCCGTGGCCGCAACGAACCGGACTCTTGTGAAGAGTACATAGGCGAAGGTATCATAGGATGCGCATGCCGCCTCCAGCGTAAGAACTTGAGCGTGGTAAGGTGTCGTAGAGCTGCCAAGTTGTCCACAAACACCCAACGCCGAAGAGCACTAAGATCGGGCAGAGGTTCGTGACGGAGATCCAGCGATGAAGATGAGGCATGTGCAACGGGTACAGGAATCTTGATATCTCCATGTTCCAGGGAAGCTTCACTTGAGCTGCCTTGTACCACATCCTTCGGGACGTAAAAGACAAATGGTGGGCAGGTGTATTCATTGTACAATGAATGACCATCAAGCGAGAGCGGAGGAGGTGAGAGATCATCTTCTCCTGAGACTCCTGCGGATGACACAGTCCTTGACACTTCATCGTCGACACCGTAGACCTCGATATTGTTCTCTCGCAATTGCCGAATGAGCTCTTGCCGGGCTGTGGTCACGTCTATTGAAGTCGTGTGTGGCATGACTGGATCTGAACCGTGAGTCGGCGCATCCAAGGGTATCAGAATAGGTACCAGGTTGACCCAAGGTTGTAGACGCTGCATGAAAACAATGTCCTGGTCCGACAATTGCCCTTCGATTATGTAGAGACAGAGATCCACGTGTGAATGGGCCCCCGTAGCATTATTGGCAAGAAAACGTCCCAGTGAGTCGTCGCTCGCTGCTGATTTCGAGAAGAATTCGTTCGTTGTTTGGAACTGAAGACCGAGGTACGATACAGCAAGGTCCATGGCACGACTATGGTTCCTGAACGAACTGTATCCCGGCGTATCCACGAAACTAAAGCCACGAAATAGAACACAAGTAGAAAAGTGAGCCCTACGCGCTGGAGGCAATCTAGATCCAGGGGAATGTTGACTCTCAGGAGGTCGCAGTAGCTCTTACCATATATTCTTGACAAGTATTTCCTGTTGCAATTCCTGACCATCAAGCCCGGATCGTGCCCATGCTGGCAGGACCATCGATGACGCGTATCGCTCCACGATAGTCTCGGTCACGCCATGATAACGCTCCTGTCTTCTTTCTTGTGGAGATTCATCCTGCTGTGCACTTGAATGACTTGATCCCAAATCATGGGCCGCATGCACAGTGTACGCATCTTGTATATGACGATGCTCTGCGACATCAGCTGCAGTGATGCCTTCGTTGGATAATGACGGATGATTTCCCTGCAAAAACTCGTCCTCAAAGTCATTGGCGATGATGCCATCCCACTTGAATATATCTTGGATCAAGCGTGAGTGCCACACCCTACTCTTCCCTGCAACCATCAGCTTTACAAACCCCAGCTTGTCTCCTTCCGGGGTAGGCTCCCTGATTTTCAAAAACATGGCAGACGAAGGCATAATGAGGTTCAGGGATGACGCACCCTGGTCCACCCAAAAGCCGGTCCGAGACAATGGACGTGAAGGATGTGAATAGTATCCAAGAGAAGGACTGGAGAGAAAGCTATGAGGCGATCCTGGAGCTGTGTAACCCTCATCATCCCCTAGTAGCGAGGACGGATAATGTATAGGCGTCCGAGGCGGATTCGAGTGTGTCGAGGATGATAACAGTGGTGAGCCTACATCGTCATTCATATGACGAATATCCTGCGATCGTGCGAACAATGATGAGGTGACTGGACCGGGAATGTATCCTGAGCTCTCAGTGTCGGCACTGTTGAGGAATGTTGTGTGTGTCTCGATGTACCTCTTCACTCGCTCTTGTTCGGTATCCTGGTCAAGTCCACCGAGTCGATTGGCCGTGCTGCCGCTCCTGCTCCTGGTCGCGTTCCTGCTACCGGCGGCTGTGGATGTGCCTGGAGCGGTGCTGGTCACCACCAAACTAGGCTCACGGACCCCCATATCTTCTAGGTCGGCAAGGTCCTCTGGCCGTGTGAAGCGTTGCATCTTTGGAAGAGGTCTTGAAGACGACGAATCTTGGCCCGGCTGAGACGGCGAGCTGGTATTGGGACCTGAAGCGGTGCCTGAGAACATTCTATTGCTGGATATTACTGTCGGCACGGCTGTCGTTGGGGCACAGGGGGGCGGTGGAATCTGGCAGTCACAAGGGCGGGCAAGTTTGGGCGGTATGAATGCGTGTGGTCGTTGCGCCAGAAGTTGAGCTTGAGCGATGTTGGAGACGTGGATATCGACTAGGTGAGAGGATGAAGGGCGGGGTTGAGCAATACAACGAGGTCAATACAAGAGATAGGATGAGATAGGACGGGATAGGGAGATGGAGACTGCGCCAAGAGCAAAAAATGGTCGTTGCGAAGCGTGGCTGCACAAAGCAGAGGAGGGAGGAGGAGGAGCGAGTATCAAGAAGGTGAGGGAAGGGAGGAGGAGGAGGAGGAGGA
>Ga0247824_10000765_pt1 | contig 16736 bp, 10 predicted proteins | sample 13C_PalmiticAcid_FD_194412 | JGI IMG/M metagenome (GOLD analysis project Ga0247824, IMG submission 194412) | Soil microbial communities from agricultural site in Penn Yan, New York, United States - 13C_PalmiticAcid_Day48 | ecosystem: Environmental > Terrestrial > Soil > Agricultural land... | reverse complement strand
ATAAAAACCAAAAAAAAAAAAAAAAAAAAAAAAAAAAAGAGAGAAGAAAAAGGAAGAAAAGCAAAAGAAAAAAAAGAAAAAAGAAAGAAAAAAGAGGGGAAAGAAAGAGTAGGGAAAGGAGAATTAAGACTCAAGTGAAGTGAACATATCATGAGTGGAAGGCGTTAAACCGATAGGTTGGTAACATTGTTATATGGCACTGTCTCGAGGTCAGCTGCGCTTTCGAGTTATTTACTACTTTCCTTCTAAGATATAGCAATAGCATCGAGAAAGGATCCGTCAACCACCTCAGTCCATCAGTGTTGACCAGTACAGCCATCAAACATGGGAAGCAAAGCCTGAGGGATAGAAGTGCGCTTCTATTGGAATTACTGAATGACTTAAAAGAGAAATTATTTGAGAAGTTGATGACTTGATACATTACGTTGCTGGTTTGGAAAAAGAAATAATATCGTAAAGATTGGGAATCATCTATCATCACTAAAATGTAGGAACCTATGAATCTCAGCATATGGGACCTAGGCTTGCTGAAAAAAAAAAGCATCTTTCATAACTCCCGTTTAGTGCTAGAGGTGCACGATGAATTTATGTCTTCTGTATTGAGATGTCAAACACCTAACAACTATATCCCAACCAACATCTCTACCGCCCAGCCTCAAGCAACTGCTTCGCCGTGTCCCTGAGCTTAAACTTCTGGATCTTGCCGCTCGCCGTCTTGGGGTATTCCTTCACAAACCAAATATCCTTCGGCACCAGATGGCTCGACAGGTGCGTGCGCACCCACTCCCGGACGCTCTCCCTCGTCAGCGTCTCGCCCTTGCCGCCGTCGCCGCCGGGCGTCGTGCCCTCCTCCCCCTCCGCCACGACGCCCTCGTGCACAATGACAAACGCGGCGACGCTCTCCCCGTACTTCTCGTCCGGCACGCCGACGACGCTAACCTCGGCCACCAGCGGGTGCTGGAAGAGGCAGTTCTCGATCTCGAGCGGGTGGATGTTCTCCCCCCCGCGGATGATGAGGTCTTTGATGCGGCCCGTGATCTCGACGTAGCCGTCCTTGTCCATGCTCGCCTCGTCGCCGCTGTACATCCACACCTCCTCCCGCCCCCCTTCGTCTTGGTCGTCCCTCTCCACCTTCCTCACCTCCCCCGTCCGCTCCTCGTCGCCCCAGTACCCCTTCATCACGAGATACCCGGCGGCCGCCAGCTCCCCCCTCTCGCCGATGGGCACCACGCGGCTGCGGTCCGCGGGGTCGACGATCTTGACCTTGGTGTGCGGCATCACGCGCCCGACGCTCTGCGTGCGCTTCTCGAACGGGTCCCCGGGGGCCGTCATGCAGCTGACGGGGCTGGTCTCGGTCATGCCGTAGCAGATGACCAGGTCGCGCAGACCGAGCGTGGCGTAGAGCTTGCGCATGATGCTCTCGGGCACGGAGCTGCCCGCGCCGATGCCCTTGCGCAGGTGGGTGGGGAACGCGGCGATCTGCTCGGCGGGGAGCAGGTCCGGGTGGTGGTGCAACAGTTCGAACATGGCGACGAACATGGTGGCGACGCCGTAGAGGCCCGTGGCGGTGTGCTGCGCGGCCATGCGCAGGGTGGCGACGGGGTCGAAGGCCGGGGAGGGGAAGAGGATGGCGGCGCCGGTGGTCGCGGTCGCCATGTAGCCCAGGACGCAGCCGAAGCAGTGGAAGAGCGGGGGCGGGCAGACGATCAGGTCCGAGGGGTCGAGACCCATGCGGTGGGCGATCAGGGCGCCGTTGTTGAGGATGCCCGTGTGCGAGAGCATGGCGGCTTTGGGGTGGCTGGTGGTGCCGCTGGTGAATTGGATGTTGATCTAGAAGGGGTGTCAGTTGCGCTTTTCTATTGGGGAAAGGGTATCAGAGGCAAGGTCCGTGACGTACTGTATCCGAGGCCGACAAAGGCGAGTCTGGGGTAATGGGACGCGCAGAATAAGCTGAAGAGGAGGTGGGGATATTCGCGATGTCTGGGAGGAGGGAGGTGAATGGTGTCAAAGACCGAAGAGAGGCGAGCGGGGGAAAGTTGCTGAGGGGATGAGAGGCGGAGTTGTCGACTACGACTACGGTCTTGAGCGACGGGACCTCTGGGGCTTCGATGCGCCCTGACTCAAGGTCTGGGACCAAGGTTCGTATAAGCGGAAGATTGCTCCGGCCGCGGCAGGGCTTGTATGCGAGGTCGGTGACGGCGCCGATAATGAGCAGCTCGACGCTCAGGTGGCTCAGCGCGGCGGTGACCTGCTTGGCGTTGAAACCGGGGTTTAACGGGACGAGGATGGCGCCGAGCTTGAAGACGGCGTAGGTGAGAGCAGCGAACTCGGCATTGTTGCCCAGGCTGACTGCCACACGATCGCCTTTCTTGACGCCCAGGGAGCGGAGGGAGTGGGCGAGGGCATTAGAGGCAAGGTCGAGCTTCTCGTAGCTGAGGTTCGTTTCCACGGCCGCGGGAAGGGCGTCTGTGGTCAGGTTGGGAAGGGCATCTCGGCTTGTCGTGGGCGAGCGGCAGATGACGGCTGGTCTGTCACCGAACTGCGAGACTACCGAGGCAAAGTGCTCCGGGATGGTGTGTGGAAGCAGCGGTGGCTGGTGCTGTCAGCTCCTTCATTCCGAAATGTTCGCAGATCCTTCCTTACCTCTGCTGGTCCCTGGTAGATGCTCCGCGTCAAGGTGCTAACAGTTCGCGCCGGCCCGGCTCCCGTTCTCCTGCGCTCAGCGAGCCGCCATGTCTTGTTGCACGCTGGGGTTCGTATGCGTCTGCCCAAGAGACCACCGCGTAGGGCCGAGGAGCAGAGCGCTCCTGTCGTTGATGGCGGCTGGAGGCGCATAGTGACGGATTGTTCCCCCTATCCCTCTTCTGCGTCGCGAGTGGGTGACTCTTGCCCTTTTATTCGCAATTGGCGCTGTGACTGGAACGCGGGAGCACCCAAGCAATATCAAAACCAGAACCCGAAGACGCAGATATTGAGAATACAAAGCAAGAATGGAGAGAACGGGAAGAAGCCATCTCGTCCACCGCGGGGTCAGGACCACATGAAGAGCGCCCCAGGCCTCACGTCCCACAGCGTCAACTCCGAGGCAACCTGAACAAGGAAGGTCCAGAGACCCGGCGTCCTTGGCAGTTGGAGAGAGTGCGGGGTGCGTGAGCCCGCGCATCTTCCCCGCATTCTAGTGCTTGGCAATGCTGAGCGGTTGGGGTGTCGGCTCGTCATCGGGCCAGGAAATCAGGGGCTGAGAACCAGGGGACTCCCTCTTTTCCTATTTTCCATTGTTATTTTTGCATCGACCGTCCTTCTTCATCCCATTTTCCGACTTTGCCATGTTCTTTCACCTCCCTTCATCCACACCTACCTACAATAAACCTGGAACAGCAACAACAGCGCAGCACTGATATCATCAACCGCCAGTGCGGAGACTCGCCGACTCCACTCTTCTCCGCTCCCATCTCCACGCGAGTCGCGAAGGGGGGGTGGTTCCGCAGCCAGGAACGGGGGAGCGGAAATCTCCCTGGGGCAGATCAGATGTGCGCCGATGAGCCGCCCACAACCGCCGTTTTCCTTGATCATTTCGGCGCCAGCTTATTCATAAGAAGATAAAGTGCCCCAGCCAGTCCGGTGCCGGCCTCGAGCTCTGGGACGAACGCTCTCTCTCGGCCACCGGCACCGCGTTGACTGCGCCCAGCATTGTGAGCGGTGCCCGGGTCGTTTGGTTTGAGGAATGGAGATGAAGCTGTCAATCGCCTCTCCTGGTCGATGTGGAATCCTCTGGAGACGAACTTGACCAGATCCGCCAGCTATTTTGAGATCACCTCCGCCCAACACCGCGTGGCCGGCCCCTGAAACGAAACATCGTGTGGCCCCCAACGCCCAGCCCCTGATGGCCAACACGGAATCAACCACCTTTTCCCCCTTGAATGACTTTGATGTTGAGTCAATTGGTATGTCTAATTACTGTACAACCACGCCGCCCAAACCTACACCAGTAGGCAGGCACTTTTGTGATGCCACAGTTTTTCTGTACACATTCTAGCCGCCCCAATGATTTGCTCTGCCAGAGACACCGTCTGGTAGTGTATGCAACCTGCCGCAACCCGCCGCCCATCGCAACAACGCCGAGCCATGCAATTTTTTTTTGTGTAGAAAATGTGGATGATTAAAACAGGATATGGTCATCAAAAGGAAGGCAAGGGGGTCATGATAGTGCCGGACATTGCTTTCGTTACTCGCCAATGTGTCGCTCGCTTTCCGGCTTCCATGTGCCTGCGACGATCAGTGGTTAGCATACAACGGGGGTGATATAAGGGGTTGACTCGGGGGACGGTAAAGACCTTCGAACTCGTGCTTGACAAACGCCATCGGGTCGTCGACGTCCTTGGCCCCCATCTGCTGCACCCCCGGCGAGAAGCTGGTAATCGGCAAGACAATAACATCCCCGACCCGCTTCGCGTGCTCCATGCCCGTGAAGTTGCGGTAGTCGATCGGCCCGACGGAATCCTTCATGTCAAAGTACCGCTCGTCGTTGAAGTACTCAAAGATGATATCGGTCCATAGCGCGGGGCCCGTAAACTCTATGACGTTCTTGTCGTGGATGCTCCGCAGCGACCCGGCCCTCTTGCGCCGCAGCGTCTCCTCCGTGATCTGCGACACGGCGTCCCGCAGGACGGGGTGCCCGGGCTTGCTCTGGATGGTCCACTGGCAGAACTGGATGCGCCGGCTGTACCACTCTTGCCAGTCCGGACGGTCCGGGTCCGCCTCGATGCCGATCACCAGCCCGACCATGTTGCGCGGCACCGACTCGGGGATCCAGTCCACCGCGCTGCGGATCGCGTACGTGTCAATGTCCGAGTAGATGCCGCCCCGCGCCAGGAGGATCAGGTAGCGGAAGAAGTCGGCCTTGAGCACGGGCAGCGGAAGCGCCTCGTACGCCTCAATCACCTCGGGGACGGACGCGTAGAGGAGCCGGATGAGATGAACCGCCACCTGGTCCGTGATGACCTCGTGGATGAACCCCGGGTGCTGCTCCGTCCACGATGCCTCCTGGTCGCGAAAGTTGAACTCGGCGTGCGCCGCCGTCCACTTCCACGTCTGCCAAATGTATGCGGGGAACTTGATCTCGAGGTCGTAGGGAAATTGGTATGCGAGCTTGTCGTAGAGCGTCATCTTGGACATGTCGTGCAGCGGCTGCTGCCCCTGCTGCCCCTGCGGCAGGGGCCTGTTGCGGTTCCCGCCGGCGTGTACCGCATTGTTCGATGGGCTTGTCGTTTGTGAATCTTGCTTGAGGTCGGAGTCTGCGGGGTCGGATTTCGGGAATTCGACCTCTAATGACGAGGCGGCTGGTGACGTCGATCTTGTCGCGAAAAAGAGGACTGTGATGAAGAGCGCAGCCGCCACGAGGGCGCGACGGAAACTGAGCATTGTACCGAGTTGCCCAGCTGGCGCGAAGCAACGATTGTCAGCCGCTTGCTCTATTTAACTGACAAAGGTAGGCGTGGTGGACAGGAAGCAGAATGCGATTCGAGGGTCGTGCTTTCGTGTCTGCGACTCGTATTCGTTGGTGACTGCAGACGTGGCACGAGCGGCGACTGCGAGGAAACAGGAACGAGGAATCGCAGAGCTGACTGGAAAGGCGTATGAGATGCAATGCTTAGAAGAAAAGAAAACGAGAGGATGGCTGCGTTGTACAAGGAGAGTTCGAAAAACGGGAGAGACAGGAGGTCGCAAAGTCCGTCAGCAAGTGGTGCGAGGTGGATAGAATACGAGGGCAGGCAAGGGCCTTGGATGATGTTGACAGGGGAGTCGCGAATTGCTGGATGGACCAAAGATTCGGATGGACAGGGGTGAGAAATCGCGGGATGTTGATCATACCTCGCAACCTTGATTCCAAGCCCAAAGACTCTTGGACACAAACTTTTCGAGAAGTTGTCCGAAGGACGAGATCGGTGCCAAGAGTTGGTTGCAACCAGGGATGGCCACTGCAGAAGGCCTCGCAGGGTGCGGAATCTGGACCCTTGTTGGTTTCAAACTTCACGCAGGCATCGTAGCAGCAGCGGCCTCAATGTGTCGATGGCTAATCGATGCGATGTTGAGAACTCGCTGGGAGCGCAAAGACATGCGGCTCCTGTCCGTCTGGTGGGAAAGCTCGGGTCGCGCTTGAAGTTGGGACGAAGGTGTAATCCCAAGGGGCTGACTGAGCGCTTGCCCTGTGTTCGGGAGAACGCGAGCAGTGTGGGGGACGCCAGTGGATTCGAGACGAGCAGAAGAAGGCTTGGCGTCTAGCAATGACGTTGCATGGTCCGTGTGCAACGGCCACCAAATCAATCTCGTGGCGCTCACATCGACTTCGGATCGCTCGTGGGTAAAGTAGAATCGGTACCTCCTCTTGAGTCTGAGATCTGAAAATTTGAGGGTTATGGCATGCCTCTAAAAAGGAGAGCAACCCAAGTCTGCAAGGTTTGGGATCAGCCCTTCACAGGCGGCTTTTGCTGCACGGAACCTAAGATGCAGGCCATGCCGCGCCTCCCGACTGGAAATTACACGTCATTCATTGCCGAGACGCGTCGCTGCCCCTCGCTTGCTCCCGAAATCTGCAACATCTTAGGGGACCTGGGACCGATCGTCCCTGCCATTCTCAGACAAGAACAAAGGCTTCAACAGAGCACGAAGAAGGTTTCGGGATTCACAAACTGCACCGGCAGCCAATGCACCGTGATGGCCGCCGTTGGATGTCGTTTTCGGTGACCTCTGCCGCGATCGACCAGGCGATCTTTTCCCTGAACCAGGTGGTCGATGGCGGGGCAGCCCAAACATGAAACGTGTGTCACCCTTGGGCCCATGCATCTTCAATTTGAATCCCGGGCCGGGCTGCCAAGTCCTGCCAAGCGAATCTTTCTTGAAGAGACAAAAGACCAACAACCGGCCGTGCATGGCTGCCAACACCGGCTTGCTGTCCACCGCCGTTTGACAATTCAGCCTGCCGGATGCAGCATGCAGACAGTCTCGTTGATCACTTCCCTGTGCGAGGAAGAATCAAAGGCGGACACCAGACCTTGGCCCAATCTCGACTGTCAGGGGCTCATAGAAGTATGGGAGATTGGAAGCCCAGACACAAAAGTTCTTTGTTGAAGGCGGTCTGTTTACCTTGTCTTCAGGGGCTAAACCTTCTAGCTCTTGAGGAACCCTCAAAGAACAATATCTTCTCGCTCATACCATGGGACTATCCATTGTCTCGAAGGTGCTTGAAGAGCTGGGATTGACCAAGATATGTCTAGGAGGATCTCCACTCGATGTTGTTGCTTCCCAGCTACTACAAATATGCTGCAGTGCCTCTTCCTTTTCCTTGCCTAGCTATCCTCAACTCCGAAGGACAGTTCTCGGTCACGGATGCCCTGAAATCACTGCTTGCGGGATGCCTGCCAGCCACAAAGTCATCTCCGAGAGAAGCGAAAAGACTGCTGGGGACCCAAAGTGGAGGAAACATCTTACATCTTCCAGATGAGGTCCTCCTCGCGATATTCGACGCCCTCGATTACACGACCGCCGTTGCCCTGACAAGCGCGCACAAACGGTTCTGGAAAATCGTCAACCCAGCCACGTTCTATTCGCAGGAACGAAAATCCGCCGATCTTGACCATGCACAGAACAACTACCTGCGATTCGAGGGCCGGCTTGCGTGCCATGGATGTTTTTGCATCTTGCCACGCTGTCGGTTTATGGGCCTTGACGCACAAACGCTGTTGACATGGGGGCGCTGCCGTCGCCGCTACCAGTGCTTTCACGTCGCTCTTGAGCCGATGACATGGGAGTTGTCTCCCAAGGGCCTAGTTGCGTTGTACCTACGCTGCGGGTGGTGGGCCCAAGACGTTTATGAGTGGGAAGAATAAACAGAGCTCAGGTGGCTTCCATGGGGCCTTGCACAGTCTATCGCACGTGGTTGGGCTCTGAGCAGAACACGGATGCCTGTGCTCCATGAGCTCAGCATTTTCAGAGTCTGGGTCAAAGTTGCGCAATACACATTGTCGACCTGAGATTTTAATGGCAGTGTTGCAACCATGAAATGGCACTCAACTAAGGTAGGGCCGTGGAAACCTTCCACAAGGCATCCTCTGCGCACGACAAAGCCGCTCAGCGTAGCAGTGTCCTTGATTGCACCTGTGTCACATTACCTTCTAAAAGTGCTGATGCACACACGGTGAAACAACCCGACACCATGGCAGAGACTGCTTCTGAAGAGCCATCGTTGTTCCATCAAGGCTGGGAAAAAGAGCACAATGGCACGTCATCGAGGGACTCGGTTGCCTTGTTTTTTCTGTGTCATGAATGGCGGAAGATGTAACGTGATGCGTGTCAGAGTTCCTGTGTTTATCACAAGGTTGAGCCCAAAGTTGCACATCGTCTGCAGCCTTACGCAGCCCTTGAGTTCAAGCTTGACCGTCCTTATGACCGGATCCAGTCTGCCTTGTGAAACCAAACTCTCACTTTGGATAATTAAACTGGCCCCCTCACTGACGGCAGTTGCACTTCTTTTGCCAGCGGTTCTGCAAAATCAGCCCTGCATGGGCAATGTTCTGTTTCACCACATGACAAGGCATGACAGGACATCTCAAGAGAATGTGAGGAAACAAGCAAAAAAACTGCTAAACGTGCAGTTTGCCTTGCAAAAAAGTGTGCGCCCAATTTGATCAACCAAAGCGCCCATGCCGCGAAGCGCGCGGTAAAGCAAGATTTCTCGCAACACGATCACCTCACCAAGCCAAACCCGAGAGGCTGGCGCCCTCTTCCCCCGTTGAGGCCACACGTAAGCCAGCCAGCCAGCCACAACCTAAAGCTGCATCGCACCTGACGCAACAGGTCACATTTCCCCATTCCAGCCATCCCCCCCTTTTTTTCCAAGTTGCCTTTTTGCGACAGACTGACAGGCGCATGGTGGTGGTGATAGTGGCGATGACGAGTTGAGGGGAAGCAATGCCCACCTATTGTGCAACAAGTAAAAGCAGCAAGAGCGTCTCCCTATTGGCCCACGGTGGGGGAAGGGGGGTTCAGCCCGACGAGGGGTTCAACAAGAAATGGGGGATGATGTGATATCAGCGCCGCCGTTGGGCGGGTGTGCACAATGCGGAACCTGATGGGGTTGCATATGCGCAGGTGCAGACGACCCGAGAGCGCACTTTTGTATGACGAAATGTGGCATGGGTGGGTGAGTTCGGTGGGCAGTAGGGAGAGCAAGCTGTGAACTGAGATTCTGCCGGATGTTGTGTCCGCTTCTGGTGCCACATTACGGGAGTGGGCGGTGGGTGTGGCGCTGCTGAAAGAAAGCCCGACAGACACCCTCTCGGCGCTGCAAGTTGGGGGGTTGCCGCCGGATCGGAGAAACCCCAACGTTAGTGTAGAGTGAGGCTTGCATTGCCGCCGGTGCCTGAGAAAACCCGTCGAGCCGGCATGCCCCACACCTCCGGTGAATCCGGTCCTGCTCCACCATTCCGGGCTTGGCGCGCCTGGCGAGGGATTCTCCGCTCGGGACACAGGGCGGGAACAGGCTCGGACTTGGGGATTGGGCCTGGTATCTTCCAGCTCTGCGGCTACCACAGTGAGGTTGGGGAGCGGTAATTGATGTCTTAGTTGTCTGAGATCTCTGAATCGAGGCTGGAACCTGATATTTTGCTTCGATGGTACACACAGCGATGTTCTCGTTGGCCGGAGCCGGAAGTGGGCCTTCTTTGCCTGGTGGAGTCAGGGGTTGATCGACGAGTGGTTGCCGCGGTTACGGCGGCCTTGTCTTACCCCTGAGCCCCTGAAGCCGTATCTGGCCGCGCATCCAGTTCGAAAATAAGACTTCGATGCCCGCTTTAGCCAGCCTCTCGATCGCTGTGTCAAGAGGGGAGACTCGAGATCGGAAGGGATGGGTCAGGTAGCAATGCCTTGGTCGTATTGGGTTTCAACCATCATGGTGGGGAGGAACTGCGGGAGTGGTGCGCGGCAGAGTCGTTATGGGGGATGCTCTTCCTAGTGCTTACTAGAAGCGGAAGTCAGTCTGTTCTTGTATGCTCGGCATGTTCGGATGACGATGACCCACTAAAGAAGGCATGGTGTCTTTTGGGCAGATGTCCGTTGCCACCGGGTAGTCCGGCAGGAGAAAGTGACATGAGGAGGGTGGGAGGTCTTCCAAACGGGCAATCGCGGACCGGTGAAGATATCCATGCTTCCTAATGTGAGGGATAAACTTGACATGCTGTGTTTGACAGTGCGAAGTTGTTTCGGGAGCCCATGTCGGGACCTGATCCGAAACAAGACGCGGCGCGGGATCGCAGGTACCCGCCCAGCGACAACTTTATGCACTATTTCGTGCAGAACAATGTCAAAAGCCAAGTGATATTGCTTGAAAGAAATTCTTAAATTGTGCCAATCTGGATTTCGTACCTGTGATCGTGATGCCTCTCCTCTCTTCCATCGCATGCAACATGATTAAAATAGTCGGTCCAACAGAGAAAGATGCCAATACTTTTGAGTGGCGATTTCAGGTAAGAAGAGCCCAATAGCCACCTCATTGTCATGAAAATTCAGATTCAGAACTCAGCTGACATCTGCAGGGTGGCCAAGCGGCCAAGTTCAACCCAGCTGGAACTACCAGCGGTGGCGAAAAAGAAGCGAGACAAAAAAGAAAGACGAACGAAGTCCACTCCAAAGATTTGTCACCGCTGTCCTTGCTTATCCTCGCTCCTATTTCCTGCGGCGGTCTTTCTTTGAGCGTCCGACATTCTCAACACCCTCACACATATCATACTCTTGTTCATCCGCGCCTCGAGTAGGCGGCTCATAGAAGTCGGTTTCGGCAATCTCGTCCGGGTACTCAGAAGGGGTTCGGTGCTCTGGGAGGTTGAACAACGCGAGGTGGTGAGGGTAGCTGGTCTGGTATGCCCCCAACGAGGCGCCATACGCTAACGCCGTGTTTGTTGGATCGGACCGCCAGGGCATAACCGAAATGTCGGACATGACCGGTGTGGATGACACTCCCAGAGGGTATGACTGGGTCGAAGGGAACGACTGGGTTGGAGGATATGGCACAGCCGGAGGGTTGGGCCCAGCCGGAGGGTACAACACGCCCTGAGCGTACGTCACGTCTTGGGGGTACGACGCGCCCTGAGAGTACGACACGCCTTGAGCGTATGACACGCCGGGATGCTGCGGCTGGGTCGGAGCGTACGACACACCCTGAGTGTAGGGCCCGGCCGAAGGGTACGACTCGTTCGGGTCGTAGGACATTGCCGGAATGTTCTCATCGCCCGTATGTCTTCCCTGGTCTTTCCCGCTCCTCGCCTTTGTCGTCTTGGTCCTTGTCTCTTCGATGGAGGTTGAACGTCGGTGCCTCGAAGCTGGGTCAGCAACATGCTCAACGACCGCAATTTGGGGTCGGCACTCACCCAGGTGGAGACGTAGGGGGAGCGACATACAGCGACGCCGCCATGTCGTCGCTGCTACCGCTACCGTTGCTGCCATGGTCCATGGCTTCAGGACTCGACGTCGAATACCACGCTTGGCCAGGGCCCGTCCGCGCATCCGCACCCTGCCCTTGACCCCACTGTGAAGGTTCCAAGGCCTGCTGCGGATTAGGGGCAAACGCGTCTCCGGAGACAAGAACGTGGGTTTGGGATGGAAACGGTTCTTGTTCGAAGTTTGCCAGGGGATTTGAAGGGCTGGTCAACATCGCCTGGCCAGCATACGGAGACGAGTGAGTCGACGGGCCGCGGTAGCCACCGGTTGTCGAGCCATACTGTGGGCTTGTTGACAATGGCTGTCCACTGCGAGTGGATGAGTTGGTCGAGGGGGTTCTGAAACCGCCGGATGTCGACGTGGAAGTTGTGCGGGACGATGCGTCGGAACGACGACGGGACCCCGAGTTGGAGTGAGACCCGGAGGGATGGCGTCTGCTGACCATAATCGCGGGGTTTTCTGAGATCTGAGAAGAGAGGAAGATCACTTCAGCGACACCTAGTATTGTTCATCAACGGCCGGGGGATGGTGGTCTTGAAGGGACCAAGGAGGGGGCATCGTGTCTCAGCGACTCCACGCAAAATGTCCTCACAACGAGGCGACCCGCATCGGCGCGAGGCAGCGGACTCAGGAGGCGGTGAAGACGCAGTGCTGGACGTGGACGAGTAGCCCGCTGCAGAGCTGGCCGCAGAACTAACCCTCCGCCCATACGGCTCGGTATGTTTAGGGCGAGGCATCCACCAGCTCGGGTTCCGATACGCCATCCGACGACGCCGAGTGGGTTCCATTTTGAGAATGTCAGAGGATGCGTCACAGCGGTGATCCTAGCCTGCCATGTGTTCGGCCCTCATCCGACGAAGACATCGGTACGGTGGTACGGAGAGCAGTGTCATGCGACCGTCAAGGACGGGAAGGCGAAATGATGTTGGTTGCCTTCAAAGAGGAAGAGCCGGCGGTGAGTGCGCGGCTCAAATTAGGATCCCCCAAGGCAGACAACAACCAGGGGGCATCGTATCAAGGATGGATTGGTTGCGTCTCCATTGGAGGAGGGTCGAATGCTTGGAGGTGGAGAGCATGGTGTACCCGGTCTGTGGGTTGTCGGGCTGCCAGCGCGGAAGGGCCGAGGGAAGGCAGCCGAGTCTTGAGCGACAGAAAGCAATACTCAGGTTGATTTGGAGAAAACTCGCGCGACGGGCCACAGTCCCAAACATATGGAAATGCTCGATTACCGTCTGCTTCGTCTCCCGCAGGATCTGGTAACCCGCCCACTGCAAGCCTCTGCTGCGCCTGGATATGTGCACCAGCCAACAGAGGCGCCCCTTTTCCAGAGCACCCATAGCGGAGTAAGGGTGCGCCGAAGCGGCACGAGCTGCAGGAGAGCCAGCGGCTGGCCTGGGTTTTCTTGCCGGAGGGTGTCGCTTCGCTTGCCCACCTCACTTGCCCACCCGCACCACACCCGCACCACACCCGCACCGCGCCGTCCCAGACACTCCCTTCATCAATCACAACCGCCCCCCTACTCTAAAGAGCGAGCGTAGTGGTGGTGTCAGGCATATTCTCGGTCTCTTCCCCGCAAATCAACCCGCCTGGATTGACCGGAAAACATGGGGGGGTGGACAACCGCGGCCAGCTTTTGCGGCCCGACTAGCGGGCACCATGCCGTCCCAACACCCACTACAGACCGGGCCCTCCCATGCAAAAGGCTCCTCCTGATGGAGCAAGAAGAAACACGACTACCGGCTGCCACGAGGTGAGACCCTGGGCGAGCCGATTCACTCGTGTGGAAGAGCAGAGAAGCAAGATGGAAGGTGCCTCCTCTTGGGCTGACCCACCGCAACCAGTCTGAGCCGTTTAAGCTTCCTCAGCTTGAGCAAACCAAAATCCAAGCTGGGAATCTTTGATCCTCAGTTCACCTCCTCCCTTCTTTGCATCTCTGCATGTTGGCCCTTTTCAATTCCATGCATGCATGAGCTGCATACCTATGCACTCCACTATGTAGGGAACACTCCCTCCCTGATTTCCAGAGACTGACCTCTCTGCAGATTGCTTGCGACATGTTTTCCCAGTCCGGCCCTGTTCGCGCGGTTTCCATCCCATCTCCAACCCCAACATCTGCATGGCGTCGACCCAAAACGTTGGCATGCATCGCATTATTGCCTTGCATGAACCCGCGCTTGCCGCCGAGCATCAAAACCACCTCGGTGATCTCAGCAGAAGCATCGACAGACGACTCCGTGCGCGTTGCACGTTGCCCACGGTTGAAAGCTCTGGGCGATGGTCCTCTTCGACGCGCAGTCATTACACCCCGTCGCTTCACTCGACTCCAAAACACTCTCGTCAAGTCCTGCGGCTGGAACGCTCCGAGGCGGCCGCGCGCTGGAAAAACCCTGGTTCCAGATTGTGGGCATGGCTTCCCCGACGGGTTCTTTCCTGCTGATCAGCGCCTCCACTACGCGCCGTTGCAACCCCCGGCCCAGAATTGCGAAATCGCGTGCAGAGGCGAAAGCCACACCCAGGAAATCCCCTGCAAGCTTTCCAGCTGGGGCACAAACGGCAAGGGCAGGCAGAGGGAGCAGGCTCCGAAAGGCTTCGAATAAGAGGTTTTGTTCCTCCCCCTTTTCTTTTTCTTTTCGATCCCGGTTCCCTTCCATCTCTGCCCGTCGGGTGCCTGTCCCCAACTCTGCGGACAAAGTCGGATCCAACACCAACATCATCCCTGCAAATGCAAGCCAACAGAACTTGGTTAGGCGCTACCACGTTTCTGACTCGGTTACTGACAGCACGAATATCTCCAGAAACGAGCGCCATTGAGCCTCGGAACATAGACTCTGGCTAGCTTCGAGACTCCTCCAAAATCGCGCTGAATCTCGTGTCACTGCTCAACATTCGCCTTCCACAACAGCTCGACCGCCGTCCACCCACAAACCTCGATCACCCGAGTGCTCGGGTCCCAATCATACAGCTTCCCCGACCCCAGGCTCGCAAAATGCAATGCAATGCAGAAATCGCCCCCAATACACGAGTCGTCGGTACGCTGCATGGCATCCTGCTGCATGCCGTGCTGCATCATCGAGCGGGCAGCCCTACACGGATCTGACAGCTGGCAACGGCCCTTGACCGCCCTGCCGTTGAAATAAGCAAGGCGCTTGAACCCTGCTGGGGTCAGATCACAAACGGCGGACCGAACCGCTGCTGGTGGGGCTTGTTAGCGTTTCTGGGGTTTCGCCACCGCCTCGTGGGAATGGGGCTCAGCACGCTCTCGTCACTGGCTGGATGAGTCGGAAAGATGGACACGGCGGGATTGGCTCCGGTGACTCAATGACCTCCGGACTCGCATGGGTACAATCAGCACGCCCGAACGGCCTTTGCAAGGAGCGCGGGGAAATGGCGAGGTGTCAGGGGAACCCAGGTACGTCCCCTCCCCAATTGAGCAACCCTTGCCATCAGGCCTCTACGAGGGGCGGCGTTTCAGGGTCTGGAGAAATACATGGGCCGGTGTGCTGCCAGACCGTATTGCGCACGAGGGACCGGATCCCAGGGCCTTGGGTGTACTGAACGAGGAGGGACAGCGAAGCTGCAGTTTCGGAAGGCGCGGTAACACGGCATGCGGCAGTAAGACTCGACACCCTGCCGGCAATTGCTTCTGCGTTCCCAGACAACGTCGCCCGCAAGCATGGTGGTTGACGACCATCAATGACCAAGTCACTCCTCTTGGCCGGGCCAAGCCGGGAACGCTCTCCTTCCGGGGCCTTGGCCTGCGATTCGCCAGGGAACCGCGTGGATTTTGGTACCAACCGCGGCAAGCACCGGAGAAATTGTGAAATGGAACGCAGGGGAATCTCATCGGCGGGTTATGCAAGCTTGTGTCTTGTTGATTGGCCCTGCCGCGGGATTGGGTGTTGATCAGGCCAGGACCGGGGTCGGCACCCGACTTCAATCGAAGCGAGGGAAAATCAGGACGATGTTCTTTAGAGATGACACGTACCTGTCGAGCTGCAAGAAAAACTTGAAACCGAGCTCGGCGAATACAATGGGATTTGGGGAGAAAGTGGCAACTTCGAAGAACATTCTAGATGCTCTTTCCTGCATTTCCAGAATACAAGGGGTCGACCCTGCCTGCTTCAGATTTTTCTTGCAATTTTCACCTACGGGTGGCAAGAGCGAACTTAAACACTACTTGAAAACGTCAGTAATTCTGAGAAAATGCTTCAAACCTTGTTTAAAGTCCGATGGACCGCAAAACACAGCTTCGGATTGAGGCATCACCTCCAGCGCGGACAACCTGCGACCCTGAAGTGGCCCAGAGAGGCGATCGATCGACATCGACAGCTTCACATGTCAAACATGGGCAGATCCTCACGACCCATCACTCCAACAGCAGCAACTATATCCAGGGCCTAAACATTGTCATTCTGCTACCCTGATCACTCGGTACCCAAGACAAAGCTTCGACATCACCATCAAAGAAAAGGTTTCATCATCATCAGACACAAGTGTCAGCAGTCAGTCCCAAAGACAAAAAGTTCGACACGCCCACAAACCCAAAAGCAGCTTCAACAATACCCAAGACAAAAGCTCGACAAACCCAATTCCAACCCAAATCCAAAAACGTAAGCAAGTCCCTCCGTCACTCCCATCCACTCCCACCCCTTCAAAACGAAGAGGACAACCTCCCCCCTCCCCACCCAACAAAAGACAAAGACAAACAAGCCGCGCCAGTGCGCGCCCAGCTGAGTTCTACAACCGGGTGGACGGCCAAACCAAGGGGTATCATCCCTCGAAAGCTTGTTTTCCCTGTCTTTGTGATGGGTGGGGGTGGGTGTGGCTTTCCCCTTTTTTTCTTTCGGGCGAGTGGTGGGAACGTATTGTGATGGCTCAAGAGAAGCCATTAGTCCTTCATGTCATCGTCATCATCGTTATCGTTGTTGTTGTTGTTGTTGTCGTCGTCATCCTCGCCCATGGTAGACGAGTCGTCGTCGTCCTCCTCGTCATCGTCGTCGCCAGTGGTGGACGAGTCGGAGATGACAAGGTCATCGGCGCCGTTGGGGGTGGTGGTGGTGGTGATGGTGCCCCGCGAGTGCGGTGCGCCTGCACCGTCGCCGTCGCCGCGGCCGCCGTGCAAGTTCCGCAAGCTGCCGCCGGGCGAGGCCTGCTCCGAGAGCCAGGTGGACATGGCGGCCTCTCTGAAGGCTTGCTGGGAGGGGTTAGGCGAGGGTGTGTCGCGGCTGATGGGGGTTTTGTTTGTT
>Ga0247824_10000764_pt1 | contig 16738 bp, 20 predicted proteins | sample 13C_PalmiticAcid_FD_194412 | JGI IMG/M metagenome (GOLD analysis project Ga0247824, IMG submission 194412) | Soil microbial communities from agricultural site in Penn Yan, New York, United States - 13C_PalmiticAcid_Day48 | ecosystem: Environmental > Terrestrial > Soil > Agricultural land... | reverse complement strand
ATTCATTGGAGTCGGCGAGACGAGAGGCGTCTCTCAATGGATGTGCGCAATATGTATCCATGAGATAGCCCGCGAAAATTTACGCTCCACTGGCCTATGCGTCGAACAACCTCTCTTGGGTTTGGTCGAAATCAAAGGTCTCGCACTCCCGTCCTCGAAGATGACTTGGGTGCCAATTAGGCTAGTGGAAATAGGGGATGATCGTCGTTTCCTTTTAACACCATGGGCCCATCATTGTAGCAACTGAGCGTTGTGGCCTGGCCGTGTGGTTCAAGTTACCCTGTCCATTCTCTTGCTCCTTTTGACAGTCCTTGTCTTTTGTTCTATTCGTCTGAGAGGTGTGCATGAATAAACACTGCTTCCTCGCAACCCGGAATCTCGTAGAAAAGGGAGAGCGGCGTGGACCAGCCTGGTAACATTGTCGTCACAATTACACAACAGTAGGAGTTCGTTCCCTGTTATATCTCAAAGATGCTGACAATATATATTCGAATGTACACTTCAGGAACAATCCATATCGCGTGGTGGAGGGATTCGTGTTAGGTTCTTTTTTTTTACAATCCCCAGTCCAGCAATGAAGGGTCCAATGATGGTGACATCAATCCCTTTTCTTCGTTTTACCTGTGCTCGCCAATAAAACTGGTGTGGATGGTCAGAGCCGCTGTTACGGTGTGCAAAAATAATCACGGATAATGGCGCCATCGATTCATTTGCCGTGCTGAGGGCCAATTTCGCCATCGATACACATGGATGGCGTAAGGCACATCAATGGCGTGCCATAGCAATGCAATCAATGCGTTTTATACACAGCTTCGTGCTTGGACGTTTTGGACATTCCCATTTTTTCGCAATCACAGAGAAGATTTGCACATCGGACTCTTGGTGAGAAGGGCTGTGTTGGCTGCAGTGTCCACCCAATTGGACACGGAAACATGTGTCTGCTGCATCTCATTCTACTGGGTAGACTGCTCGTCCTATCTTGGCAGCTCTCGTGATGCCTATCACGGAGGCAGTTGATAAGATACGTGCTCTACTATTCAGGTGCGTCCAGCATTAAGCTCCTCCGGCGAAGCAATCTCCAAGGCATCTGTATCCGTGCTCTCGAACGCGAATGTTCCGTTTCATGTGGTGTGAATACATATCGCCACGGCTTGTAGGATGAGGACTAGCAATCATTCAAAGATTAGAAATGGGTTATGACGGTATCCAGGTGTTCTTGAATAAAGTACTACACCAAACCTTTCTCTATCTGGATGGAGGCGGTGTCGACGTCGCCAGTGCACATGTATGTGCAGGCCACACATTCTTTGATCGAGGTGAACAAGAACGTCCCGTTTCCTTTGGCTGTGTGACGCCAAGGCAGGGAAAACCTCCGGTAAACTCTACTCCTCGTTCCATGTCGCCTCGTTCCGCAAAGGAGCATTGTCATTCGTTTGGGTATGATACTTTGATGTTGTGTTGGTTGTCTCGGCCCGAGGAGCGTATCCATGGCGAAAGGAATATCCTGCCATTTGGACTCTGGATTTACGAACGTGGCACAGGGACACCAGCTTCGATCAGTCCAGTATTGGTCGCACGATGCTTCAATGTCTCCATCCATGTTTATTCAGGAAATGTATAAGCGCTTGATGTCCGTTGTGTGTCATGGTCCTCATGCTTGAGGAATAACGACCATGTCTTCGCGGTCGACACCAACACCGATCCACTCAATTGGGACCTCACACAGCTCCTCAATTCGACGGATATACTTTTGAGCATTCGGAGGCAACTCCTCAAACGTACGGCACTTTGAGATGTCGGTCTTCCATCCAGGCAGTGTCTCGTAAACAACTTCGACCTTCTCCAACAAGGACAGGTCGGCGGGGAAGCCCTCCAGTTCCTTTCCGTCCACCTTATACGCGACACCAATCTTGACTTCATCCAGCTTATCCAGGATATCCAACTTGGTGATGTTAAACGACGTGTAGCCATTGATGATGGTAGAGTAGTTGACCACAACCGTGTCCAACCAACCGCAACGGCGTTTGCGACCAGTTGTCACACCATACTCGTGACCTTCAGTCTGCAGGAATTCACCAATATCGTTCAATTGCTCAGTTGGGAAAGGTCCACCGCCGACACGGGTCGTGTACGCCTTGACGACACCAATGGTCTTGGCGATCGTCTGAGGTGGGATACCAAGACCGGTACAGACGCCTCCAACTGTGGTGTTAGATGATGTCACGTAAGGATAGGTGCCCCAGTCAATATCCAGCATGAGAGCGTTGGCACCCTCTACGAGGACCTTCTTCTTGTCCTTGATAGCCTTGTTCATGAAGTAGGCGCTGTCAATGACATACGGCCTCAGCTTTTCGGCTAGGACCTAATCGATTGTCCGAAAGGGTCATATTAGTTGAGCTCCGCCTGCAATGAGCAATTGATTGCTTCAGTCTACAAAACTCGGGAAAAGAGTACCTTGTATCTTGCGATCTCAGCGTCTACATCATATTCAAAGGCACCATAGCGCTTGTGCTTGTTTGCAACGAGGGTGCGGAACTTTTGCTCAAACTCCTCAAAGTTGTACAAGTGGTGCACACGAAGACCAGAGCGCGAGGCCTTGGACGAGTAGGTTGGGCCAATTCCCTTGCGGGTAGTGCCAATGCTATCAATCGTACACAGACGAGATGAATGTGTGTCAACATCATGAAAATAAAGCTATGGGGTCTGGCGTGGGAGAAAGATTCGCTGACATGAGATGTGACTCATGTTCATAAGCTTGGCATTTTTACCTTCCACGTCCAAGTTCGGCCTCCTTCAGTCCATCAATGATCTGATGCACGTCAAAGACAAGGTGCGCTCGGTCAGAGACAAAGATGCGTCCCGTACAATCCAAACCTGTAGATCAACATCATGGTCGGTTAGTCATTCCAAAGATGGACCAAGAAAGGCAAGGCGAGGAAGGTTCAGGCGGAGAATGGACTGTTCGGCACCAGGATAATCAAGTTGGAGGGAAAGAACAGCAAAGGGACACTGCGAACTTACCCTTCTTCTCCAAGTTGGCGAGCTCGTCGAAGAACGCAGGAACGTGGACGACAACGCCAGCACCCACAACAGAAGTGCAAGTCTGGTTGACCAAGCCTATAAGATCAAGATGCACCAGATATAAACACACTCTCAGTATTCGTATATAGATCTGAAAACCATCGTTTACCGATCAGACATTAGATCTTTACCTGAGGGCAGCATGTGGAAGTCGTACTTGGTCTTGCCAACAACGATTGTATGTCCAGCGTTGTTGCCACCCTGTCATCATATCGGAATTCGGAGAAGAATAAGATCTTTAGTGATCAGGGGAGACAAAAAAAGTGACATGGTTTCCCCAGGCATCGATAGTAGATCGTTCCTGATCCATGACAGATCCTACTCACCTGGCAACGAGCGCAGACATCGGCTTCCTGGGACAGAATGTCGGATAGCTTGCCCTTTCCTTCATCGCCCCACTGGGCACCGAGGACGACGGTCACGCCCTTGGTAGACATACCGGCCGACTTTGATACAGAGGCCATTGATGCTGTGATGTTGGATAGGAATGTGTGTGTGGGAAGTTGCGTTGAAGGTGGTTGCTATTCAGGCTGGAAGGGAATAAGGTCAATCTTGACGATCGAAATGAACAAGTGCAAGTTGTTACAAGAAAAGGAATCAGTCCCACTGACTCCCTGGCTTTGTACAGTTCCCGACAGGACGGAGAGAGAAAAGTCCTTCGTCCCGTAAACAATTGAACGTGACTCAGAGCCACACCCCATCCAAGGGCTGGTTCCTTGTAGGACCAAAGAGCTGGGTACCTGTCGCTGAGCCCAAAAACCGGTAGTGTTGCAGCCGATGTCAAGTACAAGAAAAACTCCCAGACTCTTTATTGTCCCTGTGGGATCAAGTCGTTCGGCATCCTAGAGTCTCTGAAACAGAGCGCCTGGTGCATGGCTGTGCGGTGAAAATTGTGTAACAGTGGGTCAGCTCGGATATCATGTGATTGCAAAGAACCGCGCAAAATAAAACGACCATCGACACATCTTGAACCAGAACTCATTCGAAAAGAGCAACGAGCACGCGGCACTATGGCGACAGGACGAGCTCCCACTATGAAAGATGACATTGTCGTCGACAGGTCGCCACTGATTGCGCAGTACCTGCCTCAGGAGCTGAGGGGCTCATCCTCGAATAGACAACCAAAGGGCCACGCAGGAGGAACGCCAAAGCCGAACCGGAAGCAGGCAGTACTTCAGCACAACCTCGAGTTGCGGAAGAAGTTCGAGAGCATGGTTTTACAATGGCAAGAGATCCTGTGTGATCCTGTTGACGAGCAAACCTTGGGCGAAGCCGTAGGTGCCTCCTGCTTCTTTGGTCTCTTGCATGTTGAGCGACAACTTGGGGACGATACACTGCAAGATTTTACCTCTACACATTCCATCGTCTAGGCAAATCGGATCAAACAATCGCATTACCAAGAGGTTGTGGAAGAACGAAACATTGGGAACCTCTGCGGATATCCACTTTGCTCCGAACCTCCTCGTGTAAGAATCCATTATATCTGTCTGGCAAGCGCTTGCTACTTGAATTTGCACGTCGACGAGTACCTCACTTTGCATTCGTTGAACGTGGTTGTTTGACAGAACATAAAAGGCCGATTCAGGATCTCGCTACAGGAACGAAAGGTCTATGACATCACAGTACTGAAAAAGTACTGCTCCCCGACTTGCTTATCAGCCTCACGTTGGTTCGAGGCTCAATTGACAGAAGAACCCATCTATCTGAATAACACGGATCCCGAACACCTCAAGACTGTCAGAGTCTCGATTGTACCATTGAATATGGAGTTGACGTAAGTATTGGCTTTGGTCGTCTGTTCACTTGGCCCACATAAAGATGTTGATCCAAAGCGCATTTCCTTAGAGAATTCCAGGCACAGATGGCGAGGGATGCGCCGCCAGAGGATGGAAAGGTGGCCCAGGCTTACACCTTACCCGAACGGGATCTTGAAGCGGACCTTACATCAATCCCAAAAGCTACGTCGTCAACACTGGAGGCTACATCGTCTCTTGGAAACGAGTATGTGAAGTCTCTCTTATCTTCTGTTCCTGAAGCACCGTCATTTGTCAAGATTGTGGAGCACGATACTACTAGAGTGATACCACACGAGCCATCCGATACCGAGTCTATGGAACGCGACATGGAGAACGAAAGTAACGGTTATGATGACAACTCTGACGATAACGATCATCACCAGCATGATGCTGTGGACGGATATCGTGTGCCCGTGAACCGTCGGGAATCTGAGGTTGACAGGATTGAAAGCAAGTTGTCCAACATCTCTCTATCCGATCCTAAGGACCAACATCTGCCTCAAGACCGTTCGATTCGCCGGTCGGGAAGTTCCACGTCCATGGACACTCAACCGTAGAGCTGAATGGTGGTTCATAAAGATGTCAAAAGGACACTTCCGAGAACGCCAGCTTTTGGCTGTGTGTAAAGGTGGAGGCCATCAAAAACAAAGCGACATGTTCACAGTCTGGGGCGAAAGCATTGTAGACTATCAGGTCCTGTTTCCATGTCATCCCAATCCTATGTGCACGCCTTGAACTTCGACACGCGAGTGATCGTTCGTTTACCACTCTTCCTCCTTGATTTCGTTTGTTCTCTGGTTCTGGTGGTACTACAACTATTGATCCCATGTAATGGGTCTGGCTGGGGGGAGCAAGGGGCAGCAAAGGGAGGAGATCGATTGGCCGGACAATGAACCTGTGGTGGCACTGCAGTCAACATGGAGCCAAGCCCATTCATGCGTACAAGTCCGTCTTTTAAGTGGTTCTTGTCCATCCCGACTTGATGGTCAGGATTTGGCATGGTCCTTTCGCCTACATCGTCTTTCTCTTCTTCACGCCCACCAGAACGTGTGCCTTGCCTCGTTGGTATCCGCCACTACTACAATAGGTGTATGTGTGCACTGTTCCCATAAATCGTGGTCCAGGCCAAAACCGTGGGTCATCAGTCTACAAGCATCGGGTGTTAGTTAGGTTGTGTAGTCAATAATAGGGACCTTCATACGTGATTATCAGCATCTGCACGCGAAGACATATCATACTCCCCATACAGGGGAGCTCACTGCCGCATCACACGTGGATGGCAGGAGCGAGTTTCTGTCAGGCGGGTGCCTGACTTGATGGTCCGAAGACGTGCAACGAGGGTGCCGCGACTACATGAAATAGTCGAGGAGGGGGAGAGGGTTTCCTCCTTGACCTCCCTTGTCGGCGAGCAAGCTAGAGGTAGAGAGGTAGATGGGATAAAGCCAGCGTGGGTATCAACAGACACTTAAGATGAACAAGGATGTAGGCAACAAGGAGGGTCGGCTTACCTGGTTGCTTCGGGAGGAGGGGCTGCCGGGAGGTGGAAGGAGGAAAGGCAAAGAAGAAAGAAACTCTGCAAGCGCGATCTCTTGTATCTCTTGACCCTGGCCCAGTTTTTATGTCCGTTGCACTTTTATCAGACCAGTCGCCATTGCTGACTTAAGGAGTCCACCCCACCATGTCGAATAAAAAGCGAGGAAGGGGGTTCTCCTCTGGGCGCTCTGGCCCAGTCCTTGTCACTTTTTATGGAGATCCCACGTCGGAATGTTAATAGACTCGCTATGCGCTTCTTCCGAGAAGGCTGACATGAATGGCAGATACTGATCGGGGCAGTCCGCCACCGAGCTTAGGTCCAAGGCAGGAAGGTCCCCATGGCCATCCTCAGAGAAGACTGACCAAGGAGACACGCAACTGGTGACCGGGCCTGTCCATGGAGAATGAGGAATGAAAGAGGAATGAGGAGCAACTTCCAGGGGTGTGGTGCATAGCTTTCAAAGTGCTTTTTCAGCATTCACGTACACAATCTAACCACGAGCACGCATTGGAAGGATTGAATCACAACCGAATGGCTGGCAGACCCAATGGCACTAGTGTGCACTGTTCACACCGTATTGCCTTATCACGTCGAGCTGCAAGTGTCTTCTACCTCTTCTCCCCTCTTCCCGATTCTGACCTCATTCTCCACATGCCATCGCTCTCGATCAACACGTCGCACTGCCAAGGGTCGAGTATGGAATCGCCCATCCCCGCAGCTCATTCGAACAGTGTTCGACATCACGGTGCCAGGAGGAGGACAGACCCTTCAGGTTCAGACTTTTCTCCATACTCTGGAACATCCACCTATTGCCATCCGCATCTGCTCCACAGCCCACATCCAGGTGTGTTTTCGGTAGAACGCGCCGTAGAAGCATGGCACCCCCTCTACTGCTCTCATTTTTGGCGCAAGCACAGCTTTGTTCGGTGCTGTGTTGCTTTGTGTTAATCCGTTGTGCTGTACCCCGTGTGTCCATGACGACCGTTACTAAACACTTGCATGCTCTCCAATGCATACTAGCTCCATTTCAACAAGAGCATCATCAGCCTCGAGTCCGGGCTTCCACCATGCCCTCAGTAACCCATGAACCCTGGCCTGTACGGGCAAGCCAGACCTTATCCACGACGATGTCAGTAACAGCAAATACACAGTCGCCCCTCACAATGTGTCCCCCCCTTCTCCCCTATCTTCACTTTCAAGAACCATACCTCCTTTCCTCAGGTAACCCAGCGACACATCCTTGGAACATGTAGCTCAAAGTAACGTGGAACATTACGTATTCGTGTGCACTCGAGTCTAATTGGTTCTACCCCTTCCCGACCATTGCTTACCAGGGACAAATATCCCTTGGGGCTCGTCACCGTCCACATCTGACTTTGGTCGACATGGAATCAACGTTCTGGAACTTGGAGGCAAACAAATGCTACCGCTCGAGCCTCGCGCCATCCTCGACCCTACGCTGGACAACATCACCATGGGTACATCCATGGCTCAATTCTCAAGTATTGTCGAGATCCTCTACTTTCGAGACTCAACTACTCCTGATGCAATTGCATTTTCGACCGTGGATAACAAAGGTCGTGAGACTCGATCATGGACCTGGGACCACCTCTTTGATCGTGCAGACAAGATTCGTCAAACTATTTTGAACAAGACTACACTTCGACGTGGGGCACGCGTGGCGTTAGTGTTCCGGAAATCGGAGATCCTGGACTTTATGGCAGCATTCTATGGAACGATGATGGCGGGTATGACCGCTGTACCGATCAATATTATTGAAGAGCTGGCAGAAATGATATACATTTTGCGACACACCAAAGCCGAGCTTTCATTGACAACGGAATATAACTACAAAGCCCTGATGAGAGATCTCCAAAGTGCACACAAAGCTGTGGATTGGCCAGAGAGTGTCACTTGGTGGAAGACGGATACACTAGGAAACCATTGGAAACCAAAAAGGAAGCACCGAGATTCCTCAACTTTCTCTGCAATGGATCAATTTTGGCCCCAGATGGAGTTCGACCTACCTGACTTGGCTTACATCGAATACACGAAGTCCCCAAATGGCGAACTCAAGGGCGTGGCAATCAGTCACCGAACAATCCTTTCACAGTGCCATACGATCAGGCACTCATTAGGGACCTCTAGGAGTGATGAGGGGAATAACGTAGCATCAACAGCCGACTCACCAAGCACCCAATCAGGCGTATCATCGACTGCTGCCCATGATGAGAGTAATTGCGACGAAATTACGTCAAAGAGAACAGGTACTTTCAAAAGTACAGATGTCACACTGAGCTGGCTGGAGCCTCGGCAGCAAGTAGGTCTTGTGTTGGGGGGGCTTCTAGGCGTCTATCGTGGTAGCCACACAGTGTTTGCGCGCAGCGGGATCACAGAAGTATCAGGAGCGTGGGAGACATGTGCACAACGATATGAGATTACTCTGGCACTTGGTGACTATGATGGTGTGCACGAGATGATCCGAGGCAGCAAGGCACATGAAGGAGAAAAACGTTGTCGACTTCCTACACTGGAAAGGTTCTTAATCGACACTGCCGTGGTCCGCCCAATGTTGGATCGGCGATTAGCTAATGACTTCTTGGCCCCATTGGGGATCAATGAACCTGAAAAGATTGTGACACCCATTTGCAGTTTACCAGAACATGGCGGGATGATTCTGAGCATGAGAGACCATTTGATGTTCCCCAAAGACGCGGATCTCATCGATTTCGGATTCGAGTACGACATACCTCGGACACCTGCATTGGAATTAGGCACAGAGCTAGGATCTGATATGAATGGTTTGCAGTCGCGACCACGAGGACATTCGACGGATTCCGATGCCATTTGTAACTATTTGCTTGATCGAGAAGCGCTTAAGAGCAACCTCATCAAGATCGTCGCTACTGGCGAACAGGCTATTCTAAGGGCCGCGGAGCGTGGCGTGGTCTTGGTAGGAGCCTTCGGATATGCCACCCCTCGAGGTAAGCTATACTACCAACGCTGTACGTCCGCACGATACGTTTCGAAACGCTAACCGTTGTATCTTTCTCGTGCCTGCCCTCACAGCTACCCTTGCAATCGTCGATCCAGAGACAAAGGCACTATGTCAACCAAATAGAGTCGGCGAGATCTGGGTCGATTCGCCTTCAATCGCATTTGGATTCTGGGAGTTGCCGAGGCACTCACAAACCATCTTCCACGCCGTCCCCTTGATCGTCCCTATCGACACTATGGTCCCAGAAGCATACGATCCTGTACCGGCTGGGTTCTTGAGAACAGGTCTGTTAGGAGGTTTAATTGAAGGCCGGGTCGTAGTGTTTGGATTGACCGAGGATAGGATTCAACAGGAAGTCATTCAAGACGTCAAAGCGACGGATGCCGTACTTGAGGATGCGCAATACGAGTACCATTACACAACGGATCTTGTGAATACGATCATGCAGCGTATAATCGGTTTTACAGCTTGGTGAGTTCCCATTCCTGCCCTTGATTAGTATTTCTACAAGATATTCTCGGGGCAATCTCTCATATACCTTTTATTTTTCGCAGTGTCGTGTTCGAGTTCCGTGTCAACAGTGTGCACCTTCCTGTTGTGTGTGCAGAGACACCTCGCCACCATCATTCAGACCTGACTAAGCTATCCGAATATGTCAAGCGAGCCATGCAGGAACATCACGGGCTACGTCCTTACTGTTTGGCAATTTGCCCACAAGGAGCATTACCTCGTGCGTACAAAAATGGAAGACGTGCTGTGCACCCTATCCTGTGTAGCAGGTTGCTCAAGCTCGGTTGCCTCCCACTCTTGCATCTCTGGACTTGGGTCGACGACACTGTATTCAATCTTGCTGTAGGGGACGACATCTCAGGAGGCATTTGGGGCATAGAAAGTCTGATGACACGCACGGCTGCCCCTTCAATACATGCACGGACGACTCAACTCTCCTATTGCGAACACCCACAAGAAATCTTAGACGAACGATTTATGGCCAACATGTCCCAGTTCTCAAGCCTCACAGAGCTACTTGTCTGGCGTGCAACTATGCAACCAGACGATGTTGCCTTCTTGGGGCTGGATCACCAGGGCAAGGAGGCGAAATCAATCACATTCCGCAAATTTGGCATGAAAGTCGCCAGCATCGCTAGCTATATCGAGAAGCGTGGGGGGTTCAAGGCAGGTGACAAGGTAGTGCTATTGTTCCCGAACGGAATCGAGTTTGCAGCAACTGTCTATGCGACTTGGATGTTAGGGCTGGTCCCGGTTCCTGTACCAGTACCGGAACAGGCAAGATTGCAGGAAGATATTGTGATGTTGATAGCACTCTTGGCAGAGCTCAAGGTGTCACGTCTGATCGGCAATTCTGTTACAGATGAGATCATGAAGCAAAGAGCAACCTTAAGCCATATGAAGGCTTACATTGGTGCTCGCCAGGATCCCTTTTTGCCAACAGTCTTGAATATTTCCAAGGCTCCCAAAGTAAACAAGGCTCTCGGCAAAGAATCCGGGTATCCGTCCTCACCGAGCGTACTCTCAGCGGACACGACACTTGCAACAGTGTATCCACACTACTCCACCGATATGAGACGTATATTGGTCCAAGTTAGCCATACAGCATTATTGGCACAGTGTAGAACACAAAAAGTTCAGGGTCAACTCAGGAACGGCAGACCAATAGTTTCGTGCTGGAAGAGTTTTGCAGGAATCGGGCTGTTGCAGTCCTGCGGATTGGGCGTTTATGTCGGTGCACCTACAGTCTTGATCCGGTACACGGACTTTGTGGCTATGCCACGGATTTACTTTGAGACTATAGAGAGATATGGAGGTAATGACAGCCCTTTGCTTCCCACGCGTCCATCCTCCATGTAAGATGGGAACACTGAAGGTTCTGACTTGCTTTTTTTTTTTTTTTTTTTTCAGCCAGGGATGTCCTTGTGAACTATGCCATGCTAGAGAGTGTCCTTGCATCAGAAGACGCTCAAGCATCGCTACGGACGCTCAACTTTTCCGCCGTGCGAAATTTTGTGATCATAGCCGAGGGACGGCCACGTGTAGAGCTCCACAAGGCAGTCGAGCGACGTCTATGCAGTCCTTCTCAATCCAAGGACCATACCACTCGTTTAGACAGAGCAAAGATCTGCGGGACATTCGGACACGTGACAACCCCTTTTATCACATCAAGATCGTACATGGGCATTGAACCGCTGCGTTTACATATATCACTTAAAAGTTTGAGGCGTGGTGTTGTCGAGATCACGACAGAAGAGGAGGATCCAACTGGCATCTGGATCGAGGACAGCGGAATTGTAAGTCTGCTCGGCTCTGTTATTCCTTTGTCGCCCTACGAATTCCGCAAGATATGCGCTGAATTAACACTTACTTTTTTGTTTCTAGCCTGTGTGTGGAATAACACTGGCAGTAGTGAATCCTGAGACTCGGGAGATCTGTCACTCTGGTGAAATAGGAGAGATTTGGGTCTTGTCTGAGGGTAACGTACAGGAATACGCTGGCATCATCTCACCACTTGCAGTTGAGGCAAGGTCCGACTCGACATCCCCGATGACGGATCCGCAGGCGAGCAGATTCAATGCTTCGATCATGTACAGCGGCAGAAGAGGTAGCAACAACACGATTAACACGGCCAACAGAACCACTAGTGCTCATGCAGATAGCAGCATGATGAGAGGTTATGTTCGCACAGGCGAGATTGGGTTCTTGTGGAACTATGCTGACGATGAGTTCTACAATGGGCGAGCGACGAGTCTGCTATTCGTATTGGGGTCAATTGGTGAGACTTTTGAGGTGAATGGCCTGCTGCACTTCCCGATGGATGTGGAAAAGACGATTGAGAAGGCCCATCCTAAAATTGCATCTGGAGGGAGGTAGGAATCATGAATGATTCTAACGTTGTCGAGCTAAAAGCTAGGAGACATTGATTAACATCCAATTGTCTTCTTTTTGGCAGCATTGTATTTCAAGCCGATCAAGCCGTGGTGTGCGTGATCCAAGTGCGCCAGACGGACGCCACAGTCATGAATATGGTCTTCACAGTGATGAATCGGATTATTGACAAGCACCAGTTCGTTCCGGATGTCATCGCAGTTGTTGGTGAAGGGGTTCTAGCTAAGAACCGGTATGGAGAGAAAATGCGTGGCACAATGTTGTCGCTCTTTATGAGCGCGAAGATGTAAGTATTTTCTCGATTTCCGCAAGACGGGTGATCAGAGAGAAAAATAGGCCGTTCAGTGGACTGAGATGCTTGTTCCTGCAACTTTATCACCTCCTAGACCTCTGTTGTATATCCACTATCCGCGCGGAAAGTTGTCTAAAGCAATGTCGGTGCAGCCAAAATCGTTTGATGGACAATCACAACGACAAGGGAAATCGATACCTCCCATGAGTCCCAGTGCCTCCTCATTCAACGGCAGTCCACTGAATCTGTCACCAAACACATCATCAGTACCCTCTGAAGCTTCTTCTCCTACATCGCCGTCCTCTCCACTTTCATTTGAAGAAGGTGCTCTATCAAGTGTGGAGAGCGGAGCAGACAGATGTCGAGGAAAGTCCCGATCAGTCCACTCGGGTCGGTCAGGAACCTCCTCCATGTCTGGATCTTTGCGATCTACCCTCTCTGTCCGCTCCTTTGTCGGATCGATGTTCCAGACCACAGGAAAGCAGCGGGACGGCGATGACTATTGGGATAATGGGAAAGGCCACACGACGAGTTTGACGAATCTCAAAGGAATCCACGGCTCTAAATCCGAATCTGGCATTGAGTCGTTTCCAAGCTTATCATCAACACCCAGGAAGCGGAACTCAACAGACTCATGTTTTCCACTGGCGCCACCGATCACTGCCTGCCCTGAGTCGAGTGCAGGAAGAATGGGAGAGGTAGAAGAGGAGGAACCGGTGCCCCTGACTCCGCCACCTGCATCCACATCTGCGTCCATGCAGTCGCAGTCCACTGGCAAGTGCATGAACAGGAGAAAGGATAGGGCACGACCTCCAGAAGTTGTGACGGAGGGTAGAAGAGTGATGTCTGTGGCCCCATTCACACCGTTGACGCCGTTGACTCCTATTAGTCCCATGTAGGCCTACAACACAAAATACAGCCATGAGCGTTAGAATGTCCGTGTGTCCGTAGTGTGGTATTGCTACCAGATTGGGGAGATATTCTGTTAGGATGGAGGCGCTGCCTGCTGCGATTTGTTCAGATGTCAGCAGTAGCCGCAGTGTTATGCAGCCTCAAAGTTTGGTTCTTGGACGACGGACAGCCAGGGTCGATACGATGAATTAGGGGGTCCTTCCTCACGAGTCGATCTACAGCATGACTTTTGAGGAGTGGTTCTGCTCCGAAGAGAAAAACAACAGGGGGGCGTCATGGCTGGCTGTCATTGCTGCTGTGTTGTATATCAGGGGACCGCAAATGTGACAATAGGTTGCTGTGCGATTTCGACCTGCTGATGAATTGCCACCATTTCCTCAACCATCTTTCCTTTCGTCTCTGATTTTAGCTCTCTCTCTCTCTTTCTCTCTCTCTCTCTTTCTCTCTGATTCCCCCCCCCCCCCAACATCCAGCCCAATAACGAGTCAACTACTACACCTCACCACCTTGGTCTACTCACAATGCTCCACAAGAACCTCCCTGGAAGGGACCATCCTAGACTCTCGGATCATCCAGAGACGCGCCAAGCTGAACTCCAAGCATACGACCTGAATGCGATCCGGGTTGATATCATTCGTTTGCAGGCCCAGTTTGACACACGGATGCTTCGAACCGAAAGAGCCCTTGAAAACCTTGTACACAACATGGCAACCTGGCGCCAGGACTTTATCGACTCGATGATTGAAACCTTGGAAGCTGCCAAGACTGAGGCTCGTGCTGAAGAGCTGCTTCCTCGGACAGAAGGTGACAGCAAGAGGTCCTCTCTATCGCGTCATAACCAAGATGTCACCATGAAAGATGGTGATGGCGACGACCGCAACGATGAAGATACAGCCATGATGTCGAGGCTAAGGGAGGACATCAAGAATCTACGATCGTCGCTCTCTACATATCAAGAATCAATGCAAAGCGCCATGAAGGAGCAGATGGAGTCTGTCCATTTGCAAATGACGGATCTGTCCAGCCGGGTCACCAAGATGGAGGTAAATCAGGCGGTCCAAACTCGTGCTATCGGAGGACTGATGCACCATTATCAGCAGCATACACAGCTTCTGACTCGTCAGGAACAACACTCTGTCCAGATTTCAAACCAAATGCAACTTCTCCTGCAGCGGCCACAGCAGCAGCAGCAGCAGCAGCAGCAGCAGCAGCAGCAGCAACAGGCCATGCCAGTAGCAGTTCCAAGGCGTCCAGTAGGTCGACCGCGCAGGGCTACGCAAAATGCAGAGCTAAAATTTATCGCATGTTCAGGGGGGTCAGCGACAAGCTCGACTGTGGTCGCGAACGCTACGACAGCGCCTGTGTTTCGACCAGCCACTCTTCCCGCAACCACCATGCCAACTGTTAGCCTCGCAACCACCATGCCAGCGGTTAGCCCCACCGCCAGCGCGCCAGCCTCCGAGCCCACAACCACCTCTGCCACCACCGCTGCCACTACCACCACCACCACACCCGCCGTTGCTCCGCAATAGGATTGAGGATGAATCCATGGCTCAACAGAGTTGCTATAGTTGATGATTGCGACTCCACATCAAATAAACGTATCTGGGACAATTGCACTGCATTTTATTATCTCTTGAAGAGAAAACATCAAGCGAGTGATCCTATCGAGCGGTGGTGGGTCGATTTACGCCAGTTTCTCCAGGGCATCGACCAAGGTGAGCATGTCGGTCTTGATTCCCTGAGCGTAGCGAATGACCTTTTCCTTCGAGTCCAAGATCTCAATGCTCTCCGTGTAGGCATTGTAACGGACAGAGAAGGGGCGATTCATCGAGTTGGCGAACTCACGAACTCTCATCTGCGCATCCTTGAAGGACTCGGCCACAAAGTACACTGGTTGATACTCTGTGATTGGATACTTTTGCTGTGCAACCTTGGCAGGCTCGAAGGGTCGGATCTCGGGCTTGTCACTCAGGCAGTATTCGAGCTCACCAAACGAGGAAAGCAAACCAGCACCATAAGCACGGACCTGATCCCCCTGACGACAGATACCAAACTCAACCGTGAACCAGTAGATCGTTGCAAGCCGTTCAATGTCCTCATCCGTTGCACCAAGCGAGGCAAGACCAATCTCTTGGGAAAAGTCTGCGAAATCTGGGTTGGCAAACAAGGGAACATGGCCGAGCAATTCATGGCAGACATCGGGTTCAGGGGTGTACAAGGGCTTGGAGTGATGACGGATATACTGGGTCGAGTGGAAGACACGGAAAGCGAGGCCATTCAAGAAATCACGACTAGTCAAAAGACCCATGACGGGGCGCAACGTAAAGCCAGTGCAATCCTTCAGGAACCTGGAGACATCATCCAGCTGAGGGATTTGTTGGGAGCCGTAACCGCAGTTCTGGATCAACAAGGGGAAGACGTGCTGGTGCTCGCGGCAAGCATGGGTCGGGAACATGCCTGTCAGCTTGTTGAAGACCGCAGCCCAGGTGTCGATCTCAACCTGCGTGTAGTTGATGCGAGGGATGCCCTGACCACTGAACATAAAAGTCAAAGAAAGGTGATTGATTGATCAGCACGACTTGTGATAGATTCCTGCAGAACGTGGTTGTTAGTCATGGTGGAAGCTGTGAGGACTCACGTCTTGTAGGTCTTGGCGATCTTGGTGATCTCTGCACGGCGAGCACGGTAAGCGGCATCCTTAGCGCCAGGGTGATCTGAATCAAGCTCCTCGCCCATTTCCAGGACCTTGTCCGCAAAGGTGTCCAGGTCGACCATCTTGCGAGGGAACCAAGGGGTCGATTCGGGCAGATCGGCTTTTTACAAGGGAGAACGGAAAAAACAAGTCAGTTTGTCGTTGACGTTATAGATACGTCGTCCAGTATTGTTGGACAGTGGACAGGTTGGTTGGTTTGAATGAACAGTAGGAAGTTTTTTGGACGGATATCTAGTCTAAAGGGCTGGTGGGACAAGGGCCAGGGAGTCCCAGGGTAATCCGAACCAAAAGCGGCAAGGAAGCCAGAGCTCAACAATGTGGGGCAAGAAAGATCACATTTTCACGGAGCTATATAGAAGGTTGAACACGCAGGAGACATCTTACCAGAGGCGTCAGCAACACCACCAGTGCCAACAATGTGGACATGCTTGGCAAAGGGCTCGAGGGACTTGGCGACCTTGCGGATCTGCTCCGAGTCGACAGCGTTGAAGTCGACAAAGAAGTCATA
>Ga0247824_10000763_pt1 | contig 16742 bp, 10 predicted proteins | sample 13C_PalmiticAcid_FD_194412 | JGI IMG/M metagenome (GOLD analysis project Ga0247824, IMG submission 194412) | Soil microbial communities from agricultural site in Penn Yan, New York, United States - 13C_PalmiticAcid_Day48 | ecosystem: Environmental > Terrestrial > Soil > Agricultural land... | reverse complement strand
GTGCAGCCACCACGGAGTCTTAGCCACTCTCCATTGTTCCAAGTGATGTTTGTGCTGCAGAACAACGAGATGTCGAGATGGAACTTGCCAGGGCTCGAAGCAGTTGATGTCGAATCCAACTACGATATTGCCAAGTTTGACCTGACTCTAGAACTATATGAGTCGGACAATGAGATTATTGGAAGCATGTCGTACTCGACGGCACTCTTTAACTGTGCAACGATGGAGCGGCATGTCGGGTACCTGTGCGCGGCGCTTCGGGCGATGGTGGCGGATTTGGATCGACTTGTTATGACTGCCGATCTACTTCCGCAATCCGAACGTGATATCGTACTTGCACAATGGAATGAGACACGACAGGACTTTCCCGATCATCTTTGCATCCACCATCTCTTTGAGCAGCAAGTGGAACGCACCCCAGAAGCTACAGCGTTGGTGTTCAACGGAAAATCACTGAAATATTCAGCGTTGAATGAGCGTGCCAACAAACTGGCTCACCATCTCATTGGACTGGGAGTTCGGCCTGACAGTCTTGTGGCGATCTGTGTTGAGCGATCCTTTGCCATGATCGTCGGAGTACTTGCTATCCTTAAGGCAGGTGGAGCATATGTCCCGCTCGACCCAGCGTACTCAAGCGAGCGTTTGCGTGACATCCTGATGGATGCTAGTCCTAGGATTTTGGTTTCGGATGAGTGTGGAAAACAAGCATTGGGAGGTGAGATTCTATCCACCGTAACCGTGGTAGACCCTGACAGGATGGAGTTATACCCTTACTCGGAGAGGTGAGAATCACCGATGTGGCTATTGTAATCATATAACTATGGGATATTTTATTTGGGATGTCAGATGTCTAAACAACACTTATTGATCATGTTTATATAGCATGGTGCTAGGAGACCCATGCCCGAACCCACAGGTGCAAGGATTGACGTCGCGTAATTTGGCCTACATCATTTACACTTCTGGATCCACAGGCAAACCTAAAGGTGTCATGGTCGAACATCAAGGTTTGGTCAACCTAATCATGACACGCCACGATGTCTATGGGATCTGCGCTTCCAGTCGAGTATCGCAATTTTTCTCGTTCGCTTTCGATGGTTGTGTCTTGGATATTTTCATGTCGCTGGGTTGTGGTGGAAGCCTCCATGTCTTGACTGACAACATCCGCATTGACCTACCTCGGTTGTGGGATTACCTGGAAAGAGAGTCCATCACTCAAGCCATCTTGACTCCGAGTGTACTTCAAAACTGCATCAATCTACCGCCTCTGCATACGTCATTGACACTTATACTTGCAGGAGAGGCCGCATCCACTACATTTATCAAGGCGATGCATCAGCTAATTCCCAATGGCAGGGTTGTAAATGACTATGGACCGACCGAGGCAACAGTGAGCGCGATTGCATGGAAATGTTCAAGAGACTTTGACGGTGACCTCGTACCGATTGGTCGCCCTGTTGCCAACAAGACGATCTACCTCCTCGACCAGCATCAACAACCGGTACCTATTGGAGCCATTGGAGAACTCTATATTGGAGGAGTAGGAGTCGCGAGAGGGTACCTCAATCGACCAGAATTGACAACCAAAGTGTTTGTTCCTGACCCATTCTCGTGTAACAAAGATGCTCGGATGTACAAGACAGGCGACTTGGCACGATATCTCCCGGATGGAAACGTCATCTTTCTCGGCCGCAATGACCATCAAGTCAAGATCAGAGGATTCAGAATCGAACTCGGCGAGATTGAGACTCGACTCATTGAACATCCGTTGGTCCAGTCGTCGGTTGTGGTTACAATCGGAGATGGGAGTGACAAGAGGCTCGTAGCCTATGTGGCCGCTACGCCAGATGACCAGCTTGTGCACGCTCTCCGATCACATCTCACATCATGCCTACCAGAGTACATGGTTCCTGCCGCCATTGTCAGACTCGATTCATTGCCACTCAACTCCAACGGCAAGGTAGATCGCAAGGCACTGCCTGTCCCAGACAGTGATGCATTTGCCCGGTCAGGGTACGAGGCTCCTCAAAGCGAGACGGAGACTGTGGTGGCTCAGATCTGGGCCAAGCTGCTGGATCTTGATCATGTCAGTCGCAATGACAACTTCTTTGCTCTTGGAGGCCACTCTCTTCTCGCTGTACGAATGATAGAGTGTCTTGGACAGATTGGTCTTACTCTCACTGTCCGTGCTTTGTTCAAGACCCCTACTCTCAGTGCACTCGTACAATCGCTCGATGTCCACAAATCTTGTGATGTGCCAGTCAACCTCATCATGCCACATACCACCGCTATCATACCAGAGATGTTGCCACTCATCTCTCTTTCTCAGACCGATATCGACCGGATTGTTGACCGTGTACCTGGTGGAGTAGGCAACATCCAAGACATCTATTCCTTGTCTCCGCTCCAGGAAGGAATCCTCTTCCACCATCTGCTGGCAACTGAAGGGGATCCATATCTACTCATCTCCTTCACGGCATTTGAAACTCGTAACCTGCTCGACAAGTACCTTGAAGCCATTCAGCTCATAGTGAACAGACACGATATCCTACGTACAGCCATCATGCACGAGAATATGTCAACACCCGCACAAGTCGTCTGGCGTCATGCTCCACTCTCAATCACAGAGCGCGACTTGGATCCATCTAATGGACCCATTTTAGATCAACTGAAGCAGGGACTTGATCCTCGAAAGCACCGAATCGATTTGATACAAGCACCGTTGTTGAAATTCACCATTGCGCAGGACATCGATGGCCGATGGATACTCGCGTATCTGCTTCATCACTTGATCGGCGATCATACAACACTTGAGACACTCTTCGTTGAAATCAAGGCATTCATGGATGATCAAGGTCATACACTGCCTACACCCCAGCCGTTCCGGAACCTCGTCGCACAAGCACAATCAAGCCATGCCCAGGATGACCACGAAAGATTCTTCAAGGAAATGTTGGCAGATATCGATACGCCTTCATTACCTTTCGGATTGAGGGATGTACACGGTCATGGAGACAATGTCACCACATCGTATCAGCCACTACCACAGGACCTCAATGACCGACTGCGGAAACAGGCCAAGCAGCTTGGAGTGAGTGTGGCAAGTTTGTGTCACTTGGCATGGGCCCAGGTCATATCGCGCACAAGTGGGGAGGACCAAGTCGTGTTTGGAACAGTACTGTTCGGTCGAATGAATTCAGGACGAGGAGCAGACAGCGCAATGGGTCTATTCATCAATACTCTGCCACTTCGTGTTGATCTCAACAAGGCTGTTCGCGAGAGTGTACTCCATACGCACGAACGGCTCGCATCGTTACTCGAACACGAGCATGCGTCGTTGGTCCTTGCTCAGCGCTGCAGTAGTGTTCCACAAGGCACTCCTCTCTTCAGTGCTCTTTTGAACTACAGACACAGCGCCACGTCATCCAACGACACATCGACAGACACCAGCATCAAGCACCTGGAGAGTCAGGAGCGCAACAACTACCCGGTCGCATTAGCCGTGGAGGATTTTGGTGGATCGCTTGGACTCACAGCGAAAGTGGTGCAGCCACTCAGCCCGACCCGAGTTTGTGGATACATGCAGCAAGCACTGGAGAGTTTAGTCTCTGCTCTTGAGTATGAGCCAGATGTGATCGCCCATGAGCTGAACGTTCTACCAGACGATGAGCAAGAGTTACTGCTTCGGACATGGAAAACAAATCGGCAGGGCTATCCCGTCGATTTGTGCATTCACCATCTCTTTGAACGACAGGTCGAACACACTCCAAGGGCCACAGCGTTAGTGTTAGATGGTCAATTACTTTCATACTCCGAGCTGAATGAGCGCTCCAACAAACTTGCCCACCACCTCATCGGGCTGGGAGTTCAGCCTGACAGTCCTGTGGCGATCTGTGTTGAGCGTTCATTCGCCATGATCGTCGGAGTACTCGCTGTCCTTAAAGCAGGCGGGGCATATGTCCCACTTGATCCGGCATACGCAAGCGAGCGACTCAGAGACGTTCTGGTCGATGCCTCGCCGAGAATCGTGGTAGCGGATACGACTGGAAGGATGGTTCTTGGAGATGCTACATCGTCCATGGTGTTGGTGGATCCAAATGAGCTACAAGATACGGAAAGGTAATATGCTCAGTGTGACATTGGTTGCGCTGTTATTCTGGTGAATTCAGCATACCTAACATCAAGATAATATTGATAGGAAGGGAATGGAAAGCATCACATCTTGCCGTTTGGTGGGCAACCCTCGTGTGCCAGGATTGACTCCATCCCATTTGGCATACATCATCTATACTTCTGGATCGACAGGGAAACCCAAAGGAGTGATGATTGAGCATCAAGGTGTTGTCAACCTGATTCACGGGAGACCCGAGTCATTCGGCATTTCAACTGTGAGCCGTGCCTTGCTTTTCACATCCTTGAGTTTCGATCACAGTGTATCAGAGATCTTCTCGGCTTTGACAGGAGGAGCATGTCTTCACTTGGTCCAGGATGAGATCCGACTTGATCGGTTTAGGCTGTGGGAATACTTTGAGCAACATTCAATCAGTCATGTCAGTATCACTCCGACTCTCCTTCAGGACAGCACGGACTTGCCACCACTGACCACTCCGCTGACGTTTGTCATCATGGGTGAGACTCTCCCATCATCTCTTATCCCTCAAGTGCAAAAGGTAGTACCTAATGGAAAGATCATCAACGAATACGGACCGACAGAGACTACGGTTGCTACGACAATTTGGAAGTGTCCTCAGAATTTTAAAGGCGACATTGTTCCGATCGGCCGACCTATTCCCAACAAGACGATGTATATCCTCGACAAGAATCAACAGCCAGTACCGATGGGAACTATTGGAGAGTTGTACATTGGGGGTGTAGGAGTGGCCAGAGGATATCTCAACAGACCAGAATTGATGACTAAAGTGTTCCTTCCGGATCCATTTGCTGGAGACAAAGATGCGAGGATGTACAAGACTGGCGACCTCGCGCGATATCTACCTGACGGCAATATCACCTTCCTCGGCCGCAACGATCACCAAGTCAAGATCCGAGGATTCCGAGTCGAACTTGGGGAGATCGAGGCTCAACTCAATGGCCATTCTCTTGTTCAATCTGCAGCCGTAGTAGTGATGGGAGATGGAGGTGATAAGAAACTTGTTGCTTATGTTGTTGCCAGGCACAATGACCAACTCGTTCATACTCTTCGATCGTATCTCACCTCATGTCTACCGGACTACATGGTTCCTGCCGCATTTGTACGCTTGGATGATCTTCCTTTGACAGCGAACGGCAAGCTTGATCGGCACCGGCTGCCACAGCCCGATTACGATGCTATGGCCCATCAACAATATGAACCTCCAAATGGGATTATTGAAATCGCGCTGTTGGCGATCTGGACGGATTTGCTGAAAATTGACAGGATTGGACGACATGACAACTTTTTCATGCTTGGAGGCCATTCCTTACTAGCTCTGAGGATGGTTACCCAAATTCGGTCATTGATGGGGTTCAAGATCACGCTAGGGACGCTTTTCATGGCGCCAACAATTGCCGAGTTGGTCCCGCATCTGCTCACCGCTGGTAGCTCTCAGGAGGATGCATTCAATGTGTTGCTCCCTATCAGGCCCCGTGGAACTAGGACTCCTCTGTTCTGTGTCCACCATGGGCTTGGTATAAGTTGGGGCTACATCGGCTTGTCAAAGCACTTGGACCCGGATCAACCGATTTATGGTCTACAAGCGAGGGGATTTGTTGATGGTGAACAGTCTGCCACCTCACTTGAAGACATGGCTCTTGACTACATTGAGCAGATCCGAAGGATCCAACCTCATGGGCCATACTGCTTGCTCGGGTATTCGTTTGGTGGTAAAGTTGTTCACACCATGGCCACACTTTTTGAGAGTCAAGGTGAGCGGGTGGCGCTCTTGGCCGTGATGGATACCGTCCCAATGCCAAAAATCCAGGTTTCAATCGAGGAGCAAGACAATGAGGCCCGAGAAGACGCCGCTGCCATCCAGTTATTTACGAACCGTGTTCGAGAGGCTCTTCCAGACAGTGCAAGTCCGTATGTTGAGAGGTTCCGTCAAGTTGGTCGGCAAATTACCTCCATCTCCAAAAAACATACTTTCTCCAGGTGTAACAGTGGAATGCTTCTTTTCCGTGCAGTGGCTCTGAAGAACCCTATCTCCCCTACTGGATGGAAGCCTCACGTCATGGGAGTGATCGATGTGTTCGATATCGATTGCGAGCACCCCCACATGGACCAGCCAGCACCTTTGGCAGAGATCGGTAGAGTCTTGGCCCAGAGGCTTAACGAGATTCACACCGGGGAGACGATACACCTTTAAGTTGGCCAAAAGACAAGTGTGGTGGATAGTGTTTAACTGGTGGTGGAGGAATAAAAAGATTCAGCGACACTCTTTGTCACTAAAAGTACTGTGCTAGGTCACCCGAGTCATCAATCGCAGAATCTGTTTATTTTGTGGTTGTGTAGCCCGGGCTGGACGCGTGCACCCAAAATTGGTAAGACGTGTTGACGGCCACAGTTAGGACATGTCATGTGAGACGCATCGCGGGTAAAAATCTCGAGTGAATGGGTTGTTCTAAGTTGTGCCACACCTTTAAACTTGTCCGTGGAATTGAAAGGTAGGAGCAATAATTGAGGCTCAGTGGAGATGAGAACGGTCATCTGTGTGCCTTGAAGTGGTGGTATTATGGCGTCGTGAACTCTGTTGGATCTTCCGCTTTACGTTCGATCCGTCGATCGGTCCGTACTTTATCAGACGCTCCTTGAAGGACATTCTCCCAGCCCATGCCTTGTCGAAAGTTCACTGCTACCAATTTTGCATCTCGAAGTGTCTAAATCCTCGTTTGAGCCCTGAAATAAATTCATGTCCATCAGGCGTAACAACGTCCCCTCTGTGCGGTAGAATGCTTTTTTAGATGAATCCCATTGTTATGGATGAGCTGATCCTTGAAATCCTGAAGCTTTCCAAACGGGTGTACCAGCATCGGCGCCATTCTCTTGTACGGTCATTGTTGCAATATCTGTTGGCTCCGGTTCGGCTTTGTCCAACATGAAGGGCTTTTGAGCCCTGTATAGCTGTACAGTGTCCATCCTTTTTGATAAAATGCCCTCGCGAACGCCTCCCTGAGGCAAGTAGAGTCCCTAAGCTCCTAAGCCGGTACCACTGATATCGTTGCGTCGTGGCATTCCAGGCCATACCGCAGTCAATGGCGTTATGTAGACAGGTTGTTCTTGTAGTATCATTGCAGCGCCTGTCCTTGAACGCTGAATCCTTCCTCAAGAGAGTACTCCCCATTGGTTGTTGCCCAACGGCCATGAGATCCTCGCGAGCAGCCTTGACTGTCAAGAGGAGCGTTGAAACATGCGGTCGAAGTGCCGTTTAGCTCATTCTGAATCTGATATGGCTTCAGGCAGTGCTCCTTTGCACAAAATGGTGGTTGCGATGGAGCCAGAGATGCCTCCAACAAGACCAGGACTCGGTAGGCTATGGCCATCACTTTCTTGGGAATGAAATGGTCTCGAGCAGGACACCGTGGAGCCTTCACTGGGCTCATTTAGTGGTTGGTGGTTATCGGTGGGGTATTTCGTACGTCCCGCAGACTAGGCTCAGTGGGCCAAATAAATAAGGCCGTTTCGGTCCAACAGCGTCTATCGTTTCAAAGCAACCACGCCTGATTAATGGCATGCCACCAGGTGAAGAGCAAGGCAGGGGTACACCACCAGTGGTACTTACCAGAATCAGCATCGTTAGACTAAGACGTACACTGCTCTATGCTTGACTGTGGGTCCGACGGTAAAAGTCGTGCTTCTGTGGCAGTCGGTATCGTATCGTCAGTGAGGGACTTGTGCGAGGTTGAACAAGTCGACCGTCATGACTGACTTGTCCACTCACATATCTACTCGATGATCTCGACAGCTCGCTAAAGGTTTGGGGATCCATGCGGAAACACAAGGTGAATGAGTCAGCAGGCGAGCACTAAGAGCAACCCCGGTCCAACGACGGCCAGGATGTGGACGAGTTGAGTCGAGTAGTGGATTGCTTTACAGAGAGAAGATCTGTGATGGGAGAGAGCCCTGTTGATTGCGATGGTGTGGCTTCTCGCGCAGAGTTGGTTATTGTTTGAGGGTGGAAAGAAGAGAACAGGGGGGGCGAACGAGCGAGAGGAGGGAGACAGAGAGACAGATGACAGAAGACAAGAGGGTCAAAAATTGTGCAGCAACAGGTCATCAATAACCCGCTGCTCTTTTTTTTCCCTCTGCGTCTCCCTCCCATCTCAACCCAACATCCCCTCGGCCATGTCCAACCACCGACCCGTGAACAAGCTTACAAAGACTCTTGTATGCTCATCTCAACACAACCCCGTGCTGGTCGACCCCCCCCCCACGCAACCTCAAGAGCGCTGTCGCTGACAATCGGGAACTCTGGATCCGCATAACCATGGGCTCTATCACCCATGATGGGGTCACCAAACAAATCACTACGAAAGCACCCACGCTCTCAAAAGTAAGCATAACGGCACCCTTTGCCTCGGACCCGGACGTGGACCCGAAGACTCGACACCCAACATTTTCGCTGGACATGTATCACTCACAGCCAGAATACGCTTTCTAGGATCCGTGTCGTCGATTGAGTCCATGATCCTCCTACCCAAGTGGTCCATGTTCAGGCTGCCGTCGTAAACCATGCATGTCTTCTCTGTCGTGTCGTCGTATCCAACAAAAACAATCAGGTCCATGTCAAGGAAGTGTATCGCACACACGAGCAAATACTTGCCCAGATATGTCTTGATAGGCTCCAGCGTGATGCGACAGCCTGCCGAGGCTCATCGCCCACTGCAGGCTGAGCGGTGTTTCTTTCCAAAGCCTTCAGCTTCCTACTCTTCGCATTTTGTGCAACAGAGTCCTCAAAGTATGTTTCTGTGCGAGTCACCAGTTCGGATTTTGATCAATACCCGCAGGTTGGTATGACGCGGAAGTTCCTGAATATTAGTCTGCGGGCTAGCTGGATATCGACGACTTTTTGATCTGACATAGTACACAGCCCTGTTCCAGTTTCTGGAAATCAAATAGATACTGTTCGCCAGTGATGACACTGTGGACAGCTTATCGGGGCTTACCGAATACTTAGAATTGACGCCGCCACGAACGAATGAGACCCGAACCATCCGATCTCCCTTGAGCCTCCACGCCTCCACTGTAAGAAGAAGATTTGATTCCAAGCGGCAGTGGTTGAGAAAAGATCACTGAAAGCGGGTGCGTACTACCAGACAAGAAAGATGGACCCGGCAGCAGGGCTTTGGCAATCTCACCTTGGGTCTTCTCCTTACAAAGATCCTATCAGGATCGGCTCAATCAAGACAGATGCAGACCAAGATATACTATGTGGTCCAGCGGCCGACCCCTTTGACTCGCACCCGATATGCTTTCGAGAGCGGACCTCCCTAGAATCCTCTGGCTCAGAGTCCTCCTCGGATCTTGGAGGCACACACGGCTACCCTGAAAAGAGGGGATGAGTAACACACGGAGAAATATGCCGCGAATCATTGTGCACGCTTTATACAAAGTCAGGAGCCTGAGAAGAGCCCTCCTTCATCCTATTGTTCTTCCTCTCCACAACAACCGGAGCACCGCATCTTCAGCCTCATTTCGTTCTGAAGTCCCTAGACCATTTTGATTGCATGACGTCCTCTCATACAAACACCCGGTGGAGGGCCTCAACCATCATGGCCATGTTGATGCGATGATCCAATGTACCCATTGCAAGGACTCAGTTTGGCTACGAGAGCATGTCAGCAATACACCCAAGAGTTCTGGACTCACAGGTCGTGATTGGTTAGTGTGGCCGTCGACAAATTGCTAGCCAATGACCCATTTGCGTGCTCCTGAGATGCCCTGTTCCCCGGATTCCGCGAGAAGCCTTTACCCCAGAAACCACTATCATCACGCCAGAGATGTTGCCACTCATCTCTCTTTCACAGACGGATATCGATCACATTGTCCAGCATGTCCCTGGTGGAGTATCCAACATCCAGGATATCTATGCCTTGTCTCCACTTCAGGAAGGTATTCTCTTCCATCATCTTCTGGCAACTGAAGGCGATCCGTATCTGCTCATCTCACTCTTGGCTTTTGACACCCGCCAACTACTTGACAAGTACATCAAGGCCGTCCAGATGGTAGTGAACAGGCACGACATCCTGCGCACAGCCATATTCCATGAGAATCTCTCGACGCCTGCGCAAGTCGTCCGGCGCCAAGCCTCACTTTCAGTCACTGAACTCGAGTTGGATCCATCAGATGGACTTATTGTGGATCAATTGAAGCAGAGACTTGATCCTCGACAACACCACATCGATCTCACACAAGCACCGTTGCTGAGATTCACCATTGCACAGGACACCGATGGCCGATGGATACTCGTAGAGTTGCTTCACCACTTGATCGGCGACCATTCTACTCTCGAGGTCATTTCTATCGAAACCAAGGCCTTCATGGATGATCTTGGTCACACACTGCCTGCACCTCAGCCATTCCGTAACCTCATTGCACAATCACGATCAAGTCATAGTCAGGATGATCACGAGAAGTACTTCAAGGAGATGCTGATGGACATCGATACCCCATCTCTGCCTTTCGGATTGAAGGATGTGCACGGTCAAGGAGACAATGTCACTACAACTTACCAATCACTTCCACAGGAACTCAACGATCGTCTACGAAGACAGGCTAAGCAACTTGGAGTGAGCGTTGCCAGTTTGTGTCACCTGGCATGGGCCCAGGTGATATCACGCACAAGTGGAGAGAATCGCGTTGTGTTTGGCACAGTGCTCTTTGGACGAATGAATTCCGGACAAGGATCAGACAGCGCAATGGGTCTGTTCATCAACAGTTTGCCGCTTCGTGTTGATCTCACTGGGACTGTCCGCAAGAGCGTACTTCAAACGCATGAACGGCTTGCGTCGTTACTCGAGCATGAACACGCATCGTTAGTCCTGGCTCAGCGTTGCAGTGGTGTTCCACAAGGAACTCCTCTCTTCAGTGCTATGCTGAATTACCGGCACAATACCCCATCATCCAGCGCCATCTTGGTTGATACAGGTATCGAATACTTGGGGGGTCATGAACGCACCAACTATCCATTCACGCTATCGGTGGATGACTATGGCGTATCTCTCGGTATCACAGCAGAAGTAGTGCAGCCGTTCAGTTCTATCCAAGTTTGTGGATACATGCATCGGGCTCTTGAGAGCATGGTCTCTGCTCTTGAGCATGCACCGGATATGATGACCCATGGTCTGAACATTCTTCCAGAGATTGAACAAGAGCTAATGCTTCAAACATGGAACAAAACCCAGAAGAACTACCCCGCCGATTTGTGCATCCACTACCTCTTCGAGCAACAGGCCAAACAGACTCCAGAGGCAACAGCTTTAGTATTCAACAATCAATCACTGACATATGCCGAGTTGAATGAGCGTGCCAACAGATTTGCACACCATCTCATCGGACTGGGTGTTCAACCTGACTCCCGTGTTGCGATTTGTGTCAATCGTTCGCTTGCCGTAATTGTGGGGCTACTTGCTATCCTGAAAGCAGGAGGTGCTTACGTTCCAATCGATCCGACTAATCCAAAGGATCGCTTAGAGAGCATTCTGGGGAACTCGCTGCCTACAATCATGCTCATCGATACCACCGGACGATCCATGCTGCAAGAAATAGGTGTCTTGTGTCCCAGCCTGAAAGGTAACTAACATAATATGAATTGTTATCATGTATGTTATTCTCCATGATCTACTGTGCTCATGATGTATGGTACTTCTTATAGAAATGGCTGGCCTGCTGATGGTGGATCCAAATGCCACCCTGTCGCCACGCAACACAAACCCAGAAGTGCCTGGCCTTACATCGAGACATCTCGCATACATCATCTATACCTCTGGATCAACAGGAAATCCCAAGGGAGTGATGATTGAGCATCAGGGTGTCGTGTCTCGTGTACAGGAACACAATCTCAAGAAATCCAGCCGATTCCTGCAGTTCACATCTCTGAGCTTTGATGTGAGTGTGCTGGATATTTTCACGACACTCAGCTCTGGTGCCAGTCTCCACCTACTGCAGGACGATGCTAGACGCGATCTATCTCGGCTGTGGAACTATCTACAGGAGAACTCTATCACTCACACATCATTGACGCCAACAGTACTTCAGGACATCAAATGTCTTTCGCCATTGAGGACGCCTTTGAACCGGAGATTCGTGGGTGAGATTCTTCCACCAGAATTGCCTCGTGCTCTCCGACAGTTGCTCCCTGAGGGTTCGGCGATAATCAATGAATACGGACCGACCGAGGCTACTATTGCAGCGGTTCGATGGAATTGCAATCCCAGCTTCAATGGCGACCTTCTCCCAATTGGACTTCCGATGAACAACGTGAGAATATATATTCTGGATTCGCACATGCTCCCTGTACCTTTGGGAACGATGGGCGAGATATATATTGGAGGCGTCGGCGTCGCAAGAGGATATCTCAATCGACCAGAGTTGACATCCAGTGTGTTCCTTCCGGATCCGTTCGCAGGGGGCAATGACGCTAGGATGTACAAAACAGGGGATTTGGCACGATATCTCCCTGACGGCAACATCATCATCCTCGGTCGCAACGATCATCAAGTCAAGATCAGAGGATTCCGAATCGAGCTTGGCGAGATTGAAGCTCGACTCGTTGACCATCCGCTGGTTGACAAAGCTGTTGTCATCACAATTGGAGAAGGATACGACAAGAAGCTTGTCGGTTATGTTGTTGCCAAGCCAGATGACAACTTGATGGATACTCTTCGTTCACATCTCAAATCATGTGTGCCGGAGTACATGATCCCCGCTGCCATTGTTCGACTGGATTCACTGCCACTCAATCCCAATGGAAAGCTCGATCCCAAGGCTCTCCCTTCACCGGATAGTGATGCTTTCGCCCGCCAGATGTATGAGGAACCTCAAGGCGAAGTTGAGATTGCAATTGCTCAGATCTGGGCTGAGGTGCTCAATCTCGATCACGTGAGCCGAAACGACAACTTCTTTGCTCTCGGTGGCCATTCTCTCCTTGCTGTGCGTCTGATGAATCGTGTCGCTTCTCTCGGTGTCCAGCCCCCGCTATCGTCTATATTCGCCTCACCTACACTCTCGTCGTTTGCTGAGTCTGTGGGTCGGTACATGGACAGGGACACAACACTCTACTCCACCATTCATCCAGTATCTCGTAATGGAGACATGCCAATTTCATTCTCTCAACAACGGATGTGGTTCCTTGCTCAGATGGAGAGTACAAGTGAAACATATCACATTCCAATGACTGTCCGCCTCCGTGGAGACCTTAATCGGGGTGCATGGGAGCGTGCACTCAACACATTGTTTGCTCGACACGATTCTCTGCGCTCTGTCTTCGTCGCAATTGAGGGACGGCCACAAGTGTGTCTCTTGCCAGCTCAATCAGGAATGCCGATTCGCTGGAAGGACCTCCAAGGCATATCGGATGCAGGATCGCAGCTGGAGCAAATGATTACCAACGAGGCTAAGGATTCATTTGATCTGGCACGAGGCCCATTGGTCCGCGTTCTCATGATCCAACTCGACAACAAGGAGCATGTATTCATGGTCACTCAACACCACATCGTATCCGATGGATGGTCCTCGGCGATATTCGATCGCGAGTTGAGTGCGCTCTATAGCGCATACTGTAATGGCAGGCCAAACCCACTCCCTCCTCTGAGTATCCAATACCCGGACTACGCTGCATGGCAGAAGCAATGGCTCTCTGGAGATCGACTCGAGGCTCACACCGCATACTGGAAGACCACTCTATCTGGGACACCTGTTCTCCTCGACCTACCAACAGACCGACCACGACCTCTTCAACAGTCGTACACTGGTGACAATGAACCCATCATCTTGGATTCGACTATCACACGCGCACTTAAGCAGTTATGTCAAGAACATGGAGTGACGTTGTACATGGCCATTCTCGCTGCTTGGAGTTGCGTTCTGTCTCGACTGTCAGGACAGGATGATATTGTTGTTGGATCTCCTTCAGCCAATCGCAATCATCACCAGATTGAGTCTCTAATAGGATTATTTGTCAACACACTTGCACTCCGTGTTGATCTATCCGGAGACCCTACAGTCCGTCAGCTTTTTGAGCGGGTCCGCAAAACTTCTCTTGACGCTCAGAATCACCAGGATCTTCCATTCGAGCAGGTCGTCGATATTGTCCAGCCACCACGTAGCCTGAGCCACTCTCCACTATTTCAAGTGATGTTTGTGTTGCAGAACGACGAAACATCAGAATTGCAACTACCGGGACTTGAAGTTGCTGATGAAAATCCCAGCTACGGTGTTACCAAGTTCGATCTCACTCTCAGACTCTACGAGTCGGACAATGAGATTAAGGGAGGCATTTCGTACTCAGCGGCCCTCTTTGACCGTGCGACAGTGGAACGACATGTAGGATATCTGAGTTCGATGCTTCATTCAATGGTGTTGGATGTGGACCGATCGATGATGTCAGTGAATCTACTTTCGCAACCTGAACGTGACCTTGTGCTCGGAAGGTGGAATGAAACGCAACAGGACTTCCCCGTCGAACTCTGCATCCACCATCTCTTTGAGCAACAGGTTGAGTTCACCCCACAAGCAACCGCACTGGTGTTCAACAGTCAATCACTGACATATACTGAGCTGAATGAGCGCGCCAACAGACTTGCACACCATCTCATTGGATTTGGAGTTCAGCCCGAGAATCCTGTAGCGATCTGTGCTGAACGCTCAATTGCCATGATCGTCGGAGTGCTCGCTATCCTCAAAGCAGGCGGAGCATATGTCCCACTCGATCCATCGTACGCGAGCAGTCGTCTTAAGGACATCCTGACTGATGCTTCACCGAGTATTGTGGTAGCCGATTCAACCGGAAGGGTGGCTCTTGGCGAAGCCATTTCGTCCATGACAGTAGTTGATCCCAATGAACTACAAGACGCAGATCAAGGACCAGAGATGAGGTAATGAATGCGTTGAGTACGAGATATGATTATATTATTACTCGAATGATCCTTGCACACCTAACACTTGATATTGTTCATAGGAATCATGTGGAAAGTCTTGCATTGAGTCGACGTGTGTGCAATCCTCGTGTGCCTGGATTGGCTTCATCCAATCTGGCCTACATCATTTACACTTCTGGATCGACAGGAAAGCCAAAGGGAGTGATGATTGAGCACCGAGGAGTGGTCAACTTGATCCACGGAAGACCCGAGTCCTTTGGCATTTCAACTTCGAGTCGAGGCTTACTGTTCACGTCCTTGAGTTTCGACCACAGTGTCTCGGAGATCTTTTCGGCTCTGACAGGAGGAGCTTGTCTCCATTTGGTTAAGGATGAGATCCGACTTGATCGAACCAAGCTGTGGAAATACTTTGAGCAGCATTCAATCACTCATACCAGCATCACTCCGACTCTTCTTCAGGATAGCAAAGAATCGCCATCGCTGAAGACTCCGCTGACGTTTGTTATCATGGGTGAGACTCTTCCAGCAACATCGATTCCTCATGTGCAGAAAGTGGTTCCTAATGGAAAGATCATCAACGAATACGGACCGACAGAGACCACGGTGGCCACAACGATCTGGAAATGTCCTAACGATTACCAAGGTGACATCGTTCCAATCGGGCGTCCTATTCCCAACAAGACCATGTATCTTCTTAACGAGCATCAACAGCCAGTACCGATGGGCGCAACAGGCGAGCTATACATTGGAGGAGTTGGAGTCGCAAGAGGATATCTCAATCGGCCAGAGTTGACAGCAAAGACGTTCCTCCCAGACCCATTCTCTGAAGATAGAGATGCACGAATGTACAAGACAGGCGATCTGGCGCGGTATCTTCCAGACGGAAATATTATGTTCCTCGGTCGCAACGATCATCAAGTCAAGATCCGAGGATTCCGAATTGAGCTTGGTGAGATTGAAGCTCGACTCGTTGATCATCCGCTGGTAGACAAAGCTGTTGTCATCACAATTGGGGAGGGATTCGATAAGAATCTCGTCAGTTATGTTGTCGCCAAGCCAGATGACAATTTGCTGAACACTCTTCGTTCGCACCTTACTTCATGTCTGCCGGAATACATGGTACCCGCTGCCATTGTTCGACTGAATTCGCTGCCACTCAATCCCAATGGAAAACTCGATCGCAAGGCTCTCCCTGCACCGGACAGTGATGCATTCGCCCGCCAGATCTACGAGGAACCTCAAGGCGAAGATGAGATTGCAGTTGCTCAGATCTGGGCTGAGGTTCTCAATCTCGATCATGTGAGCCGAAACGACAACTTCTTTGCACTCGGAGGCCATTCTCTCTGGCCGTGCGTCTGATGAATCGCATCGCCTCTCTCGGTGTGCAGATGCCTCTTTCTTCTATATTCGCTTCACCTACACTCATGTCGTTTGCTGAGTGTGTGAATCGACTCATGGACAAGGAAACAACCACATACAACACGATCGACCCCCATCCCTCGCGAAGAAGACCTGCCGCTCTCATTCTCTCAACAAAGGATGTAGACACTGAGTGAGATCGAGGCGCATATCAATCGGTATCGGATGCTCTTTCGTAAGTGGACCGTGTTGAAAGCGACAAGGGCGCATCTTTTTCTTCTCTATCCGCAAAGTGAATAACCACCTCTATA
>Ga0247824_10000762_pt1 | contig 16748 bp, 15 predicted proteins | sample 13C_PalmiticAcid_FD_194412 | JGI IMG/M metagenome (GOLD analysis project Ga0247824, IMG submission 194412) | Soil microbial communities from agricultural site in Penn Yan, New York, United States - 13C_PalmiticAcid_Day48 | ecosystem: Environmental > Terrestrial > Soil > Agricultural land... | reverse complement strand
CCCCCCCCCCCCCCCCCCCCCCCCCCCCCCCCCCCAGCGAGGCTTGGTATCTCCTTGATACCTCATTTCATGTCAGCCAGGTTCTTCTGTGTCAATGCAGTCCCCCCTTCTCTTCCTGGTCATATTGCGCCCACCGGTGCCATTGGTTGCTATCCACACACACCCCTTCATTTCATTCGTGTCCTTCTCAAAGGCGCAAACGCACATTGTTGCAAAAGAGGAACTGCGAGAGATGCCACAGCAAGCTGCAGCATTGGATCAAAAAAATTGTGAGCACTTTCTCCTCTTTCCTCCTCCTTTCCTCTTTTCAGCTCTATCGTTCCTCCCAACCCACTTGCTCTCTCTCGTCTTGACAGAGTTCAGAGACCAAGGACTCGAACAGGAAATACTCGCACACTAACTATCCTCCACACGGAAACCATGCTCAGGAACGACTATCAGCCCGTGACCCCCCCAGGAGAGTCGCCGCACGCTGCCAAAGCTTCACCCGTTGTTCTCCCCAAGGATTCTCCTCTCAACAATGGTCTTGTCAAGAATCCATCGTCGCTCTCGCTCGAGGCGCCTGCCGCCCGAGGGTCACCTCAACAGAACTATGTCCAACATAACAACCATCATCCACATCATCACCAGAACTTGAAGCAGCATTCAAGTGATAGCATCGACACTGGAAGGGGGTCTCCTATGGAAGGGGTCCAACGGGGTTCGTCCGCCGACCTTCTCAAAGGATCATCGAACGAGGTTCATCGAGTATTACCCCTTGAGAACATCAATCAAGCAAGAGCCTCGCCTATGAACGAGGTCCTTCGAGGTTCATCAGGCGAGCTTCATCGGGGATTGCCATTGGAGAATGCTCCCAGGGGTTCACCTATGGAGCTTCACCGTGGTTCGTCTTTTGACAACACTCCGAAACCACTCCCTTTTGAGTTTGGCCGTGGAACGCCTTTCGATGTGCCCAGGGGGCCTTTCTTTGAGCCTGTTCGTGCCTCGCCGCCCAAGGAGAATAACAGTGGAGGCAGTGGAGGTAGTGGAAGCAGTGACACCCTCGTCCTGAACGACCAAACCAACAACCATACAGGTAACCATAGCAATAACAACCCTTTCAGTCGGCAGGTGCAGCAGATCACTCAACACCAGTATAACCTACAATACCAGCAGCAGCAGCAGCAGCAGCAGCACCAACACCAACCACCGAATAACGTGGGTTCGTTCTATGACGCAGCAAGGATGTCGCCAGCTGAAGCCAGGGGACCCATGCCGGCTCCGCAGGCAGCAATCAAGACTACAGTAGCACCATACGCTCAATCACCTCAGGCTAATCAGCATCCGCCCGGCCTTCACCAGTCAGATCAGATACTCCAATTGCAACTGCAGCATCAACAACAAAAGCAGATTCAACAATTCCAGCAGCATCACCAGTTACAGAAGCAACACCAACAGCAACAGCAACAGCAACAGCAACAGCAACAACAGACTGGGCATCAACAGCATCAGCAACAGGTTTCACCTCAGCACCAGCACCAGCACCAGCAATCTCTGCAACAACAGCCGCAACAACAGCAGCCTCAGCAGCAGCAATCTCAACCTCAACCTCAGCCTCAGCCTCAGCTTCAACAGCAGCAGCAACAGCAGCAACAGCAGCAATCTCAACCTCAACCTCAGCCTCAGCCTCAACAGCAGCAGCAACAGCAACCTCAACCCCAACAACAGCAGCAGCAACCCCAACTGCAACACCAGCAACAATCTCAGCCTCAACCTCAACTGCAACAACAACAGCAACCTCAACCTCAACCGCGACTCTATCATCAACCACAGCAGCAGCAACAACAGTTCCAGCACCAACTTCAACAACATCAATTGCAACAACCACAGCAGCAGCCGTTCCAGTATCAACCGCTTCCACAACACTATCATCACCATCAACCGCAACATCAGCAACTTCAGCAGGTTCAACCCCAACCCCATTATCATCAACAGCAGCTACCACAAAAAGGGCCTCTTGAGCAAGGAAGAGGATCGCCTGCCGATAACAAGGGCTCGCCAGGTCAAGCTCAAGTTGCCAAGGGTTTCCAGACGATTGAACGCCACGTAGATGAACGACTTGAGAACGAGACTGAGGAGACCCTCAATGCACGCATCAAAGCAGAGCTTCTCGTAATGTGTCAGGAACGAGGTTCGTTCAACGTCTTGATTAGGTGTTCTTTCTATTTCTGGGAAAAGAGGGGGTATGGAAAGGAGAGAGGGTCGCTGGGTCATCATCATCATCATCGTCACCATCACTATCGCCGCCCCAACCCCTCCATACATCTTCGTGCTACTGGTGTTTTCACACCTCATTTCACCACAATCCCCCTTTCCCCCAACAAGTTACGTTCAATGATGATGTGACGCAAGTCCATTGTTGTCTTTCGCTCCAGGTTGACTTTCGTCTCCTCCTTTGCCAGCAACTTCCACCGTCTTTTCTTCCCGCGTTTCTTCGTCTGTTGCTTTCGGTTGTTGAAATAATTGCCGCTTGCCAATGTGTGGTGCATAGCACCAATTGCAGGGGTAGGGTGAAGAGTGCATCCGTGTGGCACAAACCAAAAAAAAGCGATGTCATCGTAACTGTTTTTGGTTTGGCGCAGAGTCGCACCTGGCTTCTAGGCGTGGGTCGATGTGGAGGAAACATGACCCTCTTTAAGTTTAATGACAGATGTGCGCTGTTCTCGTCTAAGGAGGAACGAACTACTGAGAGTTTACAAACATGACTGCAGCCCCACTAACATGCCCTCCTCCTATATTGCTCCTATCTTGTTTGTATCTGCGCTTGCATTCTCTGCGGGATGTGTACCTTTGCTCGCGGACTTTCTTTGCACGTACCCCCTTTTTTTCTGCAATTAACAATGAACCTCTAGGCATTCCGGAGGTCGATGATAAGAAGGCGTTGATCAAGGCACTGCTGGATTGGGTAAGTTCAGGACAACTATACCTGGACAGGAGCGCTATGGACAGTGTCATTAATGCTGCTGAGCCTTCCTATTCCTATCGCAACTAACACCATCTACTGTTTACTATTCACAGCAAAAAGCGAAACCTGTACCTGGACCATCAACACCGACGCTTTGCTCAGTTGAATCGAAAAAAGTGGTGAAGGAGCCCATGAACACGAGTAGTTTGGATTCGCTCTTGGGGCCAGGCGAGATCCAATATGAGCAGTTGACCATCGGGCGCAAGCTAGGATCGGGAGGGTTCAAGGATTGTTATGCTGGAAAATACATGGGGGTGAGTACTTCACTGTTCTTTGAATGTGCTGTCTCATTATTTGCTGTAAGATGAAGATGAGAGCAAGTTCTAATATGATGGAAGGGATCTTTTCCCCATGGTGCCGTTTGTATCGACAGGAAGATGTTGCTATCGGAGAGTTGCGCGTTCAGAACTTTACAGAGATGGATATCACCGAGATAAAGCACGAGATCAACGTCTTGAAGTAAGTCTCTGGAGATCTGGATACCTGACCCCATTGATATCTGAGCAGCGTAAGGATCTAACTTTCATATATTCCAAACGATCATAGGCAACTGCGCCACGAAAACATTATCCGATTCATTGGAGTGTGCACTAACATCAAGCGTCTCTGCATTGTCACTGGTAACCATCATTTATGCAATGACAGAACTGTAGAGCTCCAAGCAACCTGAACAGGGAAGACAGGAGAACCAACGATCGCCCAACTTGTACTGATCTATGTTGGGGCTGCTTGCATACGATAGAGCTCTGTGAGAATGGCGATCTGTACGACTACATGCGCAAAAACAAGAAGCCAAGTTTTGGGAACCTTGTAAGACCGCATTTTCTAGGACTGTGTCGTTGATCGTCCTATTTTTCTTTCTCTAATCGATGGGACAATACAATTCTTGGCAACTTGATAGATCATGTACATGCATGATGTCGCGTTGGCATGTGCCTACCTCCACACCAGGAGGCCCAGCATTATTCATAGGGTATGTCGTGTGCTCATCCACTGCAGCTTGCAGCTCTATGTTGAACGTACTTTTAACCTCCTTTTCCCTTTACATTAATTACAGGATATGAAGTCCATGAATGTTCTTGTAAGGCTATTTTGTGTCAGTTACCGCACGCCTAACATAATTGTGAGATGACATCAGGCTAACAATCAGCTCTTATATTGTTAAACAGATCTCAGGAGACAATCGTGCCAAGATTAATGACTTTGGGTTGGCGCGTATCCGGCCAAAAGCCAACGCATCTCTGCACACGCAATGTGGCACGCCAAACTGGCAAGGTATATAATGGAAACTCACGACATCGGCATTCCGTAGGAGGATATCTTGAGAGCATTGATCATTGACGCATTGCTTTGCTCTGTTGTACCGCTTCACAGCCCCGGAATTTTGGACACCGAATCCTAGCTACACAGAAAAGGTCGATGTGTATGCCTGCGGATTGATCTACTGGGAGATTCTGTCCTGGGGAGAGCTTGGATACCCTTATCACAACCTGACGGAACATCAGCTCTATGAAGCAGTGCGCGACAGAGAAGAAAGGCCCCCGCTTGAGAAGCTGAGAAAGTATCCACAGACACTACTTGCGTTGATCCAAGAGATGTGGCGCAAGGATCCCAAGAAGGTACCCAACAACACGACACACACGCACCTCTCTTGAGTTTTTGAGTTTATATGCTAACTCTTCAACCTGGTTGTTTATTTGATTAGCGTCCTTCCATGTCGCAAGTTGTCGATCGACTGGCAGGATACCTTGAGTAACCAAGATGGAGCTGTATATGGTCTTTATCGTTGCGTCATATCAATCGTTGCCATCACGTCTCTTCCAGATACTTCATATCCGACAAGGACTTGTTCCTTCTACCCATTCGAAGCCAGATACATAATGAACGTTCTGTCCGCATGAGTTAGAGTAGATATTCGCGTTTGTATTTTGAATGATGCAATGACACATGGATTCCGACGCGGCAATTGATCAGATAATCGTCTCTCCTGGTCTCCCGAGGCAGGCGTCCTGGTATATTTTGACTGTTCGACTTCAAGAAAATAAGCGATAAAGGAGGAGAGGATATCTCTAGATGTTGAAGCAGACATTCTGCCTGGAGACACATGGCCACCATCCAGGATCTCTTAGAAGTTCATGGCTGTTGGATCGCGCAGAGTTGACCCTTTGGATCGTCGACACCGCCTTGGCGAGCAGTAAATGTGTGGGGACACAAACCTCCTATTTCATCAGATTGCTGTGCTGTGGGTCGGTCTCTTTTACTAGTCTTCCAACTCTGCTTTGTCCCCCCAACTTCCACTGGATTCCAACTCTGCCTTATCGTTATACTTTGTAATGGGGTCCTGTTCGACCACGGCATGAGGGTGCTGGGAGATCGGTAGCACTTCAATTGCGCCTTCCTGTGCATTGCGTTTCGCTGTTGGGTCCTCCACAATGGCATGTGGGTGTTCGGAAGCCGGTCGTGCTCCTGCTAATCCGAGTACACCGGAAACGGTAAACTTCTGTTCTTTACGAGAACTGGAAGATGCTCCTTTGGAATCGAGACCAGGGAAGGCAGGATTTCGAGGTAATGCATCCGAAGGTACCTTGCCGAGATTGACTGCTGTACCCAGTAAGTCGGATGACGGACCGTTGGAGCTTGTGCTTTGGACTCCTGCTTTTGATCTCCTCGTGGTTCTGAGATATATGAAAATGGCTGTCAGGATAATCGTCAATAGGACTCCGGCGGCAATGGCTATGATGATGACACGTTTCTTGTCACTCGTAGACGTGTCTTCAAGGTCTGGGGCGGCAGTCGTGTGTGGGTTATGTTGAGTTGGTGTTGACGAGACTGGAGGTGCGGTGTACTCCCGAGACGAATTCGTTTGTCTTCATGTTGTATACAACAATGCCGTCGGTAAACCTCTCCAAGTCTTTGACGGTGCCGCCACCCCATACAATGAAATAATCTCCAGAAACTCCACATGCACCACCAGCTCGTAACGCCATTGTAGGACTCGCTGTCCATTTCCCAGTGGGAATATCCAGAATTTGTGCCATGCTAATCGTGCTATTGCTCTCATCCAAGACGGTGATAGTGATCACCTTTGAACCACCATAGGCTGGAACAAAACAAGCTTGTAACAAAAAAGTTTTCGCTGGTTGGAATCCCGTGGTGTTCATCAAACTCCATCCATGCGACGACTCGCTCACTTTGCTTGGCGTGAACACATACATGATGCTGGGATCCACCGTCGAGAGGATCACGCTTCGCAGGTGAGCACTCCAAACAAGTTCTTGGGTGTCAGCTACGTTGGTCAATCGTGGTACTTTTAGAGTGTTGAGTGTCTTGGAGCTTGGATCCAGAACATGTAACGTAGAGTTAGTGCCGAAAGCAATGTATACTAGTCCCGACTCTGGGTTGGTCGCTGCATATCCTGTTTGGATTGGGAACTTGCTGTTGCCAAACAGTGTCCATGAATTCGACTTCACTTTGTAGATATACCCGACGCCAATATGCAACGTGAATATATCCCCATCAGAAAGCACTGTAGTCGGTGCAAATGCTGACCCGGGTCCCTCTGGTAGTTTCTTGAAAACAGGATCGCTTGCGTTCCACGAGACTGAGAGATCGATCATGAATGCCTGCGTGATAGAAGTACCCGTTATCGCCTCTTTGGCGCCTCCGATGATATAGAATCCCTGGCCTTCTATGGAGGCATAAGCGGGATATGCTACAGGAATGGGTTGAAACTTTTGAGCGTGGATGGAAGGGATGGACAAAGTACTGAAGAGGAGTGCGAGAACGACAAAATGCAGAGTGAAGATGAAAGGAAGGGGGAAGTGTATTGGCATCGTCCGAAAGTCACAGTGGAGAAGCGCTTGGGGGTGAAGGGTCGCTGGAGAATGAGTGAGAGAGAGACATCGAGAAAGGAGGAGAAGAGTGTGGAATGAAAAGTCAAGGGCCAGGAGTGAGAAGTGAAGAGGAAAGAGAGCAACGCCTCGACTAAAGTTTTTGCAGATTGATGAACCCTCCCCCCTGATGTTTGAGCCCTTAGCACAGCAGCCAGCCAACCGACAAGAACATCTGTTGCCTCTCTTCGACAAGTGTTCCGGTCCATCTAGACCCACTCTTCGCTCCTCCACTTTGAGAATGTAGACGGAGCTGCCCTTGCTACGACTGCCATTGTCACTATAGCCGCTTTATCTGCAGTTCTGATGGTGACAATCAGGCAACCTTGGTGCTCATTATTATTGACAAACAGGGGCTTCTGTGTCATCGACCACTCCAGTGGTTGTTACATTTTTAGTGCATACCGAGATGCCAATGTTTGGCTGAGGAACCTTATTTCATTTTGACCTCCTTCCATAAAAACCCTTGTATCTTGCCAATGAGTGGTCGTATCGAGACAACGAATACCTTGTTCGATAGAAGAATGGCAAGCGCAAGATTTTACAAATCGCTGTTTGATTGCTTGTGTTTTTGGGTGACCGGACTGAGTGCTCTGCATTGTTTTCCAATCCACGAATGATATGAGGTTGGTCGAACGCATGGGAACACATGGCCGCTCATCCAGGATCCCGTAGATTTTCGGTCGCGCAGGGTTGACCTTTTGGAATATTGTCGACACCAGTTTAGCGTGCAGTAAAATGGCTGGGCACGCCTCACCTTTCATCAATTGCTGTGCTGTAGGCATCTTATTTGTCTTCCAACTCTGCTTTGTCTCCCCAACCTCCACTGGATTCCAATTCTGCCTTGTCGTTATACTTTGTAATGGGGTCCCGTTCGACCACGGCATGAGGGTGCTGGGAGATCGGTAGCACTTCAATTGCGCCTTCTTGTGCATTGCGCTTCTCAGTTGGGTCTTCCACAATGGCATGTGGGTGTTCGGAAGCCGGTCGTGCTCCTGCTAATCCAAGTACACCAGAAGCGGTAAACTTTTGTTCTTTACGAGGACCGAAAGATGTTCCTTTGGAATCGAGACCAGGGAAGGCAGGATCCCGAGGTAACGCATCCGTAGGCACCTTGCCGCGGACGTCGAGATTGACCACTGTACCCAGTGAGTCCGATGACGGACCGTTGGAGCCGGTACTTTGGACTCCTGCTTTTGATCTCCTCGTGGTTCTGAGATATATGAAGATGGCTGTCAGGATAATCGTCAACAGGACTACGGTGACAGTGGCTATGATGATGGCAAGTTTCTTGTCGCTCGTGGACGTGTCTTCAAGGTTTGAGGCGGCAGTTGTGCGTGGATTATATTGCGTTAGTGTCGGCGAGACTGGCAAGGTCGTTGTCGACACAAGTGGAGGTGCCGTGTATCTCGAGACCCATTTGTTTGTCTTCATGTTAAAGACAAGAGTGCTGTCGTATAATGTGTCGTTGAAGACACCGCCCCATACGATGAAATGATCCCCGGAAACCCCACATGCAGCGCATTGTCGAGGAGCCGTTGAAGGTCCCTTTGTCCATTTCCGAGTGGTAACATCCAGAATATATATAGCGCTATAACGCCCAGCATCATTCTGGGGGCCGAAGTGGATCATCTTTGAGCCATTGTAGGAAGGAAGGAAACAAGCGGGAAAGAGGGATATGGGTAGATATGGTGAAGTCCCCGTGGTGTTCATTAAACTCCATCCGTGCGAGGACCCGCTCAATTTGCTTGGCGTGTAGACATACATGATGTTGGGGTCTAACGTAATGGAGATCATGCTTCGCAAGGAAGCACTCCAAACACTGTCGCCGCCGAAGAGGTCCACGTCGTTCAGTTTGATTGTCTTTGAAGTGGTTAATGCCTTGGTTTTCGGATTCAGAGCATATAACAACAAGGCTGTGCTATTATCATCGCCAACGTCGATGAAATATACGATTCCTGATTCTGGATCTGTTGCCGTGGACATCCCGTAGTTCATCACTGGGAAGTCGTTGTTGGCAACCAGTGACCATGAGTTCGACTTCATGTTGTAGATATGACCGGTGCCGATAAACAACGTGAATATGTCTTCATTATTCGGAAGCGCTGTAGCCATCGGAAATATTCCTCCAGGGCCGTCCGCTAGTTTCTTGAAGGCAGGATCGCTTGCATTCCATGAGACTGAGAGATCGATCATGAATGTCTGTGGGATAGACATTTGTTGGTCTGTGCCTTTGTTGCCTCCAAATATATAGAGTCCTTGGCCTTCGATGGAGGCAAAACCTTGCCCCACTACGGGAATGGGTTGAAACTTTTGAGCATGGATGGAGGGGATGAATGAAGCAGTGAAGAGGAGTGTGAGAATGACAGAATGCAGACTGAATGTGGAAGGGAAGCGGAGGTGGATTGACATCGTTGAGAGGTCGCAAGGTAGAGGCATTTGGCGATGAAAGGGCGTGAAAAAGAAGAGTCGAGGGTTAGAAGTGAAGAGAGGAAGAGAGGAAGAGTAAAAATTGAAGTTTAAAAGCGTGAGCACGGCCAAAGTTGTTGCACATATTGATGAACCTTCCTGGTGTTTGAGCCCCTGTCTAAGTTTTAGCACAGCAGCCAGCCGACGATCAAGAACTTGTCAAGACTCGTTCTAAAAGTCGAGAAGGCGGCTCTGCGGTAGTACTTGGTCGCGTTCACACAAACTACGACATCTGTTGGTGGCTTCTCAACGAGTGTCCCGGTCGTCTAGACCCACCCTTGACTCTTCCAATTCGAGAATGTAGACGGAACTGCCCTTGTTACGATTGCCATTGTCAAATGGTATCATTTCAGTTCTCGTTATCGAACAGTTCCATTATTTGTAGTTCTGGTCAACGTTGACTGTAGCACTCGCGAGGCCTTCTCATTCCTGAAACAACTCCTGTTGTCACAACCTCATGTTTTGAGCAACATTTCTCATCTCATACAAACACCGGTCTTTAAATCCAATGATTGTGTTCACAAACAGCGTCTGTGTCGACCACTCAAGTGGTTATTTATACGCTGAAGCTCTTTTGTCACCGTAGGTTTTAATGAAGATGTTGCGAGATCGGTCGGACTCCGGAAAAGTTCCGCAAAATGGGTGTCCGGACAACGGTCGTATACCAAACAGAGACGATGTAGCAGACTTTCCTGTCTGGAGACAAATAGCCAATATCCAGGATACCATAGTTGTAGGGTCGCGCAGAGTTGAACCTCGCCATCATCGCCTTGGTGTGTAGTAAATGGATGGGGTCACAACATTCATCAATTGCTGTGCTGTGGGCTCATTCGGCCTCTTTTATTTGTCTTCCAACTCTTCTTTGTCCCCCCAACCTCTGGATTCCAACTCTGCCTTATCGTTATACTTTGCAATGGGGCCTTGTCTGGTCATGGCATGAGGGTGATGTGAGATTGGTTGAACTTCAATTGCGCCTTCCTGTGCATTGCGTTTCGCTGTTGGGTCTTCCACAATGGCATGTGGGTGTTCGGAAGCCGGTCGTGCTCCTGCTAATCCGAGTACACCGGAAACGGTAAACTTCCGTTCCTTACTGGAAGATGCTCCTTTGGAATCAAGACTAGGGAAGGCAGGATTTCGAGGTAATGCGTCCGTAGGTACTTTGCCATGGATGTCGATGTTGGTCACTTTACGCAGTGTGTCGGATGACGAGCCGTCGGGATTTGTGGTTTGGACCCCAGCTTCTGATCGCTTCTTGACTCTGAGATATATGAAAATGGCTGTCAGAATAGTCGTCAATAAGACCCCTAGGACAACGCCTATGATGATGGCTAGTTTCTTGTCACTCGTGGGTGTGACTACAAGGTCTGTTGATGTTGGCGAGGCTGGTAAGGTCGTTATCGACATACGTGGAGGTGCGGTGTATCTTGAGACCCATTTGTTTGTCTCTATGTTGTATACAATAGTGCTGTCGCGAAACGTGTCATTGAAGCTGCCGCCCCATACAATGAGGTAATCCCCTGAAACCGCACATGCAGGGCCATCTCGATAAGGCGTTGGAGAACCTTTTGTCCATTTCCGAGTGGCAACATCCAGAATATATACGGCGTTGTAATGCTCATTCTCATACTGGCCGGTGAAGTAGACCAACTTTGAACCATTGTAGGCAGGAAGGAGACAACGGAGAAAGCCGGCTTGGATCTCCGTTGATGGAGCCCCAGTGGTGTTCATCACACTCCATCCATGCGACGACTCATTCATGTTGCTTGGCGTGTAGACATACATGATGTTGGCCTCTACGGTGAAGATCATGCTTCGCAGAGAAGTGCTCCAAACACATTCCAAGAGGGGATATGGCGAGTTACTCAATTTTGGTACTCCTGTAGTCTTGAATGCTCTGGTTCTTGGGTCCAGAGCATATAAGGTATCGCTGACTGTGAAGTATACGATTCCTGATTCTGGGTCAGTTGCTCCATACCCCGACATTCCCATCGGCAAGCTGTTGTTGAAGAAAAGCGACCACGAGTCTAACTTCACATTGTAAATATGTCCAATGGCGGTATTGAGCGAGAGTATATCCTCCCCGCCGGAAAGCATTGTTATCATCGGAAATAATGCTCCAGGACCGTCCGCTAGTTTCTTGAAAACAGGGTCGCTTGCATTCCATGAGACTGAGAGATCGATCATGAATGTTTGTGAGACAGAGATTTGTTGATACGAGCCTTTGTTGCCTCCAAACACATAGAGTCCTTGACCTTCAATGTGGGTATAACCTTGCCAACCACAGGGATGGGTTGGAACTTTTGAGCATGGATGGTGAGGATAAATGAAGCAGTGAAGAGGAGTGTAAGGAGGACAGAATGCAGACTGAATGTGGAAGGGAAAGGGAGGTGGATGGACATCTTTTACAAGTCGCAAGGTAGAGGCATTTGGGGATGTGAGACTGCTTGGAAGGGGAAGATGGCCTGGGGGAGGTGAAGAGTGAGGAGTCGATGAAGAGTGGAGAGTCGAGGGTTGGGGGTGAAGAGTAGGAGTGAGGAGTGGGAGTGGGAGAGTAAAAAGTGAAGAGAGGAAGAGTAAAAAGTAAGAGCGAGCGCGCTGCCACAATTGATGAACCCCTCCTGATGTTTGAGCCCCTTTAGCACAGCAGCCAACGAACAAGAACTTGTCTGAAGCCGAGAAGGCAGTTTCACAGGAGTGCTTGGTCGCGTTCACACGAGCTACTACATCTGTTGGCGGCCTCTCTTCGCTTCTCATTCTTCCACAATGCCACGAAGACTCGGACATGGAGAACTGCAGAGTGCCAGGAGGCTACCTGACCATTATTCAATAGGACAAATGCTTCAGTCAAGGCAGCAAAGCCTGTCGGAATGATGGAGGGCCATAGAAACAACGCCACTGGCATCATGGTACAGTTCCCACGGTGAGAGCGGACTGTTTGGTGGTCACAGCGCAGCAAAGTGCGTTGTGATCGGCCTGATCATGTTCATCCTCTTTTCTGAACGACTGATCACTGCACCGAATGACTCCCAACATCACCCCGTCCACAGCCAGCGACAAAGGCGAGCTCTATGGAGACATTAAACTACAGGTCGAGGGTATTGTGCATGGACAGCGTAACTGGGTAAGGCAGTTGACTGACAGGCTTACCTCCATTGTCGTCAATAACAGAAGAGATCGTGGACGCTCATATCCCTTACATTGATCCTGTGTGAATGTCGCTAGGTCACCAACCTGGCCAACGCATCTGCGCTGATCTACCACGGATTACGTGACGCAACTAAGCAGCCCATCAATTGGGTTGGATTCTACCTGCTAGATCAAAACAAGGAATCGACGGCGAGTGAGGGGACACAGACAGAGAAGAAGGATGCCTTGATCTTGGGGCCGTTCCAGGGCAGAATTGCATGCACGAACATTGAGTTCGGGCGTGGCGTGTGTGGCACGGCGGCTGCTGAGAAACGGACAGTCCTGGTAGAGGATGTACATCAGTTTCCTGGCCATATTGCTTGTGATTCGGCGTCGAACTCTGAGATTGTCGTACCGTTGATCCTGGGCGGAGTAAGTTGAAAAGAACGGACAGAAGCTGTTTTGATCAGCAGTCTTTATGTTTGATGAGTAGGGGATAGCGCAGAAGAACTGATCAATTGTTACAATCTTCCTATGACTGGGATTGTGTAGAGAGTCATTGGCGTGCTGGATCTGGACTGCGAGGTGACCAACGGCTTTGATCAAGTCGATCAAGAAGGACTAGAGGCTGTTGCCAAGATCTTGGTCGAGGCATGCGATTGGCGTGGAGTGGTGGAATAGAGCTACATGTGTTATTGATTATTGAGTAAAAGTGAACGCCTGCCGATCTTCGCGTGAGAGCACAACTCCTCGGTACGCGGAGTGTCTCTGCCAAAAAAAGCACTGGGGTTCGTCAGAAACAAAAGTATATTATTGTTCGTTAATTGCCCTCGAAGAGAACTGCGGGGTCCACCTTTTCTTCATTAAAAGGCCACACGCGAGTAGTGAGTATGGGACGGCGAGACTCGGCTCGGAGAATGCGATGAGTGGGGATGGTTTTTTGAGTTCTGACAAAGCGCGAAAGGTGAAGGGAACCATGATTCCACTCATCATCACTCACTCACTCTTCTTCATTCCTCTTCGCTCTTGACTGATTCTTCACCGCCGATCTCCTCAAATCAGATGTCTTCTACTTCAACACCACCTTCGACCGCACCTGGGGGTGCGCTGACTGAACTCCCAAACGCGGACGGTTCCACCAGTAAGTCTCGCTGCCTCCGTTTTCCAGTTGTTTGACTATCCTCAAGCCCAAAGAACGTCCACAGTGCAATACATGAGATTATCGCAGTTGGATCGCCCACGTTGAGGCATAGCTTCGGATATTGTACGCAAAATAATGTTGGATGCCATTGCTCTCTTAGACAACACCATCATCGAAACCATGCTGGATTTGGAAGAGATTGACAAGGACTTGTATCGATCAAAGAAGCTGTGGGTCCCGCTCGGCGCACGCGGAGTCTTTGGTAAGAAAAGATTCCGGTTCTTTGAGTTGAATCCATCACGTCCGCGGTTAACACTCTTATTACAATCTACCTGTAGGTGGCAATGTTGTTGGACAAGCTCTTGTGGCGGCAACGAACACCATCTCCAAAGAGTTCTCTGTTCATGTAAGAACCGACTCGTTTCATGGATTCCACTGGATGTCCTTGGCGACTGTAAAGATGGTATCAGAGTTCCAGGGAAATGATCCTCACCTTTTAAAGCACCATTCTTTTCGCAGTCGTTGCATTCATACTTCCTTCTTCCTGGAGATCCTTCCACCCCGATCTTGTATCATGTTGAGCGTGTTCGAGATGGTAGGTTTTCAAAGACGAAAAGGTTCATTCCTCAGTTCTCTCAGTTGATGATCTTCATCATTTTTAACACGAGTGCTGCGTCTGATAGGCAAATCGTACTGCACGCGAACTGTCAGGGCAACACAACGTGGCACCAACATCTTTGTTTGCACAGCCAGTTTCCAAGTCCCACGACCCAATGCTCTCAGTCATCAATACCCCATGCCAAATGTGCCTCACCACAGCACGTTGCCTAGTCAGGAAGACCTGATTAGGAGGTTGATCGATAACCCGAAGATCCCGGAGAACATTACCGACCTCTTAAGGCTCCAGCTCGAGCAGGTAGGAGCAACAATACAACTGCATGCGTGGGAAGGCAGATCCCTGTTGAGTTTCCGACACTTGTGTGTCATGGATTGAATCGGTTCCCACATCTCTGCGTTTCTTTTTTAGCCGGTAGCGTTGGATTTTAAGGACACTAAGCGCCACACTTTTAAGGACATGATGAACCCACCTGTAAGAACGGAGCAAAGCTTCTGGATCAAGTGCAAAGGTCAACTTGGAGACGCACTTGCGTTGCACCAATGTGTAGTCGCGTATGGATCGGACCACAATCTGTTGAACACGGTGCCATTGGCGCATGGAAGTTCCTGGTTTACAAGACGAGGATCCAACTCCAATGTCATGATGATGGCATCGTTGGATCACTCCATGTGGTTCCATTGTCCATTCCGGGCCGACGAATGGATGCTATATGTGTGTGAGACGTAAGTTCTTTTCGTTTGGCCTTTAAGATGGATGATTTCGACAACACAAAACGCGTGTTAACATCATGAGGATATTCTCCTTGGCTCTTGGCTGTATGGATTCTAGTCCTCGCTCAGGAGATGACCGTGGACTGACATTCGGAAGGATATACAAGGAGGATGGCACCTTGGCAGTATCAGTTGCGCAGGAGGGTGTAGTTCGCTTGCAACGAAACAAATCCTTCGTCGCCCCTACTGCTGCAAAGATTGAGCAGCCAAAGCTTTGAGAGGCAACCCATGTCCCGCCGTGAAGGAGTAATACTAGGATATAGATGTCATGTCTTTGCGTGCAAAATACATCAGCCAAAGAAAGGAACTAGGAAGGGGTGACACACCCCTATTTCTTTTTGCACTCCTTGAAGGAGCTCGAGAGACGGAGGAGCGAGAATGAGGTCTGTTGGGAGCTGGAAAGGAGAGAGGAAAGAGAACAGGCCAAAAGTTAGTCGCGCGCACCAGTTACAAAGCTTGCCTCCCTGGATCCAGCTTCTCCCTGTTGGATCTCCTTGTGGATTCACCCTGCCGTATGCTTTGTTAAAAGGACAAGCTTCAAAGGACAAAGTCCTATCCTCATCCATCCACTGCAAAAGAAAAGAATGTCAACGAAACCAGCACCATCAATCGTACTCACGATAGAGACACGCCATCATCAATAATTTAGGTTCCTAAGCCCGACAGCCCTACGCTTCTGGGAGGCACCTCAGCCAGTGACATCTGATACAAGACTCTGTTCGATTCAAGGACTTTACCCAGGTCAAGACAAAAATGGTGGGAGCATCACCTGTTATTCGTACTCGCAATGGTGAGTGAGGCATGAAGGGAAAAGGACGCCAACTCTTATCTTGCTGGGACGTGGGAAAGAGAGAAAGCCCAACTCATGTAACTTGTTGAAATGTTCGACTTTTTGTCTCTTTTTCAGCTCAGTACCAGTCGAAGGGATTGTCCGGACGAAGGTCATCATCATCAAGCACTTCAGAATGCAGAGCAAAAAAGTCCGCTATCAGTCCATACGTGGTCGGGTTCCTGTTGTTGATGATGTCAGGAGGGGCCATTTTTTAGGTCCTTCGTCTTTTCGGAGTGGATGCTACCATTGACGATGACAAGAATACGACATGGCGAAGAAGGGACAAGACGAACCTACCTCTCGCAAGGTACCTGACGGTCAGGAGCTATCCAGGGACCCGAGAGCTGTACGGCTTCTATGAGTATCATCATATATAAACTGGATGCATTGAGTCGAGTGAACCTTTTTTCCCTCTCGCCGCGTCTATTTCACTGAAGATTGGCTACCATGCATCAAGAGGAGGGCAAATGTCCATCGATCCCGTTCCTGTGCGTTGTGGGTACGGCGCCCTCTCTCCGAGAGATGTGTGGGCAAGGTGGAATGGAATTCGAGGGAATCTGGAGGGACTCTGGAGGGGCGAATGGCGGCAGTTGGGACACGGCGCAATGAAGATAAGCCCATCGTTGCACTGAAGCATGACTGCATCGCCCTTTTGATGTTGTCACACTGCCACCGCCAATCCCTAAAAAAAGAGCACACGCACAAACACTGAGGGCGTGGGAGCACAAAGACGTCAGTTGAAGATGCACAGAATGCAGTGCGGCCCTGTGGTTTGGCCATGCGGCACTACGCAGTTCAGCTGGGCGCATCAGGCTTGGCTGTCTTGTCCGTCACTTGCATGGGGGAGGATGGGGGGACGACCAAAGGTCGACTGAGGGGGGGAGTGAACAGGAGCAA
>Ga0247824_10000760_pt1 | contig 16775 bp, 9 predicted proteins | sample 13C_PalmiticAcid_FD_194412 | JGI IMG/M metagenome (GOLD analysis project Ga0247824, IMG submission 194412) | Soil microbial communities from agricultural site in Penn Yan, New York, United States - 13C_PalmiticAcid_Day48 | ecosystem: Environmental > Terrestrial > Soil > Agricultural land... | reverse complement strand
CTCGTACTTCCGTCCGGAGAATTCACGCGCGAACCGCGCGAACCTGTACGGTGAGCTGCCCGACTACAAGCGCACGCGTAACGAGGGATTCGGCAAACTCACATATACGCCGATCTCCTCCGTTCTCCTCGATGGCAGCTATCGAGATTCTCACCGTCTCGACAAGAGCGACCTGTTCGCGACCAATGCTTCGGCGACGACCGGCACCGGCAACGAGTCCTGGCAGAAGATCGCGATTGTCGAAGGCTCGTGGATCGTCAGCGCGGCGAGCCACGCCACGATGAAGTACACGCACTTCGCCCTCGAGACGCAGGGCCGGCCTGATTTCGAGTCGAGCGCGGTGATCAACACGAACCCCGGCGCGAGGCTCGATATCGTGAACCTCGACCAGCAGGGACTGGTCTCGCTGCCGTTGCCCGTCGCTGGCAATGACGCCTTCAATGCTTTCCTCCAGCCGTACATCGACCGTTACGGCTATGTCCTGAATGGCAACAAGGTCGGCGGCAGCACCGTCGGATACGGATCGACGTTCGATGGCGACGATTTTTTCCGCGATGCGGTCCAGTTTGGCTACAACTACTCCTTCGGCGAGCGGATCAGGCACGAACTCCACGCCGGATACCAGTGGTATACGGATTCCGAGGACCTCGTGCGCACGTCCAACGGATGGGGCTCGATCTCGATGCCCGGCGGACGCACCAGCATCAATGGGTCGCCCATTTTCTTCACGGCCCGGTACCTTCAGGGAACGACCGGCCTGATCCCGAAGATTCATTCCGAGTACCGGTCACAGAGCTTCGAGGTGAACGACGTCGTACGGTTGAACAACTGGACGTTCAACGCCGGCCTGCTGGCGAGCAGAGACACGCTTTACGGCCAGGGGCTGCGCAACGACGACTCGGCGGTTTCGGGCTTTACGCTCGCGCGCGGCGACAAGTACGAGATGTACGACATTCCGTTCAGCAAATTGCTGCAGCCGCGTGTCGGCGCGACGTGGGCGTATAACGGTCAGGACACCCTGTATGCGAGCTATGCGCGCTACAACCCGGCGGCGAACTCGCTGCCACGAGCGGCCTCGTGGGACCGCGCCACGGGTAACGCATTCGTCGACGCGCACTTCGACGCCGAGGGCGTGCTCATCGCCACCGAGCAGGTGCTTTCGTCGACGGGCAAGCTGTTCTCGGACGATCTCACTCCGCGTGGGACCGATGAATTCCTGCTCGGCACGGCCCGTCAGATCACGCCGGAATGGTCCGCGCGGATCTTCGGGCGCTACCGCGAGACGAACCACTTCTGGGAAGACACGCAGAACAACGCCCGCGTCAATTTCAACCCGCCCGCGGGCGTGCCGCGCGAACTGTATATCCCCAACCTGGTCGACCAACTAACGCAGATCGGCACGGGGGGATCGAACTCGTCCTACGTGATCGCAGAACTCGACGGCGCCTACACCAAGTACCACGAGGTTACGGTGGAGAGCGAGTGGCGCGGGCGTTCGACCTTCGTCCGCGGTGCCTACACCTGGAGCAAGTACTACGGCACCTTCGACCAGGACAGCACGACCGGTCTCGTGAACGACATGAACACGTTCATCGGTTCGTCGAACATCGGAGACGGCGCCGGGCGACAGATGTGGGACAACAAGGAAGGCCGGCTTCGCGGCGATCGTCCCCATATGCTGAAGGTGTACGGCTACCGCGTGCTGCCGTGGAAGGCCACGGCCGGCGCATTCTTCATCGCCCAGTCGGGTCAGCCCTGGCAGTCGGAGAACTTCGAGATCTACAGGCCGCTTGTCGGCACCAGCACGAGCGACTCCAACCGCTACGGCGAACCGGCGGGTTCACGGCGAACCGACGCGCACTGGCAGCTGGACCTGAACTACACGCAGGACATCCGCGTCATGTCGCGGCTCACCGTACAGCTCGTCGGCGACCTGTACAACGTCTTCAACAAACAGACGGGATATAACCCGCAGCCGAGCGTGCACAGTTCGGTGTTCGGTACTCCTCGGAACTACTTCGACCCGCGGATCTTCCAGTTCGCGGCGCGGCTGCGTTTCTAGGAACAACCCGTTTCATTCGGGAGCCCGGCAAAGCGGTCTCTTTGCCGGGCTTTTCTTTTCAGCCTCATTGCGCGACCGGGTCCCGCCTATCGAACGGTCTGGAACAGCCTTTCGCGGGCGATCAGTTCACGTGTCGTCGCGTCCGCTCGTTGCCGCGCGCGAGCGATGCGCTCGGCGCGATCCGGCTCGTTCAGCAGCACGCTGACCTGCGCGCGTTTGAACAGCGCCATCGGGTAGTCCGGGTGACTCGAAGGAACTCGATCGAGCGCATCACGCGCCTCCGTCAGGCGGCGCGCCGAGAGGTACAACACTCCGAGCTCGAGATGCCTGGCGAACGCCGATCCCTCCTGCGCTCGCGCCTTCTCGAACGCTTCGATGGCCGCATCCGTCTGTCCGGCCGACATGGCGAGATCGCCAAGGCGAAGCCATGCCGCCGCGGACGGAGCCTCGAGCGAATAGGCCTTCCGCCGCAACTCCACCGCCTCGGCCAGTCGCTGCTGCTTCTCTCGGACCGTCGCGAGCCCCTCGAGCGCAGCCACTCGCTCGGGCTGCCCGGCGACGATGCGCTCGAGGACCGGCACCGCTCGTGTCCAGTCCTTGCCGCGCGCGTAGTGCAGCGCCAGGTACATCTGTGCGTCTTCAGATTTGGGTGCGATGGCGGCGGCGCGCCTGAACGCCGCCAGCGCATCGACGTCCTGCCCCAGCGTCGAATAAGAAGTGGCAAGACGCAGCGCCGCATCAAGGTTTTGTGGATCCGTTGTCAGGATCCGCTTGAACAGCGGAATCGCCTCGCGATAGCGGTCCTGCACGAACAGCGCCGATGCAGCTTCGATGACGGGGAGCAGTGACGTCATGTCCGCCGGACGTGGTGCATCCTTGCGCACGATGGGCGTCGCGGTGCCGCTCACGTATCCCAGGCTCGCCAGGCTGCGGCGCGCCTCTTCGCTCAGGTTTTCCGGCGCGCGGTTTACGCCGAGCGACGGCACGGGATAGTCGTCGAGTGCCTTGCGCATTTCGGCCGGGAGGCTCGTGCCCGCACCGAGGTTCTTCTCTTCGCGCGGGTCTTTCGAGAGGTCGTAGGTTTCGAGCTTTCCCGCGAAGATCGCTTTCTGAGAGCCCGCGACAGCCATGATCTGCGGCTGCCAGCCGTAGCTCAGAAACGGCTTCATGGCTTCAGCAAGAACGACGTCCTGCGCTGCGGTACGAAGACTATCGCCACCACCGAGCCCGGCCCAATCGAGGACGGTGTGAAAGATGCGCCGCGTGCTCACCGGCGTGTCGTTGATCCCCGCAGCAATTCCAGGTCCCGCGACGACTAGAGGCACGTGCATCGTCGACTGGTAGAGCAGATTGCCGTGCTGCGGTTCACCGTGATCGCCGAGACCTTCACCGTGATCGGCGGCGACGATGATCGCGACGTTCCCCTTCCGGGATTCGACGGCAGCGGCGAAGGCGGTGATGACGCGGCCGAGCTCCGCGTCCATCGCCTCGACTTCGCCGAGGTACGGCTTGTCGGGATGCCGCGCTCGAAACGACGCCGGCGGGGCGTAAGGCGTGTGCGGATCGAAGTAATGGACCCACAGCAGCAATGGCTGCGCTGGTGCAGTGGAAAGATACGCGATGGCCCGATCCGTCGTGTCCTTCGAAGATCGTTCCGCCGACCCCGGCGCCAGTTCGTCGTCGTAAATGTCGAATCCGCGCGACAGGCCAAAGCGGCCCGCCAGCACGAATGCCGACACAACTGCGGCGGTCCGATAGCCGCTCTGCTTCAGCCGCTCGGCGAGAACGGGCTGCGACCCGGACAGGAACCGCGCGTTCTCGTGGATGCCGTGACCGGCGGGATAGAGCCCGGTCATGATCGAGGCGTGCGATGGCAGGGTCTCGGGGACGGTGGCGTAGGCCTGGCGGAACCTCACGCCTCGCGCGGCGATCGCATTGAAGGAGGGCGTCTGCATTCCGGCCGCCTCCGGTCCGATCGCGTCGGCACGCGTCGTATCGAGGGTGACGAGCAGAATGGATGGTCGCTCTCCGCCGCCTGAGCCGCTCGAAACGCGTTCAGGCTGCTTGCTGCACCCGGCAAGAACCAGCACGAGCAGAGCGATCGTGATTCGAACAGTCACGACGCGTTGGCGCATGTGCTCATGCGCCTAATCTAAGGCAAAACGGGCGGCTGCATCCAAGCGCAGCCGCCCGCTCAACTCCAACGTTCAGCAGTTTCGAGCTAGAAGGAGTACTTCACTCCAAGCATGACTTTCCGCGATCCGCTCGTAACCGTGTTCCGGATGCGCCCGAACGTCGTGGAGGTCGTCGTCAGCGTGGGGAAGCCGAATACCGGGTGATTCGTCACGTTCGTGCTGTCGGCCCGAAGTTCGAGCATGTGGTTCCCGGCGACGCGCGTTCTCTTCGAGAGCGACAGATTGATGAAGTACCCGCCGGGCCCGCGGAAGTAGTTACGGCCGGTGTTGCCGAATTCTCCCGGTGCCGGCGTGCTGAATTTCGCGCGCTCTTCGGGTGTGAAGTACCAGATGATCCCGTCCTCCTCGTGCACGGACCCGAAGCTTCTGGAGCACCCGTCGCAGTTTGCCGGCGTCTGCACCACGTTGCTCAGCGTGTTGGAACCGCCGTAGACGGTCATGGGACGTCCGCTCTGTGCGACGAACTGTCCCGACAGCTGCCATCCCCCGATGAGAGTGTCCGTGGCCTGGTTTACCGACCCGCCGAAGGCTTTTCCGCGGCCGAACGGGAGTTCCCACACAGCCTGTGCCTGGAGCACGTGCGTGCGATCGAAGTCTGACAGCGCGAAGTTCAGATCGCGGTTGAAGATGTCGAACGGCGTGCTCGAGGCTGACTGGTTGTTGGCCGTACTCACAACAGTGAAGGCCGGGTCGTACGACCGCGTGTCCTTCGACCGCGAGAGGGTGTAGCCCACCAAGTAGCTGTAGCCATTGCCGAAGCGCCGTTCCAGTTTCATTTCCAGGGCGTGGTAGCGCGAATAGTCCTCCGAGTCGATGACGTTGACGGCGCCGAGAAACTGTGGATACGGGAAGAAGAAGTTCGATCCGAGCCCGGCCAGTTCAGGCAGCGTGGAGGTGCCCTGCACACGCTGGCCGAGCGAGGCAGCGAGCGCGGCAACGGAATTCAGCGTCAGGTTCGACGCGAACAGCCGCCGCACCATGTCCGAGCCGCTCTCGGTGGCGCCGCGCCGTGTGTCGGGGGCAAGCAGCTGGTTCATCAACTCGCTTTGTCCACCCGCCTTGACGATGTTAAAGGCGTCGAGGAACCCGTTGTCGAAGATCTCGGCCTGGTTCACGTTGTAAGCGCCAAACAGGTGTTCGGCGCGCCGGCCCACGTACGCAATCTCGAACAGGGTCTGGGAGAACAACTCGCGCTGATAGGTGATGGCCCACCCGTGGGTGATCGGCGTCTGAAACTCCGGATCGACCACGCGGATGCTGCCGCTGCCGACCGGTGCCGGCTGCAGAAAGCTTTCTGGCGAGACGGTCGGCTGCAGACTTGGCAGCCCTTGCCGCAGGCGTCCGCCACCCTGTCCGAATGCGGTATTCACGACGCTCGTCGTGATCCCGGGAATGCTCTGGAAGATGTTCGACGAAAGTACGAACGTGTTTATACGGTCGAAAGCCATACGGTAATTGCCGCGAATGACCTGTCGGCCATCACCGCGCGGATCCCACGCGACGCCGACCGAAGGGGCGAAGTTGTTCCAGTCGTCTTCGTACAGCTTCCCCTTTTCAAAGCTCACGGTGTTGCTCGGCGGCTGCCCCACCGCCAGGCTCTGACTCGGACGGCGGATCAAGTCGTCAGGATTTCGAGGTGCGAGCTTTGCCTCCCACCGCACACCGAGATCCACAGTGACATTCGAGCGCGGCTTCCAGGTGTCCTGCGCATACAGGTCGATCTCCGGGTAGTCAGCTTTGAAGTCGAACAACGTGCCTCCAGGGCCGTACGTATCGCCCTGCTGAACAAAACCCTGCGTCAGCGTTCCCACGCGTCCAAGCAGGAAGTTGATGCTGGACTGGAGCGCCGGCCGGTCGTTCGCCGTCTGGATGTTCGTGGGTATACCGAATGTCGCGGGGTCGACGGCATTGACTCCCGTGCTGAAATCCACCGTCGGCGAGACGTTCACGCCTGCAACGGATCCGCGCGTATCCGTGTGGCGCTGGAAGCGCATGTTGGTACCGAATCGGAAGCCGTGCGCGCCCTTCTGCCAGCTCAGGTTGTCGACAAACTGCAGGGTGTCAACCGAACGAAGATTGCCCCACTGATGATCCTCTGGCAGTGTGACCGGCGCGCTGATCAGCGAGTACTGCGATGGATCGGCCATCGGGCTCACGAAGTCAAACGTGAAGTGGTTCTGGCCGACGACGAGCTCGTTCACGAGATTGTCGCGCGCGCTCCAACGATAGTTGCCCGCCCAGTTGTAGGGATCGCGCTCGGTATCAACGAAACAGGTCGTGCCGGGGAATGCCGGGTCGCCGCCGTTCACCTGGTCGCACAGCGTATTCTGGTAGCCCTTCGAGTAGCGGATGAAGGCGGCGTGGCTCGGGGTGAAGGTGTGGTCGACCTTCGTCGTGAAGTCCAGCTGGCGCTCCTGCTCGAACGCCGAGAACGTGTACCCTGCCGTGTTCAAGCCGTCTCCGGTCGTGAAGTTGTTCGGGAGCGGCGTCGTGCCGAGGATGCCGTGGATCGTCGGATCCAGTCCAAGGCCCTGCGGATCGCTGGCAGGAATGTTGTACGTGCCGATCGGCACGATCGGATTGCCGTTTGCGTCAACCGACGCGCCGGCCACACCAGCCGGCTGGTTGCGGCCGCCTGTGTTGTAGCGCCAGAGGCCCTCGCGCGCCGAGGCGGTGTAGACCGTGCGGGTGAACTCTGAAGACTGCTCCGCCCGGAGCACCTGCATATTCATGAAGAAGAACGTCCTGTTGCGACGAATCGGCCCGCCCAGGCTGAAGCCTGGCATGTACTGCGTAAACTGCCGTTTATCGAGGCCGGCGATGTTGTTCTCCCATTCATTCGCGTTGTACTCGGGGCGGCGGTCAAAATAGAAGGCACTGCCGCTGAACCTGTTGGTACCGGTGCGCGTCACCATCGCGACCTGCCCGCCGCTGTTCCGGCCGAACTCCGCGGTCTGGTTGCCGGTCAGTACCTTGAACTCCGCCAGCGCGTCCGGGTTCGTCCGCAGCGGGGAGAAATTCGATCCGCCCGCGCTCGACTCATTCGTATCGATGCCATCGAGCGTGAAGTTCCAGGACCGGTCGCGCGCGCCGTTCACGTGCACACCGCCGCCGGTGTTGGCGCCCGACACGACTCCGGGTTGTGTGAGGACGAGGTCGAGCGGGTTGCGTCCGCGTCCGCCGAGGATCGGCAGGCTTTCGATCGTCCGCTGGTCGAACGTCGAGCCGAGATTTCCCGACGTGTTGGTCTGGACGACCTGCGCAGACGCGCGCACTTCAACGGTTTCAGTCACTCCGCCTGGGTCGAGCACCGCATTGACCGTAGCCGGTTCTCCGATCCGGACCGCGTTGCCGGTCGATGCGAACCGCTTGAAGCCCTGCAACTCGACGGCGACCGTGTAGGTGCCGACCTGGACGGCCTCGAAGGCATACGTGCCAGTTTCATTCGTGACGTCGGTGAACTTGACTCCAGTGGATTCATTTGTCAGCGTGACCGTCGCGCCCGGAATGACCGATCCCGACCGATCGGCGACGACACCGGTGACACGCGAGGTGGTGCCCTGTGCGAATGCAACGGTAGATACGACCAGCACGATCGCCAGAGCGGAAGCAAGTTGCCGCATAGAGGCCTCCTGGAAAGGGTGGCATCGGTGAGTGCTGCCAGTGGCCGCGACCAAAAAATCGCGTTGAGAACCGGCCTACACTATTCATCCCGGGACGAACAGTCAAGGTCGCGTTCGAGTGCGGGCGCCATGGAAACCCTCATGAATCGAGCGTCAACTGCTGCGCGTGGACGGCGGCCCCGAGCAGGCCGGCGTCGGGATTCAGGATGACCGACACCGGAATGGTGGCCACCAGGTGCGCCATCGGCTCCTTGTCGCGGAAGGCGTCCATGAACGAACCAGACTCGAGCGCCGGCAGAATCTTTGGTGCGATACCCCCGCCGATGTAGACGCCGGCAGTTGCGACATAGCGGAGCGCAATGTTGCCGGTTTCGGCGCCGTACGCCCTGATGAAGATGTCGAACGCCTCGACACAGCGGGCGCAGCGCTTCTCGAAAGCCGCCCGGCTGATCCGCGCCGGCAGGTCGCTCGCATCCTTCGATGGCCCGACGCCTTCGCACAAATGGGACGGGGCGATGCTGTTGGGCGTAATCGTCGGTCCCGAGCCGAATGAGTTGTGCGTGAACTGGTAGATGTTCACCAGCCCCGGCCCCGAGAGAACGACCTCGACGCCGACGCGGCCGAAGATCCGCGTCAACTGCTGCACCATTTCCATCTCGCGCGGCGTTCTGGCGGCGAAATCGCTGTGGCCGCCTTCGGACGCCGCCGGAATGAACCTGCCGTCGACGTTGTGGAGCATCGCTTCGCCGAGCCCGGTGCCCGCCGCGATCACTGCAGCGTTGCCGTCCGCGAGCGGCACGCCGACCTGGAGCGCCTTCAGCTCTGACGGCTCGAGCACGGTCACACCGTACGCCAGCGCTTCGAGATCGTTGATGATCCGCACCCGCTTGAAGTTGAAGGCCTCTTCCACGACATCGCCGTCGACGAGCCAGGGCACGTTCGTCAGCCGCGCGACCTGCTCTGTCACCGCGCCCGCTACCCCGAGGCAGACGGCTTCGATTCGTCGCGGTTCGATGTTCTGCGCGGCGAGGAACTCGCGGATCATCGGCTCGAGCGCGTCGTACTCGAGCGTCACGAACTCGCCCACTTCGATCGGCCGCGGACGCTCGGGCGAGGTGGCAAAGATGCCGAACAGCGTCTTCGTTCCGCCGATGTCGCCGGCCAGAAGCATCGTTTCATTAGAACTCAAAACGTCAACTTCAAACTTCAAACGCCAGACTTCAAAAGATTTCGCGACTGCAAAAGGTACTTTTTGGGAGTGTGCAGTTTGTAGTTTGGAGTTGACAAGGAGCATGCCTTCGGCTCATCTTCCGGGTGAATGACGTCGTCTTCGTCATCGGCTGGTGGTCCACTGGGGCATCGTCAGGTACGCAGTCTCTATCCCGGAGTCACCGAGAACCATCTGCGGTATCTGGAGAAGTGGGGACTGCTGCGCCATCAGTCACACGTTCCTCGCGAGCTGCGCCAATACACGTTCCCCGACCTGCAGACGATCAAGCAGCTCGCCGCGGAGTTGGAGCGCGGCACGCCGCTGCGTATCGTCCTCCGCTCGCTCGACGCCGAGCGGCAGGGGCAGCTGCAGTTGGACTTTCAGGATGCGACGGCCGCGAGCCACGCGCCGCGCGCCAAGGTGGTGGCGCTCGATCAGCATCGCGCCAGGCGTGAAGCGCTCAACGCTCCGCACCCGAAAGACGCGTCACTCCAGTTTCCCTTCGCCGATCCGCAGTCGGCGCTCGCCGCCAAATACTTCGTCGAGGGCTCGCGCCTCGACGACGGGGAAGAGCACAACATGGAATCGGCGGCGGCGGCGTACCGAAAGGCGCTGATCGTCGATCCGGATCTGGTGCCCGCGATCGTCAACCTGGCGAATATCCACTATGCGCGCGACGAGCTGATCGAGGCACAGGCGCTCTATGAACGAGCCATCGGCCTCGAACCCGATTGCTTCGAAGCGCACTTCAACCTGGGGAACATCCTTCACGACCTCGGGCGGTTCGATCGCGCGCTCACCTGTTACCGGAACGCGGTCGCGCTGAATCCGTCGTACGCCGACGCGCACTTCTACCTGGCGGTGACGCTCGAGAAGACGGGTCACTCACCCGAAGCGAGGCCGCACTGGAAGGCGTACCAGGAGCTCGCGCCCAGCGGAGAATGGGTGGAGCTGGCCAAAGAATTCACTGAATAGACTCAACTTCAAACGCCAGACGAGAAACTCCAGGAAGGACGAAGAACGCCCTCTTTTGATTCTTGGAGTTTGTAGTTTGAAGTTTGGAGTTGCCTTTGGTTCAGCGTCAGTAGGAGTTGTAATCCCGCTTCTTGGGTGTGCGGCGAAGCTTGTAGAAGCCGCAGTCGGGGCACCAGGACTCGGCGACGAATCCCTCTTTGCCCGCAAACGGGAGCACGTCGCGATGTGTGCAGAACTCTCCGGAGTCGGGATCGCAGCGCCACCGGCAGGACTGGAACTTCATGATCGCCTGCGAGGCAGCGGAGGGCTCGGCCGCCGCCGCAGGCGCACCATCCCCCGGCTGCGACGATTCGGTCTCGGGAAGAGGCGGCGTGAACCGGTTCGAGTCGTCCATCATCCCTGCATCTCGATGCCGACGGAGCGCTGAAGTGCCTGCAGCGCCCGCAGTTCTTCGGGAGCGACAAGCGTCAACGCGGTCCCCGTGGCTTCCGCGCGACCCGTCCGGCCGACGCGATGGACATAGGTATCGCGATTGGTGGGCACCTCGTAATTGACGACATGCGTGATGCCGTCGATGTCGAGGCCGCGCGCGGCGACGTCGGTGGCGACGAGCACGCGGTAAGTGCCGCTTCGGAACCCTTCGATCGCCTGTGTGCGTTGTTGCTGCGTTCGATCCGCGTGCAGCGCGGCTGCCTTCAATCCGAACGACGCCAGCTTGCGCGCGAGCCGGTCCGCCCCGGACTTCGTTCGCACGAACACCAGCACGGGACCGTGGGCGCGGCGCAGGAAGTTCGCGAGCCACTCCGTCTTCTGCCCGGAGGGCACCGCTTCGGCGGTGTGCGTGATCGTTTTTGCCGCACCGGCCTGCGCCCCGATCTGCACGTACTTGGCATCGACGACGAGTTCGTCGGCCAGCTTCATTACTTCCTCGGCTATGGTGGCCGAGAAGAGCAGCGTCTGCCGTTGCGCGCTGTCGGGCAGTGCCTGGACGATCCGGCGGACGTCGGGCCAGAAGCCCATGTCCATCATGCGATCCGCTTCGTCGAGCACGAGCGTATCGAGCTTGTCGAACGCTCCGATCTTGCTGCGCATGTGGTCCATCAATCGACCAGGTGTCGCGATGACGATGTCGACGCCTGATTTGAGGGCGCGTTCCTGCGGGCCCATCTCGACGCCGCCGTAGACGGCTACGCTGGTGATGTCGGTGTGATACGTGAAGCCCTCGACGTCGTCAGCGATCTGGACGCAGAGCTCGCGAGTGGGCGCCAGGATCAGGACGCGGGTGTAACCGCGTTCGTCGGGTGCCGCCGCGCGCGACTTCAGCATGCGATTGAGGATCGGCAGCAGGAACGCGGCGGTCTTGCCAGTGCCGGTTGCGGCGCAGCCGATCAGATCATCGCCGTCCATCACGAAAGGTATGACGGCGCTCTGGATCGGTGTCGTTGCATTGAACCCGCGAACCCGGATCCCCTCGATGAGCGACGGTTCCAGGCCGAGCGACTCGAAGGCAACCGGACGCGGATCGTATTGAGCCTGCGGCCGCGTCACCGGTGTAGGTGCGGTCATCGGGGCTTCGTGCCGGGGGGCGCGGCGCGCGTTCTGGCGCGGAGCCCGACGTCCTCCCCGGCGGCCACGAGCGTTGGATTGTGATGTATGGGAGTTCAAACCTGTTTACTTAGCGAGCGCGGAAGGTGATGATGCCGCGGACCGGATCGTAGGGGGAAACCCCAACGGTGACTCGATCGCCAGGTACCACCTTGATGCGGAAGCGGCGCATCCGGCCGCTCAACTGCGCGAGAACCTCATGGCCCTGGTCACATTGCACGCGATAGAGGCCGCCGCTGTGCACCGCGACGACGGTGCCTTGCACATCAATCAGATCATCCTTGCTCAAGCGCTGTCCTTTCCAAACAAAGATTGTGCCACATTCTGCTCCTCATCTCAATCTCAGCCGCATCCATCAAAGGCTCCGAACGGCCGCTTCAACCCGCCCCGCGAGGGTGCCGTAGTCGTTGCCTGTCAACGACATAGCTGGGCCGAAGCTCACGCGAGCGCAGCCGTATCGCGGAACCGTCCAGGTATGGTGGAGAATCCTATCAAGACCCTCGACACGAACCGGGACGACTGGAATGGCGAGTCGCGACGCGATCATCCCGACGCCTCGCTGGAATTCGGCGATCGCGCCATCATCGGTCCGCCGGCCTTCGGGAAAGATGAGGACCGAATAACCGCTTTCCGCCACCTCACCGATATAACGCAGAGCCTGCCGTGCGCCCGCTTCCCGCTGCGGAAGCGGAAACGCGGCGAAGAACAGCGAAGCGAGATAGTAATTGAGGCTGTTCGTAAGACGCTTCGACAGTGGATATTGATCCGGGTGGAAATGCGGCGCGAAGAACTCCTTGAGCATAGCCGGAGCGACGCGATACCGCCACTGTGGCGGTAGCGCCTTCAGGATCGCGGGCGTGTCGAAGTGACTCTGATGGTTGGCCGCAAAGATCACGGGCCCATGGAGACCACGGAGATTCTCGACACCGCGAACCTCGAGTTTCACGAAGAGTCGCATCGGCGGCAGGATCCACGTCGGCAGGCTGATGCGGCGCGCGGCGCGCGCGACTGAGGATCGATTCCACGAGGGAAGGTCGAAAGTGTCGATGAGGCGCGCCTCCGGGGCCGCGCCTTCGATCGGACGAACCAGCGCCTCGAGATCGCCGACCGTTTTCGCCGCAGCGAACTGCGCCTCGTCGACGGTGACCTCGAACGATTCTTCGAGGGCCATCATCAGCTCGACCCGTTCAAGCGAACTGAGCCCGAGCGCGTCGATCGCGGTTTCCGCGGTGATCGAACGTCCGGGCGCGAAGCGGTCGAGCATCGCGATCACGCTGCGTCCCCGGGAGGGCGGGCGCGATGATCCATGCTGGCCCGCCAGCCACTGCTTCAGCTCGCGCCGTTTCAATTTGCGAGTGCCTTCGGTGCGCGGCAGATCGCCGGCGGTCCAGGCAACGACGGCGCGGATCTTCTGGTGATCCTGCAGTTGGCTGTTCGCTTGCCGCACGACGTCGTCGAGGTCCACGCCTGGATCCGAGACGATGACGGCCTGGACGCGCTCGGTGGTGCTCGAAGATCCGGTCACGGGCGCCCCGATTACCGCTGACTCACGAACGCCGGGAATGGCGTTCAGCACGCGCTCGACGTCCTCGGGAAACACATTCAGTCCCTCGGGCGTGACGATCATCTCCTTCTTACGGCCGCGTATGTGCAGGTGACCGGAGCCGTCGAATTCGCCGATGTCGCCAGTGTGAAACCAGCCGTCCTCGAACGCCGTCTGCGTTTCGTCCTTCGCGTTGTAATAGCCGCTGGTCACGTTTTCACCGCGCACGAGGATCTCCCCGTCGGCCGCGATCTTCACCTCCACTCCGGCGAGAGGCTTGCCGACGCCGCCTCTCGCGGCGCGCAGGGGGTGGTTCAGCGTGACGACGGGAGCCGTTTCGGTGAGACCGTACCCCTGGACGACGAGAAAGCCGAGGCGTCTCCAGAACTGTTCGAGCTCGGGATCCAGCGGCGCCGCCCCGACGACAAACGCCCAGAATTTGAACCCGAAGATGCGATGGATGCGGCGGTAGCGCCACCAGTTCTTCGCCCAGTGCGTGCCAGGCGGAGGAGGCTCCGCGGCTTCGGGTGCGAGGCGCAGGACGTGATCGCGCAGGACCTCGAGCATCTTCGGCACGCACACGACGATGGAGACGCGCCGATCGTGAATCTGTCGAACGATGTCCGGCGGCGCGAAGCTGCGGGTGAACACCGTCATCCCGTCGAGCATCGGAGGAATGAACGTCGCCATCGACTGCCCGAACATGTGGCTGAGCGGCAGCAGGTTGAGGAAGCGGATCGGCGCGAACGGTCTCGCATACTTGCGATACTTTGCGATCTCGCGTTCGATCGGCACGATGTTCGCGAGGATGTTCCGGTGGGTGAGGACGACGCCTTTCGGGTCCGCCGTCGCGCCTGACGTGAAGATGATCTCCGCGGTGTCCGTCGCATCCGCTGCGTAGGTCTGTGGCAAGGGATCGCTGCTGTCGGCGGAGGCCCGGCCAGTGCTGCGCGCCACGTCGCGGATCGACCACACGGCCCGATGCGTCTCGATGTTTCCTTCCACATCGCCGATCACAATGAGCGGCGCGTCGACGATGTCCGCGATGCGAAGGACGAGTTCGGCTGACGATCGATAGTCGATGGGCACGAGGATCGCGCCCTCGAGCAGACATCCCCAGAGCACCACCAGCCATTCGGCCCGGTTCTCGCACCACAGAACGACCTTGTCGCCGCGGCGGACACCGGTGCTTCGCAGGCGAGTCGCGCATGCACGCGCCGCGGCGGCGATCTCGCGGTACGTGAACGTCCACGCACGATAGCCGTCGTCGTACACGACGAAGTCGCGCTCGATCGTGGAGAGATCCTCGAAGAAGTCGAGGAGCGTGCGCCGCAGCATGCGCTGAATTATGATGGAAAACTCCATGTCGCTTCCGCCGGTCTTCGCCGCCAGCGCCCTCTACGACAACCTGCTGCAGGCGGCGCTCAGACAGTTCTTCGGACGCGCGACCTTCGAAACGGAACCGATCCCTTCGCTCTCCTCGGACGGGCGTCTCGCGATCGAGCCGACGAACGACCCCTCGGTGTTGTCGATTCGCTGGTTCGGATCGCGGCACGTGCTTCACGTACCGGCGCGGCGTCCGTTCACGAAACACGAGGTCAGACTTGCGCGCGCGATCGGCACCGTTCTCGCGGCGCGCTACCGCGCGATCTTCGATCCGAAACAGATGCTCGAACGCGGCGAACTGTTCCGCGGATCGATCGAGGACCGCTACGTGAGCGCGTTTCTCGATCCCGTGCCGATGACGGATCCGTCGCAGTCGCGCGCGGACCTCGCTGCCACCGCGATCGAGGTGCTGCGCGTCGCAGCGCTGTCGAGCTACGAGAACCGTGCGATTTCCTCAGGTGTTCTGCTCCTCGGCGGGCTGGAAGATCCAGTCCGGGCGAGCACGCGCCCGTCCGGCAGTGAGTATCGCTACTCCGCGGCGCTGACCGGGATCAAGAGTTTCTACCGTCTCTGCGATGGACTGCGGACGCTCTTCCTGGTGAACCGTGACGGGGCCGTCCTCGACATTGTCGAAGTGCAGCGCTACGACCATCCCGCGCCGCTCGCCGTGCCGTGCTCGATCACCTATCGCTCGCATGCGCGCGCCACGGTCGGCAACGAGAACATCTCCATCGTCTTGAGCCCGACACACGAAATCAAGATCTTCGCGGAGGGGAAGCAGGTTTTCAGCTTCCGTAATGCGAAATGGAACCTGCTGGACGTCGAGGCGAAGTACGAGATCTGGTCCTACTCGTTGGGCAACCGCGCGCTCGCCGAACGGCTGTTCCACACGGCGCTCGATCTTGCGGATTCGCGCGAAGGGGCGCTGTTCGTCGTCCTTCGCGACGCGGCTGCCTCGCTGCCGCTGCTCGTTGCGCCGGGGGACCAGCTGGATGCGATTCGCGTCGTTGGCGGCGAAGTGCCGACGCGGGCACAACTGATGTACATGCTCAGGGGCCGCAGCGTCACGGATCTCGATCCTGCCGTGCTCGAGGGGCTCGCCCGGACTGATGGCGCGACGGTCATGGATGCGTCCGGGCGGCTCCTTGCGGTCGGCGCCATCCTGCTGCATCCGGAGCCACTCGAGCCACACTCGAGTCTGGCCGTCGAAGGCGCACGCACTACCGCCGCCATGGCCGCGGGCCGGTATGGCGCCGTCCTCAAGGTGAGCGAGGACGGGCTCATCACCTTCTACGATCAGCAGGAGCGGATCTGGGACATCTGAACTGAACCTGGCCATGCTGAACGCTGAAGTAAGGCTGCAAGGCGGAAGTGCGCAAGTAAGGCCCGCAATTAAGCAAGCACGCAAGGAAGCAAGGACGTAATCGGAATGCGCATCTTTTTGACCGGCGGCACCGGCTACATCGGGTCGGCGGTTCTCGACGCGTTCGTGCGGGCGGGGCATCACGTGGATGCGCTCGTGCGGAACAGCGAGAAGGCGGAGCGCGTCCAGTCGCGAGGGGCGACGCCGGTGCTCGGCGATGCCTCCGAGCCTGCTTCCTACGCGGATGCCGCGGCTGCGGCGGATGGTGTCGTGCTCACGGCTTTCGACACTTCACGACGGGCGGTCAGAGTCGATGCGACGACTATCGACACCGTGCTGTCGACGCCCGTGCGCCCGGGGCGGTTCATCATCTACACCTCGGGCGTGTGGGTGCTCGGCCCTGCGCCCGCGTCGGTGGATGAATCTGCGCCGTTGAACCCCATCGAACATGTCGCGTGGCGACCGGCACACGAGAAGCGCATCCTCGATGCGGCGACTGCTGGCTGGCGAACGATCGTCGTCCGGCCCGGGATCGTCTATGGAGGAACCGGCGGCATTGTCGGCGATCTGCTGAAGGATGCCTCGAACAGCCTGATTCGCGTCGTCGGCAGCGGCGACAATCACTGGCCCCTCGTCTACGATCGCGATCTCGCCGATCTCTACGTGAGGTTTGCGGCGAACCCCGGCGCCTCCGGCGTTTATCACGCGAACGACGAGGGGGACGAAATCGTCAACGATATCGTTCAGGCGATCAGCGAGCACGCGAAGACGGAGCCGAGCGTGCGTCATCTGCCGTTGTCCGAAGCCAAGAAG
>Ga0247824_10000759_pt1 | contig 16778 bp, 15 predicted proteins | sample 13C_PalmiticAcid_FD_194412 | JGI IMG/M metagenome (GOLD analysis project Ga0247824, IMG submission 194412) | Soil microbial communities from agricultural site in Penn Yan, New York, United States - 13C_PalmiticAcid_Day48 | ecosystem: Environmental > Terrestrial > Soil > Agricultural land... | reverse complement strand
CCTTGTCCTTGTCATCCGTCTGCATGACCTCGTCGCCTGTCGCATGTTCTGAAGCCTCCTCTGCTGCCCTGGTCTTCTTGGTAGAGTAGTTGTCTGAAGGGATCAAAATGGATCAACGGTGTAGAAATCCCCCCCCCCCTCAATTAGCGGTCAAGAACATCCCTTTCCACGATACGAGTGTGCAATAATTCCATACACAATTGACAGAGCGCCTTTCGCCCATGGAGAATCCTTACGCCTCTTCATGGTCAGATATACGGTCCTGGAGCTTTTCGAGTCCTCAAAGGCCTTGGCCATCTTGGTCAGGAACTAGAATCAGTAGGATCGATCAAAGTGATGTGATCAGTCGTGATGCGTCTTCCCATGAGAACTAGTCCTGCTATCGCTGTCCTGTCCTGAAAGCCGCAGATACCTTGTCGTTGTCGAGAAGCATCTTGCAGTGTCGATGGTCGATGGTTGAAGGAGGGGAGAGGGAGTTCACAGCAGATCGCCTGTCGACACATAGTTTTGCATGTCACTGGATTTACGGTAGGCTTGCTTTTTTTATTTTGCGCTCCATTCGCTGTCAACCTGTCGACGAGTACGGATCATATCTCCAACCTTGACAACATAGGGAGCCACAGACAGGTCTGGACGATGGAGCATGTGCATGCCAAAGAAGATCTGACCCTAATTGAGGAGGTGATATGGTTGCAGCATAACATGAGTGGGTGCCGTTCAACACTGCGCGTCTCTGATTGTACATTTCAGGGCGATTGCAAGACTTACCCCTGGGCTCTTGCGGTTCTTGGATAGGGCCAGGAAGACATCCGAGTTCTTCATAGCTGTCTTTTGATCGATCGTTACCATGTGGCAGCGACGACAAGGCCCCAGGATCTATTGCAATAACAACCTAGAAGTGTTAACGGCTGCATATTCCGCTTTAGATGTTGCACCTCTTCATCTTCACAAGCAAGCGGTACTTACATCAAATACCTGCTCTCCAATTTGGATCCTTGCCCAATGGTCCTCCTCAAAGCCAGCCTCCTGTCCCTTGGTCACAAAGTTGGCTCGAAAGCTGTCCGAGGTCAACTCGTGCCTTTGCTTCTTGTCCAGATCGTCAGACAAATTGGCCAGTCGGCGGACGGCCCCTTGACCTTGATCCTGCTCATCTACCCAGTCCCGAACACGCTCAACAGACTTGTCAGCAATAAGCAGGAAAGGGCTTTCGTTCGACAACAAGATTGGAGCTCCTGCTGGGGCATTCAGATGAGACTTGACAAAACGCGACGAGGATGATGCGACCATTAAAGCCGACGATGTGTCTTGGCTAGTCGTAGAGGCTGACTCTCCATGATTGACAGGATTCTGAGAAGCAACGGGCTGTCGCGCCAGTCGACAGGGCTTTCCTAGGAATCGCGTGAACCATGCATTGATCTCAGGAGAGGTGTAATGTACCACAGAAGTGCAATCACCGCAGACTCTCGAGGGGCTCTTTGTGGACTCTGTAGGCATCTCGTCCAGCGAGATGTACAGTCTGTTATCGTCCCTTGCCTTCAGCGAGTCATCATCACGGCTACCATCCTTGGATGGAGTTGCGTCGTCGTCTAGTGGGTCGTGCTCTACGATCATGACATTCTGGTCCAAGAGAATCTCGGCTTGAATCATACACATGCGCGGATACCGTTTCTGGGTCAACGCCGCACCTGTAATCTCGTCTACTAGCATCCACTCTCGATCGTAAAGCAATCCATGCGGTGCAATCGGCCATGACTGACCACGTGGGATTTTGTAGCCGCGGCAAGATTTGATCGGGTAAATGATAACGGAATCAATCTGCACACGTGTCGAATGTAGAGCGTTGGTTTCGACTTCATCCTCTTCACCAATAAGGTCCTGACTTTGCGTAACGGTATCCGGATCCGAAGTGTCAATAAAGTACTCTTCCAAAAAGGTAATGAAAGCAACAACATCATCCACAGTCGACATGGCACCTAGTGAGACGCGAATCGATCCTGTGGGTTTGCCATTGAGGATATCGGTGTCATCCCAACAGACGTGACCAGCCTGTCAAATGGTTTCAAGGAAAGGGTTAGAGGCAATCATGAAATTCGTGGACGAACAACAGCTCTTCAGGACATGGAGCCATACCTCCAAATTCTTCTTGACTTCTTCCGCTGAGAGGTCCAGCCAACGCTGCATCGAGCCTGGATTACAAAAGCCACCAGTCCGGAGATGAATGTTCTTCATACTCGCCAACCTCTCGACATCCCCGTACCCGATCCAGTTGCCATTGCTTCGCCTCAGGTTAAAATTCAAGATCGGCCCGTATGCCTGTGCATTCCCCACTAGATCTTCGCTGTCCACGTAGATATCGCACAATGGCGCTCCGTTGTAATGCCTCAGCTCCTTCATCGTCCTGTACAAAAACCGATGCAATGCCGTGACATGAGGCGAAATGTTCGAATAGTCCCCGTAGACCTCTCGAATACTCTCGAATGCCAGGTCCAATGCCACGATATCCATATAGTTCAGTGTGCCATCCTCGAACCGTCCATGCAATGATGTCCGGTATACCTGCCAGGGCTCATCCGATGCAATCGCCGAGACAGTTCCTCCGCCAAAGTATTTCTTTTTTAGCTTGGGTCCCAGCTCGGTCTTTACAATCACCGCTCCGAGGCCTGTGGGGAACCCAAACATTTTGTAAAACGATACGACCACAAAGTCAGGGCTTGTTGCATGATCGCTCAGATCGAGTTCCGATGTCATGGCATAAGAAGCGGCGTCGAGAAGAACCAAAGTCTTGGACTTTGGGGTGTCAAGTTGATCCTTGATCTTGGCAGCCCAGGAGAGCGGGAAGCGACGACCACCAAAGTTGCATTGCGCTGGATATGCAAAAAGGTTGAAGGTCGGTTCAACAACCTTTTCTGCAACTGTCGAATGAGAGGATGAGTTTGAGGTCAAGTTGGACGAGGAAATACTTGGCGAGGGTGGCGGGGACGGATGATGGGATGTTGCAGAGCTGTGGTTGTGTTCCTTTGCCTGTGCCTCGGTTAACCGTTGCTCCAACTGGTGCTGAGTGATGGTCTCCAGCTCAATCGATCCTTCCATGTCATCGTGCACCAGACCACGCAGCCCAACAAGACTTGTATGAGCTTCTCTTAGGACGGTCAGTTTAGACACTGATTTCGGGGCAGAAGCCGACCGACGAGTCCAGGGAAAAGCTTCTCCGACTAGCTTGATGCCGGCGGTAGCATTGGCAGTAAAGATGACATCCCATTCGCCGTGGATGGATGCCTTGAAGTGCTGAAGGATTTTTTGCCGAGCAGACTCTACTCTGGCAGATGTTGCTTGTGAGGAGGGAGACTTGGAGTGTGGGTTGGCGTATAGATTGGCGGTGAGGTCTGCTGTGAACTTTTGAAGGAGGTCCTGCGCTGGCAGTGTTGCACCGGCGTGATCCAGGTAGATGGCATCTGTTGTTTGGGTGTAACACAATACGTGGGAAAAAAGAATGAGCACTATGTCGTTCATGCAGCATCGGTATGTTCTCAAGGCAAAGGACAGAAGAAAGGGAGATATGGACAGGGCAGCATACCTTTCAGTTGAGGGTATTGTTCCTTGCGAATGGTATCGATGGTGGCGGTGTAGCCGTAACTAAGAGAAGAGGGAGATGAATGTAACAGGGTGATCTAAATAAGACAGGGAGAGAGAGAGAGGAGAGGAAGCCAAAAGAGGGATGACCCCAGCTCGGAGTGATTGTGGAGTGGATGGGTTGATGGGTCGAAGGAGAGGTGGGGTGAGTATGGGTAATGAGGCGCATATGCCTTTTTTATTTCACCCCCACGACGGACGGGCCTTGATCCAACCTACTCGTCCGCGATAATATGCACCGCAATGCTATGTGGTGCATGCTGGAGACAATCCAACAGAGCAAACAGATGCTCAGTTAAACGTGGGCACAAAGGGCATCATCATCCTCGCCACGTCTCTTCCTCGCTCTTCTCAGCCATGCGTTCAGAACTTCCAGCCATTTCAGATACTCCAGAGACTCCAGATACTCAGTGTCGCCCAAAGGAAAGCTTTTGATTAGAGTGGCCCCTTTAGCTCTCTTATCCTCTGTTTCTGCTCGTCTGTGATATTGGCACCAGGTAGTTCCAAGCCCTTTAGTTTCGTGGCATGCTGAAGGCCATCCAGGATAGCATCCACCTTGACTGAATCGAATCCTTCTGCACACAGGACAAGGCTCTCCAATCGGGAAAAGTCAGTCGACTTCAAGAGTGAAAGGATTTGCTCCAGAGTCATATCCACACGTAAACAAAGTGTCTTGATCGATGTTGAAGCAACAAATGCGTTCAGAAGATCCTCCTCAGGCAGAGTCACAGGAGTGTCCAATGATTCACCCCCAAACCCAAACCAGTCCAATTCGACCTTTTCCGACATTTTCGCCACTCCATCGACCAATATCCGCATCACTCTCGTCTCAAAGGTGCCTGGGTTCAGATAGATGTATAGCTGGCGGAGGTGTTTCCATTGAATCGACTCAAAAATGCGCACTCGTCCTTCCTCTTCTCTCGTGAAGATATTGATGTAGTCCAATTCAGACCGACCAACGATGCTGGAAATGTTGTTGCTAAATGAATCGCCAAGGTGACCTTCCCGTGTCAGGACAAGTTCTGTAAATGCCGAACCACACTCAGTCACTTTGAGCAAGGCATCCACGGTGGATTCGTCCAGCTCATCGATATCCAATTTTCGACTAGCGCCAGCACGGTAAAATTTGAATAAAGCCTCCGTCCACTCCATTGACTGATATGATTCTCTCGGTGGTGGTGGAATGGCGAGGCCCCATTCCGTAAAGTGTATCGGGTATGTCTGATGTTCCGCAATTGCATTGTATGCTTGTTGGACGTAACCATCGTCACCTCTTTCAGCGTCAGTTCTCAAAGCAAGACTTGAGAGATTTGTAGCCTTGGCAACCAAGGATGTGACGCCTGGGATGTCGTCTTTCAACTGGAGGAGCGATATGTCGAGGTGTCGCAAATTGGGAAACTCATAGTTACGCGACAGCAGGCTAGAGCGTCTTATGAGATCCTGAGGTCCTTCGAGTGTGACAGACTGGATGGATCGGTGTCGCATGATATCCAAAATAGGGTCGTAACGTTGGTTGCGATTCAAAATGCCCCTGGCCGGAATATCCTGGTGCTTCAGATGAAGCTCCAACACACCCACATTGGTCATCGACAAGGTGTCACGCAGCTTCTTGAAATCGCTTTGAGTTGCCTCCCAGTCGAGTTCAAGCTTGAGTTCATAGACGGACCTCGCTTTCTCAAAGGTATGATAGAACTGCTCCGCCTGTGTTCTTGATCGTAGCGTCACCTCCACACGTCCCATGTTCTCGTCAAAAACCCCTTCCAGTGCTTCCAGTGCACTGCGGAATGCTTTCGCTGCCTTCTCATGGTAGTTCTCGCGGTAGTGATCGATGCATACCCACTTGACGTTTCCTTCGGTAGTAACAGTCCGGTACAGGTTCCCTAGCACTCTGTTGGCATCCTTGTTCTTCAAGAATGACTCCAACTGTCGCAGATCCGCGCCTTCCAATGCTTCGTTATTCGTCATCTGTCCCTCTAACTCTTGCACGGTTTCGCCTTCGTCCTCGGAGGCCTTCTCAATGTAGGTTATGGCTTGATCCATCCCAGGCCCGATAGTGTCCGTCAAGTCTTTCAGACTCGCAGCGGCTTGGTCAATGGCATCCATTCGGATCAATTGAGATATTGCAGGAACTGCAACTCCAGCGACTGTGATGCCGAGCTTGAGCATCCTTAGGATGCTGAGGACATAGGGGCCATATTGTTGGAAGAACTCCTTTGGGCGAGTGATATCGTATCCTTCGTGCTTAGCAACGTGAATGTGGTGAGGAATCTTGCTATTGGTCGACTTTGTATGCTCTCCACACTCGCACAAGAAGTACAGCCGGAACTTATTGGAGATAAGATCCAGTGGGTCCCACGACGAACTATCCTTTGGGAGGACGATGAACAGTCGAGGGATTGGGTACTCATGCAGTTCATACGTCTGGGTCATAAGAGCCTTGACGCTGTTCTGGATGAGTGCTAGTCTGTTGAGCGCTTGCATCTGTAGTCCTTTCATCTCGTCCTGCTTGACTCCGAGCTCCCCTTGCAGCTTGAACACACAGGTTGTCAATTCGTTGTTCTTCATCGCCAGATTGTTGTTTTCGGATACCAACTCCATGATCCTAGACGCCAATGCATTGTTCTCTGCCATCTTGTGATTGAGACTCTGCAGGCATGCAACCAGTTGCTCATTGGGTAAAACCACTTGGCCATCCTTGATGGCCTGAACGAGAGCATCATGTGTATTGGCAGAATCGCGGACTTGTGCTTGGAGATTGAACGGTAGAGACGAGACCATCTGTTGTTCAACCTCGGATTCGATGAACTTCTTTTGTGCAAGTTGTACGACCTGTTTGAAAGACAACCTCGCCTTAGAACCTGTCCTGATGCTGGATGAGGAGCTTTGTGATAGAAGCGCCGAGGCGCTGGGCAACGTGGGGTGGCTGCTGGATGTACCGGCTAGTATCTGTGTGACTTGAAGACTCTCGATAGTACTGTCCTGGACTGAAGCGATGGTATGTCCAACGTTGCGACTGTTGGTCCCAAGTCCATTTCCGTTTCGGGTTGATAACACGACTTCCAGGACGACATCTGGATGATGCTTGATGCGGTGAGGCTCCATTCTATTCGACATTCGATAGATCAAACCAGTGAGTTTGCTGGCTTTGTTCACCACAATGACTTTTCTCCCCGCTTCAGAATGTGTGAGTCGACATTGTCATGTTCTTACTCACCTGATTTCATTTGAATCCCTCAACAGAATCACGGAGACGTTGCCGTTCTTGATGTTTTTGACCCCAGGGAAGACCCGTTCAATGTCGTCCCAGTAGACGATAGTTTGGCCGTTAACATGGCAGCAAGGGATTTCTTCGATATCCGTCCCACCCGCCAAGCGAAAGGATTGAGTCGCCTCCATTGATGGCTGTGGATGAAGGCCAGTGCACGCAACGAGAGGGAAGAGTGAGATGTGTTTGGAAGTGGGTGTATTGGTATGAGTGGGAGTGCAGGATTGTGTGAGAAGAAAGAAGAGTGGAAAGGACCAAATGAGATGACTTTTTGTGTGGCGTGTGGCGCACCTCCTACTCCTGAACCTTGCTTCGCCCCACAATGTGACCCGACGTAGGTCAGTTTTTCCCACCAGGAACGGATCCAGGGGATTCGCCGATGTGAGGACAAGACCAGGGACCCCACGGTGACCTATCCTCTTCGGACTATGCATCAATTCGATCATATCACTCTTTTTCATGCCTTGGAAACAAAGCAAAAAGAGAGTCGGAACTTTCGAGATTCATGTATGCAAGGACAATGGTGGGTCCGGCTTTTTGTCCAAAGAGCTATTGTGCAGCTCATGATCTTTTGGCTGGTGGATTTGACATTGTCCAAAAGAGGAATGGCAAGGCAAGGGGCGATGCATTGTTTTTCAATATTTTGAGTATTGCTGTGAGTATTGCTGTGAGAGGGATGCAGTTGACAAAATTTGCAGTTTTAGATGAGCTGCAATCATAGGAGTCCTAGACCGAGTTTTCTGAGAGGAGAGAGGAGGGTTTGCATGATCCCATCGAGGCACCCCGTTCTGTTCCTGGATTCTGGACACCCATCAGGTCATTTGATTGATCCTAACCGTGCCCCCCACTCCTCCCCCTATGTTCGTGTTCACTGAATAAGAACGGCCGAATACCATGGCGACTCCAAGTTTGTTATCCAAGACAGGGTCCATCCATGCGTTACCTTCTATTGCCTTCATAGAACTGCCACCAAATGAAAGCCGGAGGCATGGACGCTCAGACGCCTTTATTTCAACTCACCACCGGTTCGAAAGTTGGACTCCCCTTGCCTCCATCCGCTTGATCTTGTCGTCCGTGATATCGTTGGACCACAAGCTAATGAAGCGCAATTCCGTAGCCTGTTCAAGACAATCCAACAGAGCGTCGACTTGCACCGAGTCAAAGTCTTTAGGCTGCAGGTAAAGACTCTCCATTCTCGAAAGGTCCATCCGGTTGAGCAGCGAAAGCATTTCCTCAAGGGTCAAGGAGACACCCAATCGAAGTACCTTGAGCACAGTGGACGAAAGGAAGGCTGGCAAAAGCCTCCCCTCGGGCATGGACAGGGGCACTTGTTGTAAACCGATCCCATTGTAAAACTTGAACTCTTCCAGTGGGGGTCGGCCAGGCAGTTTCTTGGCACCGTCGATCAAGGTTCTCATCAGGCGCGTCTCAAACCCTCTCCGCCCCACTATAATTTCCAGCTCACGAAGGTGCTCCCATTGAATCGACTCCAGAATCTGCACACGCTCTTCCTCCTTCTCCAAGTTGATATAGAATCTGCGCAATTCCGACCGAGCAACGATACTGGCGAGGTCCTGGATGCTTTGATCGCTTAGATTTCGTTCGATCGCCCTCAAGGAGAGCTCTTTCAGCCTTGAGCTACACTCAATTGCTTTGGCAAAGCCAGCTACGGCTGAATCCTCTAGCGCATCCCCTTTCAGTTCCACGATTTCAATTCTTCCGCCAACAACTTTCAGCAGGTCCGCCATATCCTTGAGATCAGTCGTTGGTTGAGATGACTTGTCCATCGGGGGTAAAATGCGTAGTGATTGGTTTTGGAAGAAGACTGGATACGTCTGGTACTCCGCGACTGCATTGTAAATTTGCAGTAACTGGTCTTCAGCCTTATAAAACGTAAGGCTAGAAAGGTTTGGTGCCTTAGCAACTAGGCTCTTGATACCGGCGATGTCGCCTCTCAGATATACCACGTGAATACTGAGGTGTCTGAGGTTGGAAAAGTCATCGTTACGAGATTGTAAGCTGGACCTTTTGACGAGATTCAGGGGAGTGTTCCGGAGTGCCACAGATTGAATCGAAGGGTGTCGCATGATGTCTGGGATTGTATCGCTGACCGCGGTTCAAAATGTCGCTCGTCGGGCTATCCGCATCCTCTGGGGTCCGAAATCGTAAATAACCTCCTGAAGATGTGTAGGTATAGGCGGTCAGGTTAAGATCCTATACACCCACATTGGATTTTGCAAGAGCATCTCGCAATCTCTTAAAGTCGCCTTGAGTGGTATCCCAATCATTATCGAATGTGACCCTGAGTTCATAGGCAGACTTGGCCTTCTCTAATGCAATGTAGAACTGCTCTGCTTGTGCTCTCGATTGGAGCTTCACTTCTACACGACCAATGTCCTCGTCAAACGATCCTCCCAGTGTGTCCATTGTATCGCGAAATGCTTTCGCAGCCTTCTCATGGTAGTTCTCGCGGTAGTGGTCGATGCAAACCCACTTGACGTGTCCTTCAATAGTAACAGTTCGGTACAGGTTCCCTAGTGTTCTGCTCCCGTCCTTATTCTTCAAGAACGACTCCAACTGTCGCAGATCCGCGCCCTCCAATGCTTCGTTATTCGTCATTTGTCCCTCTAATCCCTGCACGGCTTCACCTTCGTCCTCAGAGACCTTCTCGATATAGCTGATGACTTGATTCATCCTAGGCTCGATAGTGTCCGTCAACTGTTTCAAACCCACGTTGGCATGATCAAAGACATCCGGTCGGATCAGTTGAGATAATGCAGGAACTGCGACTCCTGCAACTGTGATTCCGAATTTGAGCATTCGAAGGATAGTAAGAATGTAGGCGCCGTATTGTTGGAAGAATTCCTTTGGACGATCAATGTTGTATCTTTCATGCTTGGCAACGTGAATGTGGTGTGGAATCTTGCTGTTAGTGGATTTTGTATGTTCTCCACACTCGCACAAAAAGTACAGCCTGAACTTGTTGGAGAATATATCCAGAGGATCCCACGATGAACTATCCCGCGGAAGGACGATGAATAACCGAGGGATTGGATACTCATGCAGTTCATAGGTCTGAGCCATGAGAGCCTTGACACTGTTCTGGAGGAGTGCCAGTCTGTCGATTGCTTGCATCTGTAGTTGCTTCATCTCGTCCTGCTTGGCGCCAAGGGCCTCTTGCAGCCTGATCACACAAGATGTCAATCCATTGATCTCCAGAGTCATCTTGTTGTTCTCGGATACCAACTCCATGATTCTGGATGCCAATGCATTGTTTTCAACCATCTTGGCATTGAGACTTTGCAGGCAGGCGACCAATTGATCATTGGAGGAAACCACGAGACCATCCTTGATAACCCGGACAAGAGCATCGTGTACATTTGCAGAGTCACGTACTTGTGCTTGCACATCGGACGGCAAAGAAGAAACCATCTGTTGTTCAACGTCAGATTCGGAGAACTTTTTTTGTGCAAGCTGCTCGCCCTGCTTGAAGGACAACCTAGTCTTGGAATCTGTCCTGATGCTGGAAGAATGGCTGCTGGGTATGAAGGGTGTGTCTGCAGGTACATGTGTGATCGGTAGACTATCGACGGTGTCATCCTCGGCCGGAGCCACGATAAGTCCAGTCTTACGGCTGTTCGTTCCTGATCCATTTCCACCCGAGGTAGATATCCCGACCTCCAGGACGACATTTGGGTGGTACTTGATGCGGTGAGGCACAATTCTAATGGGTAGTTTCAGATTGGCGAGTTTTTGTCAGCCTTGTCTCAGCACCATGGTGATAATCTCTTCCTCCACATCTGAGTGTGTCGAATCCCTGTTGGCATGTTCCTGCTCACCGATTTTCATTCGAATCCCTCAACGGATTTACAGAAATGTTGCCGTTCTTGATGTTTTTGATCCCAGGGAAGACCTGCTCGATGTCGTCCCAATAGACGATGGTTTGACCGTTGACATGGTTGCAAGAAATTTCTTCGATATCTGTCCCCCCTTTCAAGCGAAAGGATTGAGTAACCTACATTGTTGGCTGTGGACGATGGCTAGTATACTCAACGAGAGGGAAGGATGAGATGTGTTCAGAAGTGTTGTTTGTCTGGGAGGAAGTGCTGGGCTGTGGTGAGAGAGAGAGGAAAATGGGCTCAAGTCACACAATGGGGGCGCGGGTCTCCCCCTTAACTATGCCGACCTGTACCTGGGCTGAGGGCTTGGATGAGGAAGTTGTGGTGACCTGGCTCCTCAGATCTGGCCTCCAGGCTCGTGTTTACATGGAGTAATAGCGGTCAACGGTTGAATGTCATGTCCTACCTCAAGTTTATTATCCGAGCATCAGGGGCTTTACACTTGTCTTCAAGTGTCCCAATTCTGAAAGGACGAACGTTTCAGACTTTGACAACGTCCCATGATTACGATACGAGGGGACGTGGTGCGTGATCAGAAACGAGCCTTCCTAGTTGCTTGTTCCTGTCAAAGTCACTCAAAAAGCGTTATCTAACATTCCAGTGATCTGTAAGTCGAATCCCCCTAGCCTTCATCCGCTCCTTTTGCTCGTCCGTGATTCTGGTTGATTTTAAGCCAATGTACCGCAATTCTGTGGCATGCTCAAGACCATTCAACAGAGCGTCGACATCCACCGCGTCAAAGGCTTCAGGCCATAGGCAAAGTTCCTGCGTTCGAGAAAAGTCCACCACGGTGAGTAGCGAAAGCATTTGCTCGGGAGTCATGCCCATTTTCAATCGAAGCTGCTTGATTGATGTTGACGAAAGGAATGCTGGTAAAGGTGCCTTCTCGGGCATCATCAAGGAAGCTTGTCGTAGATTAAGCCCGTAAAACTTGAACGCTTCCAGTTGGGGTCTGCCAGGCAGTTTCTTTGCGCCGTCGATCAAGGCCCTCATCACAAGTGTCTCCATGCCTTCCCGATTCACAAGAATTTCCAACTCGCGGAGATGTTCCCATTGAATCGACTCCAGAATCGGCACACCTCTCTCGGTCTCCAGGTAGATATAGAAACTGCGCAATTCGGAGCGAGCAACGATACTGGCAAGGTCCTTGATGCATTGATCGCTTAGATTTCGTTCGATCTCCCTCAAGGAGAGCTCTTTCAGCCTTGAGCCACCCTCAATTGCTTTGGCAAAACCTGCTACGTTAGTATCATCCAACTCGGTCCTGGACAACACCACAGATTCAATTCTTCCCCCAAGAACTCTCAGTAGGTCCGCCTTGTCCTTGAGATCATTTGTTAATTGAGACGATTGGTCCATCGGGGGTAAGATGCGTAATGCTTGACCTTGGAAAGCAATTGGACACGTCTGGTGCTCTGCGATCGCATTGTAAATATGCGAGATCTGGTCGCCAGCCCTATAAAACAAAAGGTCTGAAAGATTTGGTGCCTTAGCAACTAGGCTCTTGATACTAGAGATATCGCCTTTCAAATATTCCACGTCAATACTGAGGTGTCTGAGGTTGGGAAAGTCATCATTGCGAGATTGTAAGCTGGACCGTTTGACGAGATTCAGGGGAGTGTTCCGGAGTGCCACAGATTGGATCGAAGGGTGTCGCATGATGTCGAATATGGGGTCGTATCGCTGGTTCCGGTTCAAAATGTCGCTCGTTGGGCCATCCGTATCCTCTGTGGTACGCACCATGCCCGAACTAAGATAACCTGTACGTCGAAGGGTATAGGCGGACAGGTTAAGATCCAATACACCCACATTGGATTTTGCAAGAGCGTCTCGCAATCTCTTGAAGTCGCTTTGAGATGTGTCCCACTTTCGATAGAATGTGACCCTGAGTTCATAGACAGACTTGGCCTTCTCCAATGCAAGGTAGAACTGCTCTGCTTGCGCCCTCGATGGAAGTATCACTTCCACACGACCAATGTTCTCGTCAAACGATCCCTTCAGTAGACCCACCACATCGCGGAATGCTTTCACAGCCTTTTCGTGGTAGTTCTCGCGGTAGTGGTCGATACAGACCCACTTGACGTGTCCTTCGGTAGTTACAGTCCGGTATAGGTCTCCCATAACTTTGTTCTTGTCCTTGTTCTTCAAGAATGTCTCCAGCTGGCGTAGATCCGCGCCTTCCAATGCTTCGTTGTTATCCATCTGTTCCATGCGTCTTTCAGCAACGCCTTCATTTGCAGAGACATTCACGATGCAATGTATCATTTGATCCATTCCTGAACTGATGTTGCCGATCGACATTTTCAGACTGGAAGTGGCCTTATTAAGCGTGTCGTCACGGACTAGAAGGGACACGGCTGGAATAACAACTCCTGTGACCGAGATGCCAAACTTGAGCATTCGAAGAATTGTTAGGACGTAGGAGCCATACTGCCGAAAGAACTCCTTTGGACTGGCGATATCGTATCCTTCATGCTTGGCAAGGTGAATGTGATGAGGGATCTTGCTGTTGGTTGACTTTGTGTGCTCTCCGCATTCGCACAGGAAGTATAGACGAAATTTGTTGGAGAGAAGGTTCGCAGGATTCCAGGGCGAGCCATTTTTTGGAAGGACAATGAAGAGTCGAGGAATCGGGTACTCGTGCAGCTCGTATGTTTGAGTCAGTAGGGCCTTGACACTGTTCTGGAGTAGAGCCAGTCTGTCGAGTGCTTGGATCTGCAGGTCCCTCATCTCTTCTTGCATCCCATTCATACGAGTCATCAATTCCTTGTTCTCAGATACAAGGTCCATGATCCTAGACGCCATTTCGTTGTTCTTGCATGCGAGTTCATTGTTCTCATTCATCTTATCCTTGAGTTCTTGCAAGCATTCAACCAATTGCTCGTTGGGCCGATTTACTAGACCTTCATTGATGATCTGAACAAGAGTGCTGTGTACGTCCATGGAGGTGCGAACCCGTGCTTGAACATGAGATGGCAGAGATGTGACCAGCCGCTGTTCGATCTTGGATTCGATGGATTTCTTTCGCTCAAGGTGCGCGACTTGCAAGGATAGTGTTGCATTGTAATCGGCCTTGATTTCGGAGGATCGACTCTGCGATGGAGGCGTGGAAGTGACTGAGAATGCCAAGCGGTTATCGTCACTGCTGGTTGTGTCCACAGGTAGATGTGTGATTCGCTGGTTCTCAATAGTATTGTCCTCAGTGGTATGCCCAATGTTACGCCTGTTGATTCCGGGTCCGTTTCCATCCGAGGTCGATAGCACGACTTCCAGGACGATATCTGGGTAATACTTGATACGATATGGCTCAATTCTAGCGGGTAGGTCATTGTTTGGCATTGTCAGGCTGATGGTGACACACATTCTCTCCCGCCTCCAAATGTGTCGAGTTCATGTTGGCATGTCCCTGCTCACCTGTTTTCGTTCGAATCCCTCAACGGATTCACAGAAACGTTACCACACTTGACACGTTTCACCCCAGGAAATACCAGCTCGATATCATCCCAATAGATGATAGTTTGGCCGTTAATGTGGTTGCATGGAATCTCTTCAATATCCGTCTGTCCTGACAAGCGGAAGGATTGAGTCACATCCATTGCTGGATCCTGGTGATAGCGAGTACACGCGGGTGGAAAGAGTGAGGAGGTATGTCTGTGTCTGGAGATGAGGAGAAGGGTCAGGGAGCGAGCGAGCGAGAGTTGTGTAATTTGTGTGTGAGGCCGTTAGGGGTGGTTGAGAGCAGGGAGCAAAGGATGGAGAAATTAAGGGGGGGAGATTGAGTTGCTTGAAGATTGAGTTCTGCTTGATCGCTCTGCACATCACCCACTTCCTTGTCCACCCTCTCCTTCAAGTCATCGATCCCGAAGGTTACATCGACTCGTTTATCCTCTTGCCCGTACTGGGGTAAGCTTTCTACAGTGTTAGTTGCCTTTACCCCACCTCACCCATTCTCATTCGAATACAACGCTACTTCCTGCTCACAGTGAACATCGCCTCTTTTGCCATCGTTTGACAGCTTTGTCCTCTCCTTCCTTCCAGCGTTTATTAGGAGGGCAGTGGCCAGTGTGGATAATGTCGACCATGTTGCCTCAAGTCGAGTGGATCTACACAAACTTCTCGTAACCATTCGGCTCTTCGAAGACTGGGAGAACGTGCCCACCCTGTTTCCGCGTCTGGGCTGAGTGCTCATTTGTGGAGAGCCGCATCTTGCCCAACGAGTAAATAAGTACAAGGTACAGCCCCTTCACGGATCAAATTGGCTCAGTCATTCCTCCCGACCATTTTCTTACCAATTCGAGCCGCGTTCTTTTAACACTCGATAGGTCGTGGATTGGGCTGGGCCTAAGCAATGCAATCGACCAAGTCCTTCGTCTGATATCTGCGGCCAGCCGCCACTGCGTCGCTCTTAGGATCATCATCAGCACCCCCTACCGCCGGGATCGCCATCGTTGCACTTGTTGGGGCCCGATGCAGTCAACCTAACCCCGACTTTCTGTCTGACGCGGCGCTAGACAACACGAACAGACTCTTGCCGAGTACACCTCAGAAGACCATGGTAGAAGACTTGTGCGAGACGATCAACGGCGAAACGCGACATGACTCGACAAGAAGTAGCAAGTGATCGGCAGGCACTGCAGCTGATCAGGATGATGCTGTTTAGCATGTTTCGCCAGGCAACGATGAAGATGCATTTTTTTTCTGTCGCCCCACTTTTTTTCCGCTCAGCACAGGATACAGGAGTGGTCGGAAAGCACACTGGATACAAGGCCCAACGGCAGTAGCGTGTACAACAAGAGCTAGGACTTTTTCTCCCTCTCTTTCACTTTCATCGCGGCTACATGAATGATCAGAAATTCGCATCAGAGGAAGCAAGCAGGGGTGCATGCAGGAGGTAAGATTTCATAGAAGGACTCTGCCGATTCACCTCGGTCATCGGTACAGCAAGTAAAAAACAGTTAGGCTTGTAGCTCACTCATTCTCTCCCGCTCACCTTAGCATGGCTAGAAGGGTTTTCGGAAACACACTACAGAGAGCTAGACAGGACCAGGACAACGCAGAAAAGAGACAGGCGGGAGCAGGACCAACGTTGCTAGCCCAACGACTCTTCAGCAAGACGATCTTCAAACGTGCCTTCTCCAAAAGTCGCCTACACCACCCAGGCCAGCGCAGCATAGCCTTTCGCTACCGCGTTGCTGCCATATCGCCAGAAATCTCGCTAGCCAACGCTGCACTTTTCTCCACGGATACCATCGTTCTCTCCGCCCACTAGGCCGTCGTCTAGCAACAGGGATCATCACGCTGATTTTGATCGCGGTAGGATGTCTCCTTGTGCAAATGGATGAGAGAGAGGTATCACACTTTGACGTATCGAGGGCTTTCACATTGCTCCCTGGATGGGTACGCGCTCACCCACGGCCGGCCGCCAGTCTACCCAGCATCACACTGTACATGGGATTACTTGCCCAGACTTTATTACCGCGACACTATGCTGATTATGGACATTATCAGCAAGGCCACCAAACTTCAGTCCAAGGGTCAACCAGTCGCTGGGGAAGAGGCATCCCAAGCCAGCAAGCAAATGAACCACTCTAAGGGCCAAAGTGCGCATCGAAGGAACCAGAAGGGAGATCTTACGAGAGGTTCCGAGTCCAAGAGGCGTCCAAGCCATTTCGACCAGCGATCTAGCCTGAACGAATGCCATAGGAAATGAATCTTGACCTCATCATGAGGAAGCATGGTCCAAGGGAAGCTTGGATATCAGAAAGAAAAAAGCACGGGATACACAGACAAGGGGGTGACGATAGGGCCCGCTTCAAAGAGACGAAGACTGGTGGCGGATAGGGGAGATGGATGGCTCGGAAGCGATGAAAGGCGTTGGGGGTAATAGAGAGAGCTGCATATTTGCATATTTAAGGGAGGGGTTTGTAGTATGAGGTGAGGGCGAGGTCGTATGGTTGACACGGGTGGAAGGGAGGCAGCGAAGG
>Ga0247824_10000758_pt1 | contig 16791 bp, 16 predicted proteins | sample 13C_PalmiticAcid_FD_194412 | JGI IMG/M metagenome (GOLD analysis project Ga0247824, IMG submission 194412) | Soil microbial communities from agricultural site in Penn Yan, New York, United States - 13C_PalmiticAcid_Day48 | ecosystem: Environmental > Terrestrial > Soil > Agricultural land... | reverse complement strand
GGTCATGGTTGTGAGCGCTCTCATTCCGCGGTGTATGGGACGACTGCCTGGCAAATCGGATACTACAAGGGCGAAGGCGATACATGTGGACGAACAAATCAGCATAGCTGGGGCGAACAGGTCGGATACATCTAGGATGAGTAAACCGGATATGAATGTACGAATCCTCAGCCTGCAGAATGGTACTTTTCGAAGTCCTATGCGGCATACAATTATACTCCTTGAAGGTACCTTCTATACACTTCAAAAAGATCATAGTTGGCAAGTCGATTCCTAGTGTGATCGTGGACAGTATGGAACATCGTACAGTAAGCAAGGCGCCAATTCTGCTCAGTACAGGTTTGATGCGGTAGAACAAATCCACGTCCATACACCCCTCGCCACAAAGCAAGGGCAACTTGATCAATTCCAAATACGATAACCATGGGTTTTCTCAATTGTTCGATCTAATGATAGTATTAATGTCTATAGGTCTTGAATCAGGCAAGAAGATCTCCCACAATAGCCATGTAGGGCTTCCCCGGTCTAGCTCTATCATGGTGCAACGTAGATTGTTGGTCCACTTGTTGGTGTTGACATTGAACACAAGCATTTCCTGGGATGGACAAGCATGGCCCGTAAAGTTGGTTGATGTGGATCCACCCCAGATGACGACTTGACCGTTTGATCCAGCGCAGGATGAGAATGTTCTAGCACCTCCAGCTGGCGCGTTTGGTCCCTTGGTCCAAATTTGCTTGGCAAAATCCAGGATGAAGATGTCACCGATCACATCTTGTCCATGGTCTTGCCACCAAACAGGACCATCTTCTTTCCACCGTTCACGGACACAAGACATTGACCCTCGGATCCGATCTTGGTAAGGCCGTTCTTTGTGAAAGCACTCCAACCCTCGGACCACTTGTACTCGTAGACGCCACTTGGACTGACATATATCACGTTCTTTCGGATAGCATTCCATGCGGTAGAGTAAAAGTACTTGTGCTTCATGGAGTGACCACGGCCGTCGTTCTTGACCTCACCAGTCTTGAGGTCAATCCTGATTGCCGCAATGTTCTCTTTGTTCTTCGCATATGCGAACGGAATGTACATCATGTCGGTTGCAGGATCGGTGGCTCCGGTCACGCCGAACGTCTTGTCCATGGAAATGTTTACAGGTGGACTCCAAGCGTTGGCATCGGCACTGTAGCGAGCGACCAGGCTACCACTGAGCATTGTCCACCACTTATGGTCAGACGATACTCCAGCAGCAGAATGGTTATCACCATTACCGTTCGGGCAATTGCTTATACACGGGGCTGCTTGTATCCCAGGATTGCGAGAGGTCGACCACGAAGGCTTGATTGGTAGTACCGCTTGTTTTGAAGACTCCACCTTGAACATACAAGGCATCTCCATCGATGGAGACATAGGCGGCTTGATTAGTACAAGTTGGCTTGTATAACTGAGGAGCGCAAGGGACATGGTAAGTGTACGGAAGACACTCTTGGATCAGGAGGATTCTTGAGCCATCGTGTATTTGAGTACTGGTATTAGGAGAGGCAGCGAGAAGTGTGGATGAGTGTGAGAAGCGAAGCGGTCAACCGATTGTGCAAGGTGTCAGGTTGTTGGGAGTGTTGTGGTTGGCTGTCTTGGCTGAACTGCAAGAACTTTACTGGGCTTGGGGCTTGGGCAGGGACGGGCATGTTTGCAGAGAATGTTGGTGTCTCCTATTTCCGTCTCTTCCCAGTTTAGATCTATCTGCCCTGACTTGTATTTGACCGTTACCTGCAAGAGATCAGCGCCATCGGTTCAGCAAGTACACTTTTTTTTTATTTGGCCAGTGTCCTCTGAGGGGAGGGTTTTCAGTGGCAAGGGGTTTGTTGCTGAGCTTCCGAACGCCCTCAATGAATTTCTTTCCAGCGAGGATTTTCGCCTCAAAATTTGCCCTACAAAGTGTGAGCGGATTCTTCCCGAGAGATTGAGCCATGGGAGAGGGAGAAAAGACACTACTTCAATCCATGTTAGCCCTCATCAACCTGACATGTGGCATCCACTTCGAGAACTTTTTACCATAGTGCTCCAGCCTTTCTGCGTCTCTACGTCCTGTCATCAGTAAGAAACCTTGTGCTATTTCGTCGCGCTCATGTCATGGTACGAGCATCCGGTCTTGAGTCGGATGCTTCTGCGTTCACCCAAAATGGCTCGCCCTAACACTTGCATCGGAACTATGCCGAAGCCTCAACACTTCTTTTACGACACCAGCATATTTGTGAGGGCAAGAATAGTGTCGCTGTCCCTTGTAAGCTTTGAGTTCACGTTCAGTGTTCTCGCCGGAGAGGACTATTCGCTCGAATATTTGGGGCGTTCATGTTCTCTCGCATAGGCTGCCATGCAGGCTCTGGCGATCGTGTGGTCAACATCGCTGGTGGAAATTTAACAGAACGTGGAACTCCAGGATCAGCCTGAGATACTCGTTTCGATCCCGGCTGATCCATGCAACATGGTAGAAGCCGCGCAGAGGATGAACACCAGTCGTGGTCACACATTCAGGACGAACGGATCAGATACCCAGTAAGAACAAGTTGCGTCCACGACGAGCAACGTCTCACCGGGAGTTAGGAGACGGCATTATCTCCTGGGTTAGTCTCGCCCACCTTCTCAAGCTGTCCTATGCACAAGGCACTTGGATTGAACATCTTATCAGTTAGGCACAAGAGTGACCGTTGCAAATGGACATCAGGAACTGTCACCATCAATGCATCAGGCAGTTCGCAAATTGGATGGGCTCGGCCGGTTCAAGTATATGGTCGTCTTGGATCACAAGAAGACAAAACCATTGGTATGTTAGGCGTGGATGTGGATCTACTCTAGTGCACTCCTTGGCAAGGCCACAGTAGCGTGCTCATTCTCGATTGACACAATCTAGGGATCGTTCTCAATTGACTCCTGTTTTTGTGGTGTTTAATCAGTCTATCTTATGTATCAAGCCATGGTCAGGACAAGAAGTGTTCGCACAAAGGCATGTTGTGAAAGCAGAATCAGTCGACGGGTACAACATTCATCGACTATTATGGTGCAACGTATTTGTTCGTCCACTTGTTCGTGTGGACGCTGAACACAAGCACTTCCCGGGCCGGACAGTGATGGACCAATTGGTGGGGTGATGTGGATCCACCCCAGATGACAACTTGGCCATTCGATCCAGCGCAAGATGGTGCTGTTCTGGCAGTTCCAGGTGGCGCAGATGGTCCCTTGGCCCAAACTCGCTTTTCAACATCCAGGATGAAGATATCTCCAGTGACCCTCTTTTGATCCGCGGAAATGCCACCGAACAGGACCATCTTCTTTCCACCATTCACGGATACAAGGCACTGTCCACGGTGTCCAATCTTGGTAAGGCCTTTCCTGGTGAATGTATCCCAACCATGGGCCCATGTGTACTTGAAGACACCACTTGGACTGACGTATATAACACTCTTCAGTATAGAATTCCAAGCGGCAGAGTAGAAGTACTTGTGTGACATGGAATGGCTTCTCTTGTCGTTCTTGATCTTGCCGGTCCTAAGGTCAATTCTCAACGTCCCAATTCTCCGATTTTTCCTCGCATGTGCGAATGGAACGTACATCACATCGGTTGCAGGATCCGTGATTCCAGTCACACCAAACGTCTTGTCCATGGGAAGGCGTACGAGTTTGTACCAAGTGTTGGTGTCGGCATTGTAGCGGGCCACCAGGTTACCAATGAGCAGTGTCCACCACTTGCGGTCAGACGACACTCCGGCAGCAGCATGGTTATTTGCATAGCCATGTGGCTTTTGCTGATACAAAGGACGGCGTGTATTCCAGGATCGGGAGAGGTCGATCGTAAAGGCTTGATTGGTGATGTACTTAGATGTGTAGGCTCCACCATCGACATACAGGCCCTTTCCATCGACAGAGGCGTAAGCGGCTTCATTGGTACATGCCGGCTTGTAAGACTGAGCATGGACGGACAGGATAAAGGAGGCACCAAAGAGTAGTGCAGCAGTTATGGTAAGTGTACGGAAGACACTCTTGGAGGAGGTGGACTCTTGAGTCATTGTGGGTTGAAGCGCGTGGGTTACTGAGTGGGAGGTGCAGTGGATGACAATGTATGGATGAGAATGTGTAGATGATAATGTGGAGGGAGAAAAAACGGAGGGCTTTTATAGGCCGCAAACTTTGTGGTCGCTGCAAGCACACAAAACAGAAACAAGGGTCGTGGGCGAGTGATTGTGAGGGCGAGGGCGCGGGACATTGCAACCTAATTTGCTCCCTGGCTCTCCCGCGCTTGATCTCAAGCCACTGAGACGCCAGTATGGGCTAATTTCCCCACGATATTTATACTCGTCAACAAGAGACCCTGCTTGAATAGCTTGGTGGCGAAAGGGTTCAATGTTACGGGATAGATAACGATTAACGGTTAGTGTACATTCCTTGGTGTATAGAGGATCTGCAACTGGATATCGCCCGCCACAAGCCCTACATCATGCTTTCGCTCTGGCTGCAAAAGCCAACAGAGGCTCTGTTCGACCCCTTGATGTACTGAGGAGGCTTACTGAAGTGCTGCAGCATTCGTTGCGGTCCCATTGTTTGGAGTGATCCAGGAGGAAAGCGCCTTGGTCGTATCGAAAGTGGTAGAGAGGAAAGAGGGATGTGAAAGATCAACGTGCAAATCAACAAGGTTCAACAAAATGAAGAGCAGGAGGAGCGCAGGGATGGAGGGCTTCACTCGTCCAATATCGCGGGACCTATCCGCTCACAAGGAGATGACACCGCCACTCTACAAGTTGAGCAGCCAGTGTCTTGATCCTCTTTGTAGAGGCGATTCACTGTTTGCGAGGCATGGTTCATTCCAATTCCAAGCAAGTCTGTTCATGTGACAAAAAGGTCGGCAACATAGCGGGTCACCAATGACTCTTCTACGAGTATCCTTCAATTGGCCTCCCCCCATGGTAATGTTTAGTCATATCAATAGGCTAATCTTGTGCAATTCTAACAGAGGGCCTTTACTTCGATGCTACGTATCTGTCCGACCACTTCATCGTCTTGACATTGAACACAAGTGTCCGCTGCTTTGGGCAGACATTTTCAACTCCAAAATTACCAGATGACGAACTTCCGCCCCAAATGATAACTTGGTCGCCAGAAGAGCCGCATGCAGCATCTTTTCGTGAATACAGGGACTTCTGCTTAGGATCCACAGGAACTTTGGTCCAACTCTTCTTCGTCAGATCCAATATGTAGAGATCTGCTGTCGTGTCCTTGCTATCTTTCGTCAGACCACCAAACAAGGCCATCTTCCTTCCACCACTCACGGACACAAGACAAGCTCCATACTGAGCGATCGAATCGAGACCTTTGTTGAAGAATGATGCCCAGCCTTTCTCCCATGTGTATTCGTAGACGCCGCTGATACTGATATAGATCAAGCTCTTTCGAAGTGGGTTCCACGCGGTAGAATAGTGGTCTTGTTGTGACAAAGAGAATGACCTATTGTCACTCTCGGTATCGCCATTCTTGAGGTTCACTCTCAGCATACTTCTTTTCCTGTTGGCATTAGGATACCCGAATGGAATGTACATCATGTCATTGGTCGGATCCGTAGCTCCAACCAAGTTAACCGTCCCTTTGACGTCAAGCCAGAATTTGTCAGACCATCTGTTGGTTGAGGCATTGTAGATGGACCCTCGATCGCCAATGAGGGTGTACCAACTTTTACCATCAGACGAGATTCCACTTGGATCGGAATAATGTGTGGGGCCATCTGGAAACTTCTCGATACTCGGGTTGTTGGTGTTCCAAGATTTCGAAAGGTCGATCATGAAGGTTTGAAGAATATGGACAAATCCTGGGCCGGCCTTGAGTCCTGCCTGGATGTACAGGCCACGACCTTCATGAGTAGTGTAGGTTGACCGGTAGGTACATTCTACCGTGTTTGATTGGGCTTGGACGGATAGAATAAACGAAGCACCGAGGAGGAAGACTATAGCCTTGGAAAGTGCGTGGAGTACACCTTTGGTGTTAGAGACGGATTGAGTCATGGTGTTTTGAGACGAGAGCAGATGAAAGGAGGTGATATTGAATTGATGGGATTATGCAGAGAATGGTGGGTATTGGGGGACAGGGTATTGGGATGTGCAGTGTTCTGACGAAGGATGTGTGGGATGTCTGCAGTTTTTATACCAACAGTGCCATTGTTTGGTGTGAGGCTGTGTGCCAGCCCCGCAGAACCCAGAACGATTCTGCATGGAAGGAAGGCGCATACAGCCACGCAAAATCAAGTGGCGAATAAGAGCCCAGGAGGAAGTCACGATTGCTCACAGATTGGCATCAAGGATACAATTGTTTGATGTCGAGCGTCGCGAACTCATCCATGGAATGTGGCTACCAGTACCTCTCAACTGGCCTTCATGATACGATGTTTAATTATGACTCTTGGTTTATTCATGCAAAGGAGTGTCGTCTAACAAGAAGGGTCCTACTTTGATGTGACATATCTGTCCGTCCACTTCATCGTCTTGACATTGAACACGACTGTTGGTTGGGATGGACACGTGTTGACACCACCAGATGATAACCTGGTCGCCAGACGAGCCACACGCAGCTTCTTTCCGTGAATATCGAGATTTTTGCTTAGGGTCCGCACGAACCTTGGCCCAAGCTTCTTTTCCCGCCTTCGTCAAATACAGGATGTACAGATCTGCAGTCGTGTCCTTGCCATCTTGAGTAAGACCGCCGTACAGAGCCATCTTCTTTCCGCCACTCAATGACACAAGATAAGATCCACTCGGAGCGATCGTGTTGAGACCTTTATTGAAGAATCGAAGACGAATGATATGAGAAGTGTAATTGACGAGATTATGCGGATGAACGTCGGGTATTAAAGTGGTGTTAAGACGACGAATCCGATGGGATGTTCCACTGGAGTCTTTATAACAAACGAGTGTCTTTTGTTTGGTGCCTGTAAGAGCCACTATCGAAAGGCACCCATAGCCAGCCTCCTAAGGATGATATGCAAGAAGAATGGTCTCAGTAGCCCTAAATGTAAAAAAAAGTGGCTGGACTTGGCATGGATTCTTGCGACTCTTGAGCTGGAGGGAATGAGCTCCTCCACACCGGCAAAATCGTTGTTTGTCATCCGGATCCTTCAGCAAACTCAAACTCTATTTGGTGTGTTGAAGTGTCTGATCGAACATGCGAAGGTTGTCAGGATGGCCACTGCAGTCAGTACTTGTTTTCTGCCGAGGCTGCGGCATCATTCTCCGAGGCGCTGGAGATTCTGTGTCAGTGGTGTTGGCCCTCTATGGTACGTCTGATAGGATGTTCCTGTGGGTAAGTGCTGCTCTTCACAAAGTCCTGCCACCTGTGCGACAAAACAACGGTCGCTGTGTCTAGTGAAAAGCTTCCTAGCTGTGAACCGCCGGAAGTGGACTGATGATGAAGTTCATGGCAACAAGTTGGTGATGGTGGTGTTGAGCTATGAGGGAAGCAAGGAAGGAAGCGAAGCGCGGTCCCGGTGCCACAAAATCTTGACCCCCTCAAGTGAACACTGATCCGAGCCGGAGAATTTCTTGCGATCATCGTTGCCCACACTCCTTCTGTTGCCCACACTCCTTCTGTTGCCCACACTCCTTCTTTTCCTTCTTCCTGCAAGCTCGCACCCACCGCACCGAACCCTTTCCTTAGTCCCTCCCAAGACGTGTGGCCGTTTCTGCCATTCCTCCATTCAGCATCAACACGATGGCAACTCCTCTAGCAGGCCTCAAAGTTTTGGAGATCGCCGGACTGGCACCTGCACCTTTTGCAGGCAAGATCCTGTCGGACTTTGGCGCTGACGTGGTCCGTATCGACCGCTCGACTTCAGTCATGAACTTGGACGTCCTCGCCCAGAACAAACGCTCCATCGCTCTCAATCTCAAGTCCCCGGCTGGTATCGAGACTTTGATCCGACTCTGTGAAAAGGCTGATGTGATCATCGAGCCTTTTCGTCCTGGCGTCATGGAGAGACTCGGATTGGGACCTGACGTGTTGTTGAAGAGAAACCCTCGACTGGTGTATGCACGTATGACCGGATTTGGGCAGCAAGGACACTATGCAAAGATGGCTGGCCATGATATCAACTATTTGGCGATTTCTGGCGTCTTGAGTGTAGGTTATTCCTGTCTCTTTCCTGTCGGTTATTGTTCCGTGGCCTTTGTACGACTGAACGGTTGAATTAAGCTTTTCACCATCTACCCCTCACCTCTGAAGACACTAGGAAAGCACGACGACAAGCCCGCATTCCCTATCAACTTGCTCGCAGACTTTGCAGGTGGTGGACTGATGTGTGCACTTGGAGTTCTCCTCGCGCTCCAGGAGAGGGCTCGCTCGGGAAAGGGCCAAGTCGTGGATGCTGCTATGATCGATGGCGTCTCATATATTGGGTCGTTTGTCTACAACATGCAGAAAGCGGGCGCATTGTTCCAAACACCCCGTGGTACCGGCCAGTTGGATGGAGGGGCGCCCTTTTATGACACGTACAAGACCAAGGATGGAAAGTACATGGCTGTGGGCGCTATCGAGACTGAGTTTTACCGGTTGCTGATCAAGGGACTTGGGTTGGATCAAGAAAAGGATCAATTACCAGAACAGATGGATACGAAGAGCTGGGCGAGGATGAAGGAATTGTTCACAAAGATCTTTTTGAGCAAGACGCAGGAGGAGTGGGTGGCAGTGTTTGATCAGACGGATGCATGTGTAACACCTATACTGGACTACTATGAGATGCCTACTCCAGCGCCAGCACCAAGACTTTTAAGAACACCAGCGAGGCAACCTGCAGGATCCAATGGAGGAGAAGATGGAGAGATGTTCTTGGAGGTTGGAGGACAGAGTAAGGAGGTCTTAATGGAAGCCGGCTTCTCGGAACAGGAAATTCGCGAGCTCGTGGCTAAGAATGCGGTGGCCGGTGCTGGATTGGAGAAGTCATCACTTTAAAAAATACATCGTGCCCCAGTGAAGGTCATGGCAGACATCAAACTGTGAAAGTTGTCTCTACGTCGGGTTCGATCTTGATCAGGGTGGGATACCATCAGAGAGGCAGTTGCTCCTGTGGCCCGCTGAGCTGGCCACGGTGAGGGTGATTAGGGTATGAACGAGTCTGAGGTCAGAACTGGTGCATCGAATGTGTGGAGCAGCAGAGAAATGCACACACACAGCCTCAAATTTTTGTGTGGTCTGATTCAATTTATCACTCCTTGCTTTCCTTCACCTTCCCTCGACCGCCCAACAACACCGCCGCCTTGCCCTTGGTACGAATCGCCAGCGACGAGCAGTTGCGAGTCCCGCGGTCGAGTCGCATCTGGAAAGTCTTGCCCAAATCGGGTTTAAGCTCAGGCCATACTCCACATCAGTGACCAGCCCAAGTTGTTGTGGTTCCCATGGCTCCACACCACCAAAGTGGGTGGCCAAGTTGTGGTATGTCTTTCTCGAAAAGATTCCATCCGGGTCAAGATTGATCATCGATGCTGCGGATGCTGCAGCATTCTTGCTTTGATATCCTCGCTCGCTTGTTCACCCCTCACTCCACTTCTTGCCCTTGGACCCATTCATGGACACCTATTCCCACGCCTATCCTCTCTCGTCTCAGCCTCCTGAGGACCACCAATACGAGCCTCAACTTTGCCAGTGTGTCGCTCGCGCTACTATTTAACCCTTCGACAAATTTCTCTTGACCTCAGCCGTTTCCCCCACCTCTCTTCTGTACATTACGTTCCCACGCCCTCTCTTGGATCCCAACCCATGATGACTCGAGAGTCTTTAAAGACGAGGAATGCCTTCCGCTGGCTTCCCAGGACCATCGCCTTATTTCTTGGAGCCTCTTCCATTCTATCTGTCCACGGCCAGACATACCAGCCAAGTTGTGTCCATGAAGCCACCTACGCAACAGTCGAAGGTCGCGGGCTGTATGTGCAAGGAGGAGTTCACAATCCAAGCTCGGCAGCTTCTCAAGCTTTCATGATCACACTCTCAGAATCATGGAACACCGATAGCCCAAAGTACATGCTTTTAAAATCTGGAGCCGCCAACAACTACTCTCCTAGCGGCATCTCGTCTGACGGTACGATGGGTTGTCTTGATAGGCGAACAGGGATTTCTCTATGACGTTACTGCCGACACCTGGAAAGAAATCTTCAGACTTCGCATACAGGGAACGTATGGTCTGACAGCAGCCACAGATACGAAAAATAACATGATGTACATTCCGTTCGGATACCCCAGTGCCGATAGATCAAGAGGGATGTTGAGAGTGAACCTCATGAATGGCAACACCGAAAGCGATTATAAGAGCTATCCCATCTCCCAACAATCCACCTTTGCCACCGCTTGGAAGCCAAGTCGAAACAGCGTCATCTTGGTCAGCTCCGGCGGCGTTTACGAATATACCTGGGAGAAGGGCTGGACAAAGCTCCAAAGTCAACCTGATCCCATGCCATCCGGTGGAGCTTGTCTTGTGTCAGTGAGCGGTGGAGAGAAGATGGTTTTATTTGGTGGTTATGTTAATGATGGAGTAACTGGAAACGTCTTTATCCTGGACTCGAAAACCTTGACCTGGAAGAAGGGCCCACTTCTGGATGCCAAGCAAGCGAGGAAATCGGCTGCATGTGGCTCGACTGGCGACCAAATGATTATCTGGGGTGGAACCACAGCATGGAAAGGATACGAACAAGCCTGTCCAACTCAACAAGTGCTTGTTTTCAACGCGCAGACTGAAAAGTGGACGAACAGGTATGTTGCACCAGGACAGGTTTAGACAGAAGCGGCTCCGACGAATGGACTTGGACAACGCGCTTCGTAGGAACTCGAGAGAAATACCCATGGCTATCTAATAAATACCACTTTTAACGGAAACCAATTAGCATTGGGGCCACAAAAGCAAAGCTGCTCGGGAGACATGGCACTGCGATCCTTTGATAAGCAGTGTGCCAAAATGAATCATGTCAAGGAAACCGATATGCCAGACAACTTGCTCGATGTGCCAAGAGTGCAGAGATAACGTGTACCATGCACACACCACACACCAGGAAACATGTGGCACACGGGCGAACAGACACTACAAAGTTTGTGCATCGGACTCTGGTTTTTATCTCATCCCCGCATGCGTCTCCACCTTCTTTCCGATTCTCGACTCAATTTCCCCGCAGATATGCGGGGGCCACAGATCGACGCGATTAAGGGTAAAGGAAGCCAACCGCTATACCACCGCCGCTTCATCGCCCACGGAATGCAGTATTGGTTGCAATTGTCATTGACAACCAACAACATCCCTTGTTATTCGACTTGGTTACCGAGTAGCAACGTTTGTAACGCCACCCTCATTGCCTGGATTCATCATCATAAGAACTAGGAGGGCGTGCCAACTTTATAGCCAAGCAAATGGACGCCAATTTGAGAACCATGCTGGCTCTCATTCCTGATACAAACATGCCATTGTTTCCTGGGGAAATGATGTTGGCTCAGAGGGGCCACTCTGTGTAACGAAATTTACCGGCAAGCTATGTGGCAGTGCAGAAGCATCCAGGAACGCGCTTGCCATTGTATTTACCACTGACAAATGCTATCAAGTGGCATGGAGATGAAACGGGTGTGCACGCCAAGTATCTTTGGACGTTTGCTCGCCGCCAGTACAGCACCATGGGCAGCCTCCCTCCTCATCAACGCGGCAACGGACAATCTCGTTTACAAGCGCCCCCCCGGCTCTGGTATTAACAATGGCCGAAGCCGAGAGAAGTATTTAAGCCTAGGCGCAGATCTTGGTTACCCATCATCATCAACACCTGGCACTCAACTCCAACCGCATACCCCTATACCCCTACCTCGTTTCTTGAACTCCAAACTGCAATGAGTCGAGAATCTTTCACCGTCCAGGATGTGTTCCGCACACTTGCCAAGACCGCCGTACTCCTTCTTGGCACCTCGATTCTATCCGTCCAAGCTCAAACCTACTCGCCCATATGTTCCAGTGAGACCGCTTACACTACACTTGAAGGTCGAGCCATGTACATGATGGGAGGCGTTTATTCACCCCACTACTTCGGATCGTCATCTTTCATGATCGACCTCTCGCAATCCTGGAGCGTTGACAGCCCAAAGTTCTGGCATTATAGCGGTGGCTATGGTAACAAATACTTTCCTGGCGGTATCACGGCCGATGGTAAAAGGTGGACCACCCTCAATAACAAAAATGGGTACGTCTACGACTTTAAGAACAACACATGGACGGAGCAATTCAGACTTCGCATCGAAGGCACTTATGGCCTGACTGGAGCCACGGACTCGAAAACCGACACTATGTACATTCCGTTCGGATACCCTAATGCCGATAAATCCAATGGGATGTTGAAAATTAACCTCAAGACTGGTGACGCTGTGAACGACCCTCGGAAACATCCTGCCGTCGCGCTAGAGACTGGCTATGCCACCGCTTGGAACCCGGTTCGGAACAGCGTGATTTATGTGGGCAAGAGCGGTGTCTACGAATATACCTGGGAGAAAGGTTGGACGCCATTCTTCAGCAAAGGCCTTGATGTGATCCCACCAAGGGGTGCCTGTCTCGTGTCAGTGAGCAATGGAACCAAGATGGCCTTGTTTGGCGGTACCATCAAGGACGGCAAAGCGAACACCGGAGACATCTACGTCTTGGACTTGGCAAAGAAGGGGAAAGAGAGCTGGACCAAGGCTTCTGTGGACTCGAAGCAGAAATCTCGAATTGCACGACAAACTGCCGCATGTGGCTCGACTGGCGACCAAGTGATCGTTTGGGGAGGAAACACCGTCCCTGGCTTTGGAGGTAACGGGTTCGAATGTCCCAAGGAGCGTACCCTCGTGTTCAACGTGAAGACCATGAAGTGGACGGACAAGTATGTTGCACCAGGAAAGAAATAGAGAAATGTTGAACCATCCCACCGCGAACAATGAATGCTTTGCCCCTGCATGACCACACTTTGTGTGCTCACAACACAACCAAAAAATTTCAGTGGCATGTGCACAAGCTTGTCTTCCTCTTGCTTCTCCTCCATCGCTCATCGCCTAACAAGTTGTCATGCACTCCTCATCAGCCCACTTCCGTCGGTGCCCCACAGCTAGGAAGCTGCCGTTAAGAGCGTGACCTCTGTATTGTCGCAAAAGTTCTTGAACTTTGAGCACAGCAATCTGTATCCGGCAAGGTAACTCTCAAACTGGAGGGAACAAACAACATGTAATCATAACCGACAAGGAGTACGATACCACCTTGACTAGCAATTAACCAACCTGATGTGTTGGACGTGCAGTGAACATAGTATTCAAAGATGCGAAATCGCATCTCTCGTCTCGGAAGTCTAGGGACTACTGTCTCCGAGCCAGAGCACGCTTGGAGCCCACATTGCAGACACTGGAATAATCTGCCACTCAGTATTTCTCTCACATGTCAGACCGACGGTGGAGTCTTCATCACTTGTACCTGCTCCGCGCTCCGCCTGAACAACAAGGTCCCACGATATGTCTCCCGGATGCCTCATCCAACAGCATTTCAAGACGGATGCTCTTCGATATGAATGGTACTCGTGGGTCCGATTACGAATATATTCTTCATGGAATCTAATACCGAGAATCCCTCATCAGATCCGCAAGCGATTTCAGGCGACACGAATATCACCTAGCTGGCAAGGCGTGATGTGGTTCTAGGGTAAATCGATGTCAAAAGTGAGACGTCGCAGCAAGCACAATGATTCAGCAAGGCCTTCTTGTAGTCTACACGGAACAACAGTAGAGGTCCTGGTATCATATACAGCGCTGGTCAGTGACAACAATCAAAATTACAGGAGCAAGACCCGGCAGTTATACAACGACCCATCACCGATCAATAGAGATCAAAGCCATATCACATTCATGAAGGCCATCGCTTTCGCCGGCGTTAAGCGACCTCATAATATTGATTGACGTTGCCTAGTCGTCAGTCACATAACAAGTCTAAGGGAGAGCCGCATTATGCGAACCCTGGATGACAAAAGAAGCTTTGCTGGTCGGTCAGTACCTGTAGCTTCCACATCCCAAGACGATCATACCATTGTTTCGGTGCAGTACGGACCTGGACCTCCTTCTCTCATCGAAGTGAATCAGAAACATATCGACCCCTTTCGACCACGATCCTAACGATGGGTCACAGACTCCAGGCACGAGCAATTGGGGCAAGCAGCGCACCCAACAAGGACTTGTCAGTCGAAAGAGTCTTGGCTAAACGAGATTGTTCATATTCTACCTATCATGAATATTCAATCACCAATCTCGCGCTGCGACTCTGAACCTCACTGACGTCGCTTTGGATAGCTCTGGAGTCATTATTGTCCCGCCCACTGCCGGTTTTCTTTTCGGCGATGTATCACAAGGTTTATCAACAGTCATACGCTACTTTATTGTTTTACACGCTTTCATTGAACAATGGACTTTTGCCGTCATTCGACTCCACTGCCCAGTACAGGATTTCTTTAGAGTGCCATACTCTTCACATTGTATAAATGATTAAATGAATACCAGGAAGAGGTGCTTAAGCAGAGTTAGAAGAGAGGAAACGTGTGATAGTCGATTTCCTCAATCGACGTGACAGCTCTGTGCTTTCGCAACTCCCCGTAGGAGGGAATCGGACACCTTGGCAACATATCTCTGAAGCCTGGAAGTCTCTATAATCTTTGTTATCTTGCCATCCGAGTCTTCAACTTCCTCAATAATGGCTTTAATATCAGTCTCTAGGACTCCTTCCTTGAAGTGAATGATAATTTTGTTCGCTTGGGCGAGGCAGCATGGACAGGTAGAAGATTGATGATGATGACACCACATGACTGGCTTGGTTTGGATTGGTAGGTGAGTGAATGGAGAGGGAGAAGAATGAATAGAGTTATTTGTTGTGCGATGGAGCCGCTTTGAAGAATAAAGGAAAGAGCCGAAGATCCAAGGGGTTTTATACAAACACAAGGTGGTGACGAGGATGTGGATCGTGGTTTTTTTCAGTCATGTACTGAGCCTCCCGTGAACCAAGGTTGGTACAGGGATCTCCTCCCAATGGTCAATCCCCGCAGAGGTGGTATTTGCCCACCTATTGGATAGTACGTTTTCAGCTGCCTGTGGCTACCTATCAATTTCTTACAGCTCAGCGGGATAATTGCTGTGGCTACCATTTTCTTACAGCACAGCAAGATAATTCCTGCGGCAACCACCCAGTTTCTTAGAGCACAACCGGACAATATTCAGTCATGATCCACACTCACTTGGAAAGCGGATACCTCCTCTCTCACAGCAGTAAGGTATTATGAAGGCACCACTGTGATTAGGAAACCTCTTTGCCAGACCTTGACCCTGTCAAAATAAAAAAGCACCGTGTTTGGCCACCGACAAACAGTAGGTTTGATTGGAAGGTTTCCTTATCCACTCTGAGAGATCGTAAGTATAATAGTGCCACGAGCATCCCGCAATCGGCTACATGGCAATTGTGTTTGATCATGTCCTCAACTAACCATGCATAAAGGCGCGTCGTGAAAGCAATTAACGCGAATGGATCCTACTTTGGCATGACATATCTATCCATCCATCCATTTCATGGTCTTGACACTGAACACGACTCTCCGCCGAGACGCTAGCCTATTCTTTGTCAGATCTAATATGGAGAGATCTGCTCTCGTCTACTTTCTGTCGTCTGTCTCACCGCCAAACAGAAGGTTCGCTTGAAGAGTTTGTATTGGAACCCCTTTTGAATAATGGTAACCAACCTTTCTCCCATGTGTATTCGTAGACACTGCTGGTACTGACGTAGATTAGATTCCTCCGAGGTGGGCTCCATGTGGTGGCATATGGGCTTCCGGGGACAAGGAGAAAAGTCTATTGTTGCTTTCGGTATCACCACCCCTGAGATCTACCCTCAACGCCACTCTTTTCTTGCGGTACTGGATACCCTAATGGAATCTACAGCATGTCGTTCGCCAGATCTGCAACTCCGGTTAAAGGCTGATACTCCTCGCATGTAAAGCTGAACGTCTCAGGCCGCCGGCTGTTGGTCGGCATTGTAGAAGATTCCTTCCTGCATAGTAATCAATCCGACTATCCTACTCGTACAAAAAAACAGACGAGCAATAGTAAAAGAGGGAATGTCAGCGGTCCATAAATCGTACTGCGATAACAACAATAACGACACAGCAGAGGTAGAAGCACACTTCAGTTAACTCAGTCAGAGTCCTTGGATGACGAGGACACGTTTGAGATATAGATAACGTCAACATGGGTACGGGATGTCATGATATTTCAAGCTGTGATCCAGTGGAGAGGGTGGAGTGGAAGGGAAAAAGTAGAGAAGCACTGCGACAATGAGCCGAGGCTTAAGGGTCGAATGTACTCTCCACACGATTGTACTCTACCTTCCGCTCTCTTTACTCCTTCCTCTTCTTTACCGACTGCTCAACGCTCCCCGACCTCGATTCATCTCCTTCTACTTCTTGGCCTCGGATTGCGCTTTCCAACTCGTCGTAGTCAAAGTCAACAGGTGGATCGTCGAGTTCATCGGAAACAGCGGAAACAGCGGATACACCTACAGCCTGCCATCGAGTTCACATGCGACGGACATCATTGCATAAATCGATGTAGCGCTGGCACCCACAGGAAAGTGGCTCTTCGTAACGGACATCTAACATTAGACAAGCCGGTGGTGGAACAAGGCCTTGTTTGAGGGCACGATCAAGGACATTAAAGCAAACACCGGATGCATCTACGTCTTGGACTTGACATAGA
>Ga0247824_10000757_pt1 | contig 16791 bp, 25 predicted proteins | sample 13C_PalmiticAcid_FD_194412 | JGI IMG/M metagenome (GOLD analysis project Ga0247824, IMG submission 194412) | Soil microbial communities from agricultural site in Penn Yan, New York, United States - 13C_PalmiticAcid_Day48 | ecosystem: Environmental > Terrestrial > Soil > Agricultural land... | reverse complement strand
GTCTTGAGGAAAAAAAAAAAAAAAAAAACACAAGGGATCAAATGCTATTGTCCTTTTGTTTGCAATTGAAAAGACTGACGCGTTCTTTTTGTATTCTATTGTACATAGATCTTGGAGGTGATCGCTGCACAGAACATCCAGTGCTACACCTTCCCCTTGGAGAGCGATGATGAAGCTAGCACCAAGCGCAACATGAGCATCATGGTGAGTGAATCGAGCATACATGATCCGTCGAGTGCGACACATGCGCGGGTTTGGTACATATTGAACTCACCAGACTCGACTATGAAATAGGCCGCCATGCCCTTCTCTATCATCGGAAGCACTGATGATGTTGTCACTGTGGACGGTCGTACTGTCAAGGGTCGCCAGTACTCTTGGGGTGTTGCTGAAGGTATGAGGACAAAACAGACTGGCCAAAAAAAAAAACCACCGATGACAACACACATTTCTTGGTCAACCACATCAACCTTGAACTGACATTTGGGTTCCTTTTGTATTCAAAACCACTAGTCGAGAACGAGGACCACTGCGACTTCAAGAAGCTTCGCCAGTTGTTGATCCGTTCGCACATGCTGGATTTGATCAGCTCGACTGAAGAGTCTCACTACGAGAGCTACCGCAATGCCCAGATGCAGACCCGCAAGATCGGAGAGCCAAAGTATGTGGGATCGACATCACGATATCGAGACACCATCGATCTGGCTTCACACAATTCAGGTGACTAACGACCTCGTTTGCTGTTGAATAATAGGGTCAAGACGGTGACAAATCCCAAGTGGAAGGAAGAGGAAGAAGCTCTCCGAAAGCGATTCACCGAGCAGGTCCGTCTCGAGGAGAACCGATTCCGATCCTGGGAGCAGCAGGTATGTTTTCATAGAGAAGGAAGGGGATGTTGTCGTCGTGCTTTCTCTCTCTCCCTCTTTCTCTCTCTTCTTCTTTCCGTGGTTCCTGACAATGTTTTCCTCATTTTCCGTTTCGAATTCTAGCTTATTGCCGAGAGAGATCGCTTGAACAAGGATTTGGAGGCTGAGCACTCGCACATTAAGGCTCTGGAAGCCGAGTTGGAAGCGATGCAGGCTGGTCTCTCCCCTAAGCGAAAGTAAAAGGGTAAAAGGGCTACTTTCATGTGCCCAATTGGGGAGGGCGAGTACTAGAGAGCACCGCACGAGTGTGATCTTCCTCCCCCTCGCCTTGAGGACATGACTTGGCTCAGAACCTTGTTAAACTTTCTCTCCTCCTCCTCTCTCCACGGCGATATCCATCGAAAACTGTTTCTTGTTGTCACCCTAGTCTAGTCATACTTCGTATCTAATTGTAATGGAAAAATGAACGCGTAGGAAGGATGAGATCCCCGGTTCAAAAACGTTTTGGAGAGATGGGTCTCCTCTCTATCGGCGATGCAATCTAGATGACAATGGACCCTTCCCCCCAAAAAGATCTGCTCCACTACACACATCCTACACGGTTCTTACACCCGTTTGTGGTGTGAGCGACACAACCACCCCCTTCATCAGAGCGCTGCGCGCAGCACCAAAGGGGGTGGGGTGGAGGGAACTGAGCCGAGGGCCCTGGATGGTACGACCGTCCCACCGAACATATGCAAGCAAAAAATAGCCCATGCATCTCACCAAACCATGTTGGGTTCCCTTGTAGAGTTGCCTGACCCCTCTCTCTCCCTTCTCTCCCTGAATTCCTTCCCCTCCATTGCCCATCATCTCATCTCAATCTTTGGGGGGGGGTTATATTTTCTGTTTACTTGATTGAACTACCGGCTACAGATTAGGGTGTAAAAACGTTTTCTCGACAAGACATTTAAATGTCCAAATCCTCTTGAATATCGTCCTCGTATTCACCGTCGTCGTCAATGGTGGCCTCCTGGTACTGTTGGTACTCGGAAACCAAGTCGTTCATGTTGGATTCTAGTAAAAAGAGGAAGCGGAAGAAAAAAAAAAGTGTTTAGAACCTGTTTCGCATGTGCAAGTGTTTGTGTGTGTGCAGCTGCAAGCATGCACGTTCCTTGTGATTGCATTCCACTGTTGTGTAGCACTCGAATCAGTCAAGTGTAACGCAAACTCAACGGTATAAACCTTGACTTACCAGCTTCAGTGAACTCCATCTCGTCCATACCCTCGCCAGTGTACCAATGCAAGAAAGCCTTGCGACGGAACATGGCTGTGAACTGTTCAGAGATGCGCTTGAACAACTCTTGGATAGCAGTCGAGTTACCGATGAAAGTAACTGACATCTTGAGACCACGGGGTGGGATATCGCAGACAGCTGTCTTGACGTTGTTGGGGATCCATTCAACAAAGTACGAGCTGTTCTTTGACTGGACGTTGAGCATCTGCTCGTCAACCTCCTTGGTGGACATGCGACCACGGAACATGGCAGCAACGGTCAAGTAACGACCGTGGCGTGGGTCAGAGGCAGCCATCATGTTCTTGGCGTCGAACATCTGCTGGGTCAACTCGGGCACAGTCAAGGCGCGGAATTGCTGGGCATTGTTAGAGGTCAAGGGAGCAAAACCGACCATGAAGAAGTGAAGACGAGGGAAGGGAACTATCGATTTGTCGTGCAAGTCAATGCAATTCGCGGTTAGCCATGGTTTCTCTTGCACATACACGCTCATTCATTCCAGGCGTGTCTAGATGACCGTCAATTCCTGGTGGCGAATTGGTGCAAGTAACCAAAAGAAAAAGACTTCACACTTACCCAAGTTGACAGCCAACTTTCTCAAATCAGCGTTGAGCTGACCAGGGAAGCGGAGAGAGGTGGTGATTCCGCTCATGACAACTGAGACCAGGTGGTTCAAGTCACCATAGCTGGGGGCGGTGAGCTTCAACGTGCGGAAGCAGATGTCGTACAAGGCCTCGTTATCGATACAGAAGGTCTCATCCGAGTTCTCAACCAACTGGTGAACGGAAAGAGTGGCGTTGTATGGCTCGACGACGGTATCCGAGACCTAGATAAATGGGAAATATGAATGATAGCCATGTCAGCCACATGTCAAACGATCACCTTTTCAGATGTGCGCCAACTGCTCGGTAAGTAGCCGAGGAAAGCTAGGCTCTCTACAACCAGCTCCAGCCCCCCTCTTCTCCCCCAGCAACGGGTAGATGGAACATGTCGAGGGAGGGGAAAGTGATACAAACGCAACCAGTGTCAGAGCGCCAGTTGATAGTGTGCATTGCGTCAAAATAGAAATCAGAGAAAGGGCTCTGCGTACCTCTCTTCAACCCCCTGTGGTTGACAGCGAGGTGAGATGTGGCGGGAGGCAGTAAAGAATTGACGGCCAAAGCGATACTCTCCCATCATTCTTGCGTATGCCAAGAAAATGGTCCAAGGGTTGCATGCATCAAGCTGCGAACAAACAATGGAGACATTAGTCCTCCCATGGCCCCACCCATCACCAGACTCTTATCCGGCGTCGCTCTCTTAACTTTAAAGAAAAACCGCCCCCCAACCTCCGGCTCATCCATTCACAGAGGGTCTCAGAGGCATCCAAGGGAAGCAACGCCTCCAGACTCTGCACAATAGTCATCGCGCGTGAGAAGAAAAAAAAAAGTAGGCTTATCACTCACTAACCATGAGCATCCAACGAAATCAATCTCATCGTTGAATGAATGGCTGCAAGGAACAAGGGACATAAAAGTGGAGGGGCAGGCAAGACTGAGGGCATCATCATTTGAGCAAAAAAGGACAGCAGGAGGACGAGGGGGTGCCAAGGGACACACTAAGAACGACACCAACCCGAAATAAACAAACCCAAAGAACCGCCTGCGGCAGAACAGAGCCAAAAGATCCTCTCGAACTGAAAAAGACATTTCTTTCTCATCATACCTTTGGTGAGGGCATGACAGAGAATGTGCACATCATGCGGTCGGGATATTCCTCGCGGATCTTGGAGATCAAGAGAGTACCCATACCGGCACCGGTACCTCCTCCAAGAGAGTGGGTGATTTGGAAACCCTGAAGGCAGTCGCAGGATTCGGCCTCCTTGCGGACAATGTCCAAGACAGAGTCGACAAGCTCGGCACCCTCAGTGTAGTGACCCTTGGCCCAGTTGTTACCGGCACCGCTCTGACCAAAGACGTAGTTATCGGGACGGAAGAGCTGTCCAAAAGGACCAGCGCGGACAGCATCGATGGTGCCAGGCTCCAAATCGACAAGAACGGCACGTGGAACATACTTTCCAGCAGCAGCCTCGTTGTAGTAGACGTTGATACGCTCGAGCTGGAGGTCCGAGTCACCGCCGTAGACACCATCGGGGCCGATGCCGTGTTCCTCGCTGATGACCTCCCAGAACTTGCCTCCGATCTGGTTACCGCACTGACCGGTCTGAAGGTGCACAATCTCACGCATGGTTATATGATGTAGGTGATAGTAGGAGAGGGAGTGATTAGAAGAGTAAGAGGGGAAGAGAGCAAAGATGATGAGAGGAGCGAATCCCAAGGAAAAATGGCGAGGTCGCGGTGTAGCGCATGCGATCAGAGAAGGCGATCACTTGAGGGCCGTTGCCCTGCATGACGGTGTAACCCACTTGTGAAGGACGACTTGACCAAGCATGCTGTGCAGCCTGCTTCCACCTTCAACTCGAGCTCTCGTCGAACCACACGTATACATCATTCTCTTTGCCTTTGTCCTTTTGCTCTCATTAACAACCACCTCAAGACAGTTGCAACTTGAAGTGGGATCCCTTTAGCTCTCGATCCATCGCTATTGCTACCGACCTGGCGAACACAGTCCCCCAATTGGTATGGCCAATGAATAGCGTTTTCTAACAAGTGCTTGCCCTTTATTATGGCTGTTACCATGTGGAAAGTGTCCTTGATGAGGGCCAGTCCTGAGCAAGAGTCAATCTCCAACTCGAGGAAACAGTGAGCAGAAAAAGGACGCCAACAGTGTCGTTCCGAGCCCGCAAATTCCCGATTTCGCCCTCAAAGATTTCAGCACGAACAAGCATAGTGCAATCGTGCATTGGACTATTGGAGGAGAGCTGTAGTTGCCACATCCATGAGCTTTCCCCAATAACGCCAGTAAGCCGACAGGTATTGAAGCAACCCGGGTGCGCGTATTTGAAGGGCAGTAACAGAAGTCCTGCTCTGTTTCGAGGATCAAGTAAGCTTTGTGTTGCAAAAGGGTGGAGGCGGGGCTAAAGCGATCTTCTGCAGCATGCGTCTGACGAGACGATGATGGGGTAATCCTGATCCATGGTATATAGTATCGGATCTTGTCTAAAATACTGTTCACTCCATGCGGGGCGAACCCTAAAGCATACAAAGGCTCCCAAGGAGCAAGAGAACGAGTGGGCTTCGTTTGTCAGGAACGAGATGCATCAGATCCAGAGCTGTCTATTGCGAGAGTAAAAATAACACTCGCACGGCACGAAGGTCGAAGCTACCCCGCAAAACAGCACATGGCAGTACCTTAAATGGATCATCTCGCGGCTTTCTTTCTTTTCCTTTCTCTCTTCGTTCTCCTCAGCCCACTTCCCCACTCCCACCCACTCTTCAAGCAACCCCACCCCCTCGCTGCTACTGGATCAAGCTGTCAATCGCTGGCAATCGGTAAGCGGAAGCAGAATGATATATCAGATCTTGATCGATCGAGACAAGCGACGGTTCAGGACATTGTCGAGACTCGCAGGAGAGAAGCGCCAACAGTCTCGGTACCACGTTTAGCCGATCGCGATTCAAGTTGTTCGTTGTCGGATCAGGACGAGATTCGTTGCATCGTTCTGATCTTTGGAATCGTCCAGGCAAAAAAGATCTTGCCACCACGAATTGGAGTGTTGAGACGAACACAACATGGAACATTAGGACACAACACGCACTCGTGGCTTCAATCGATCGTGTTCGTATGACATGTCTTGGCAACGCTGGTACTGAAAGTTTTCCATTGCACGATCAATAGGAGCCTTTCTTGAAATCAATCCATCTCCTGCTCCTCTTAATACAGCATCCAGAGCCGCAGCGTTCACATCATGGCCACTCCAACCGTCCCCGCCCCCAGCGAGGTGGCTACCGAGCGCTACAAGCGCATCTTCAATCGTTTTGCCTCGCTCGAGAAGAACGGCGAAAAATATATGACTCGAGAGGACTTTGTCAACGCAATCGCTCCTGGCGAGGATTACAAGCGGTTACAGAGGTCCCAATACGCGGTTCTGTTCGACGTCGCGGACCATTCCAAGAACGGCCTCATCTCCTTGACCGATTTGTAAGTAGTAGCGACGTGTGCTAATGCCGTCCCATTCAGCAAAGGGCAACCCGTTTATTTTTGGCTTTATAGCCGACAACTCATCGTGTTGCATAAGCGCACATGCGTCCAACTTGTGCGCGGATGGATGCGGATGACAGGATCAGGCGAGACAATGAGGGGGGGGGATCGATCACCCCTGTCCTACTGAAGATAAAGTCTAGGGATGCAATACAGAGATTGCAGTATCAAGTGGAGATGGAACAATCGCACATTTCTTTTGGTTACTCATGGACACAATGGATGCAGGACAAAAAAACCCTACTTTCCACTGGGAACTTTCTCACATCCTGTTTACTCACCACTAACTTTTTTCTTCTCCGACTCATTTGTAATAGTATCATCTTTGAGAACTTGCTCTCCCTTCCCGACGCAGAGTACGAGATCGCATTCCGCCTCTTTGACACGGACGGTACAGGCAAGATTACCAAGGACCAGTTCAAGCAAATCCTCTCAGCCAACATTGGCAAGGACGCCATCCCATTCGATTTTGAATGTGAATGGCTCAAGCTGTACACTGGAGGCAAGGACGCTACACATGAGATGGCCTACAAGGAGTTCACGCAGCTCCTCAAGGGCCTCCAGTCAGAGCGCCTTCGCCAAGAGTTCCGTTACTACGATAAGGAGGCCACAGGCTACATTGCCCCAGATGCATTCCAGAAGGTGATCACTGATATCGCGGGTCACAAGCTTTCAGAGCAAGTCCTTGACAACCTCCCGACTCTGTGCAACTTGTACCCTGGCAACAAAATCTCATTCGCAAACGTCATGGCGTTCTACAATGTGATTCGGGAGATGGACATGGTTGAGCGCGTAGTCCGCAAGGCCCTCGAGTCGAGCAAGGGTGGTGCTATCACGAAGGGCGACTTTCTCAACATGGCCTCGAGGGAGACACGTTTCTCTTTGTTCACACCCATGGAGGCCGACATCATCTTTCATTTTGCAGGTCTGGACAATCCCTCAGGCAAGCTGACCCTCAAAGACTTTTTCGGATTGTTGGAGTCAAAATGGGAGCATGCTCTTCCCGTCACCCACCCCGAAGCACCTGTGATCAAGCATGGTGCTCTCCATGACCTTTTGAAGGGATCATGTAAGTCGCCTTCCTTCCCCCTTTCCCCCTCTCCCCCTCTTTTGGGCACAAGTTAGTTTCGTGGCACAAGCATTGATTCAAACTGACAATCTTCATGGGACGCTCTCTATAGACGCCTTCTTGCTGGGATCTATCAGTGGTGCTGTTGGAGCAACAGTCGTATACCCCATCGATCTTGTGAAAACAAGAATGCAGAACCAGCGCTCGAAAGTTGTGGGTGAATTGCTGTACAAGAACAGTATCGACTGCTTCAAAAAGGTTATCAAGAATGAAGGTGTCCTAGGCCTTTACCGTGGTCTTGGACCTCAGCTAGTTGTAAGTGTTGTCTGGCGACAAATATACACGGAAACTGTACGCACCCTCTTTCTGGACCCCGACTAACGTGCTGTTTGCCAATGTAGGGTGTTGCGCCAGAAAAAGCTATCAAATTGACAATGAACGATCTCGTGCGGAGACATCTCACGGACAAGGATGGAAACATTACGTTCACGGGCGAGTTGATTGCTGGTGGTGTTGCAGGAGGTTCTCAAGTAATATTCACGAACCCACTGGAGATTGTCAAGATTCGTCTCCAGGTTGCTGGAGAAGCAGCCAAGACGCTGGATGCTCCTCGCCCTGGCGCTATAACGATAGTGCGTACACTTGGAATCTTGGGTCTCTACAAGGGCGCAGGCGCGTGTCTCCTCCGTGACATTCCCTTCTCTGCCATCTACTTTCCTGTCTACGCCCACTTGAAGAAGGATCTCTTCAAGGAAGGACCAGAACACAAGCTGACCATTGGCGAACTGCTGAGCGCTGGTGCCATTGCAGGTATGCCTGCAGCCTACTTTGCGACACCCGCCGATGTGATCAAGACGCGATTGCAAGTCGAGGCCAGGAAGGGCCAGAGCACCTACACAGGCATCCGGGATGCAGCAAGGAAAATCTACAAGGAGGAAGGTTTCCGTGCATTCTTCAAGGGTGGACCTGCGCGTGTCCTCCGTTCATCACCACAGTTTGGTACAACGCTGATGGTCTATGAGATTTTGCAGCGTGCCTTCCCCTTTGATGGCCCACAAGAACAGGTCCAACACGTTACCCCAACACATTCGGACGACCTCAGCTACCTGCAGTCCAAGAATGCGCTCAAGATCCTCTTGGATGTCCATTACAAGTTTGGCATCGTTCCACCTAACGCCAAGATTCCCGGGCTCGCAACAGCCAGCCCATAGAGAATGAGGGATTACACAATAAATGAGGCGCTGCAAGGGATGTGTTGTTCGTATGGCTGTGGTGGCGGTGTTTCCAACTAAAACCCTATCCGCTACAGACTCTTTTTTCTTCTCTTTCACCATCACTCCATCACTCTTCCTCCATTCTTTCATTCACAGCTAAACTTCAGAGCTCTGTTTGTGTTCGCTGCTGAACCGACAAAGCTGCATTGTGTGTGTTAAGGAGCCATCAACGTATGCGCACAGGCGCTCAGGACCCATATTCCTCATTCCTCGGTAAGCCCAGCCTTCCAGCACACACTTTCCAGGCTGTTGTCTTTCCTCTACATTGGTATCACCTTCCATATCAAACAACTCTGCTCCCATTTCCTGACACCTCTTTTCACATGCTTTTCTCAGACCTACTACCTATAAAAGATGGCGACCAGAACCTTTCCCACACTCAAGGAGCGACTTCAGGCCACCACCACGTTCCAGAGGTTTTGTGCGGCAGTCGTACTCCTGGTGGGGATTGGTCTCTTTGTGGCGTTTTTCGTCTTTGAGAAACAGATCTTTCAGAGTAAGCACACTCACCGCTGACCCCTTCGTTGCAGCACATGCCATCACGCAAAGCCCCGTCGCTGGTTGCATGATATTGACTAATTGACTTTGGGCGCTCGTGTTAGTGTTGGAACCCGCGGTGAACTTTATACGCAACTCCGATGCAGGGATGGCGGTTCTGTCGGCCATCATGGCTGCGACATGTATCTTCCCTCTCTTTGGTGAGACGCTGGCTGGATATAGACTTTTTTGTGTTCCAAGGATGAAAAGGCCGAACGCTGACATGTGTCTTGGTGAATCCAAATAGGTTACGGTGTCATTACAATGATTTGTGGATATGTCTACGGGATCCCCAAAGGGTATATACCATACACGCATAGAGTTCACGCGACATGTGTATCATGAAAGGGTCCTATCTAACACTAAAAAACAATGCCATCATCCTTAGGTTTATACCTGCATTCGTCGGAGACATTGTGGGAGCCTCGCTCTGCTTTTGGTGAGCGTGTTTTTTGAAACTTGTGGAAGGGGCAGATGCATGAAGAAGCATTCTCTTAACCAGCCGTTACCTCGCCGCCACGGACAACAGGTTGTACCGGTTTGCGTTCAATAAGTACATTAATCGAAAGTTCAAGGACAACATTGAGTACAAGGAGGTATCTAAGGCGATCAACAAGGATGGTTTTTATGTAAGTTCCAAGTACTTGACCCCTCGACGATTGGCTTTTTCGCTACCTGAACGCCCTGGTCTTGGCTTATCCTCTCCCCCTCCCTACTGACTGCGACCATGGTCTATTGCCGTTTGATAGATTCTTTTAATGATTCGCCTCTCATCGTTCCCTTTTGCTCGTACGTACCGCGTTGCATACAGTGTGGAAAACGAGTGGCCTAAATTGATCGGATGTTGATGATAATGTGGACACGTCTCTCGATCTATCTAGTGATGAACGCCTACTTTGGCGCAATGACACAGCTGGATTACTGGAAATTTATTGCCGCGACGGCATTGTCGACCCCCCGCCTGTTCTTGCTCATTTTCATTGGTCATAACATGACCAGTCTTGCCAAGTCTTCGATATCTGGTAGAGACCGGGCCCTGAACTGGACGATCAACTTTGTAGGACTCATCATTGGCGTGTGGGTCGGTTGGTATATCTACCGACATGCAAGCCGAAGGATCCAAAGAATCAATGCCGGCCTTGTTGCAGAAGAAGGCGAAGATGAAGATGAAGTGGAGGTTGCAGCACGGATGGCAGCGCAAGAGAGACTGGGACGGGAAGAACAGCAGCACAGCATCTACTATAACGATGCTTTGGATCCAGTGGACCAATTGCCTGTAAAGGACAGGCACACGCGTCAGGATACCAATGATACTGTCATTGCCTTGGAGGAAATGGAGACTTTTCAGGGTTCCTTCTCTAATCCAAACCAAAGTCAGGGGTCCGTATCCATCACCAATGATAGCTATAACCCTGCAAAAGCTTGAGCTCCAGATACCAGTACTTTTACTTCACTTTTTTCCAACATGAATGTACAAATGTATTCAATTTGACCGATCTCTATCAAGACAAAAGCTTTTCCTAATGACATCTCGTATCATGGCATCAGGGCTCCTTGCTCAGGAACAAGACATCCCTATCAAGTTATAGTCATAATCCTGCAGGCATCTTGCGAGCAAGGACCTTGTAGATATGGAATGTTGCGTTTAGAGAATGCGTAGGAGAGACCAGACCTCAGATCAACAAAAACAGATCAAACACTTTTTTTCCTTCAGCTGGATCCCAAAAGCCAGGAACACATACAACAGACTCTTTTACATACAGGACAACAGAAGACCACCAACTCTCCAACACCACTCTTTGATTGCAATGGAGAACAAGAGTCGCTCTTCCCATGCTGATCCAGGGGCAGATCAAATTTCCCCTGCAGAGAAGGCTGTGCCACCTTCAACAGCTCCACGGATCTCGTATGCAGCTATGGCCAGAACGGGTCTCGTCGTCACCCAAGAACAGACCACACAGAGCCCTACCAGAGACGAGGACGAGCCGAGTGAGTATGTACATGAAGAGAGGATCCCCGACGTTTGTTTCGCTCGCCCTATGTTGGGTTTTGTACTGGCTGTCCCGTACGACAAGAAACGCTTCCTGGTGGATCAGGTGGTGAAGGCCACCCTCTCTACCTTCCCCGGCATTCTTCAGCTAGACCACTACCGCCCTGGAGTGATCTACATCCAGTTCAAGACCGAGGCAGAGAAGGATCAAGCCCTTTCAATGGAGATTCCATGCTCTCCCTATCCTCTCGTCCTAAAGTCAGTTGTCTACTCTACAGGCCAAAGGATCAACATTCATACGGAACACATGCAGGTTTCCAGTCCTGATGATCGTACAAAGGCTGTCGAACAAGTCTTTGGTGAGTATGGTGAGGTGATACAGACGACCATCTATTGGAAGGGATCGAGGAAGGAACTCTTGCCTTCCTTCGATTTCGTGCTTGATATCCCTCAGCATACTTCAAAGGACTTGATGCTCCCAAGAGTCGCGGTTATCCTTGGCAAGAACCATCTCTTCACCTGGAGTGGTACACCCATCTGTTACAAATGCGGTGAGGACGATCACATCAAAAAGCATTGCCGGAAACCACGGAACTTTAACATGATCAACGCGCCTCCAGTGGCCTCCCCGATCATGGCAAGAGCGTTTTCGGCCCCAGTAGTTCCTCCTCACACCACCCGAGCTTCTAAACCTCAGCGAAATCGAGACTCACAAGCCCGTCAACGACCCAGAGCATCTCGAAAGTGAATGATCCACGACCCAGAAAAGAATGCGCTCTGAGAAGGCAGCACCTTTGGGTATCACGGCTGCTTGAACGTTAATAAAGGACTTTTCACTGGCTTGAAAGCACACCACCAGGCATAAAAAGGGCGGCCGCCAGGACAACATCATCTCTTCTCAATTGCAGTGCAGCACAGTGAATAACCCCCACGTGCAATTACATTGAGGAACGCGCCACAATTAAGCACCCTCCTTTCACACGCTTGTCCCATTGATCCTTCCTTTGTTCACACAGCGTTCACAACATTGCGCCGGTGATGTTGATTCACCCTCAAAGAATCCGCGCTGCCTTAACCGCAGCGAGCTAGGACACATGAAGCCGCGTCCTAACAGTTAGATTATATGCTAGGTAAGCACCCACCAGACTATCATCTCATGAAGATCCTTTTGAGCGTTCCTCACACCCACGCATGATCCAACAACCACCACGTTCTACTGCCTACCACTGACACTGATTCTCATGGACAGGAAACAAACCAAAGCTTAGAAAACCCCCAACAGACCACTTTCCCTGCACAGGCCCGTTAGTGAAAGGTCCTCACGCAACTCATTCGCCATGGAGAACGAGATTCGTTCTCCTGATCGTGTTGATCTTCCCCCAGGGGTCGATCAAATTTCTTTCTCACCCCCGCGTCAACCCCGCGTCACCATCGAGAAGGACCCGCGGCCTGGAACTCAACCAGAACCGACAAGGAGTCGCGTGTGTAGCAGCACGAGGAACCATCCCTCGATGTTTGCTATCGACCGACCCAAGTTGAGTTCTCCCCTGGCCATCCGGCACGACAAGAAGCCCCCCCCCCTCCTCCAAGGCTTCCGAAGCCGAATGGACCCCGGGCTTGTAAAAGCCGGCCTCACCCTTGTGAGTAAGCAATGGATAAAGAAGCACAGCTCGTTGATATAAGCGATGTACCTCATCAAGAAGAAACGAAAAAATGGTAAGTGGAAGCAGTTCCGATTCTGGCAACGTGTCGCTGACTGTTGTCGAGACTATGGTCAGCACAATTGACAACTTTTTCTCCACCCTTCCCTCCCCTCCTTCTCCCACATTGGCTACCCATTCCTCCCTCCGAACAAAACCGATCGTCTTATTCATAGGACGTTGTATGAACATCCGAGCACACTCTAATCGCCCCCTGTTGTGCTCCACCGACGAAGAGTTCCTGGAGACACATGGTTAGTCCTCATATCCACAGTGTATGTAGGACCGGAACACTATGGCGTAGGGCTGTTGATATGCTCACGACGACGGATACCTTGTGGACTCTGCCCGATTCGAGGACACTGGAGGCCACATACCAGATACGTTATGTGAACCCCATCATCGAAGCAACCTTCCGTGGACAGGGTCTGTCAGAGGCTAACACGACCTCTGAGAGCACCGCCCAGTCCGAAGTCGCGCCGAGCACCGCCATGCAGTTCAAGAAAGCACTGAAGGACACCGATGCCGCCGCCTACATGTGTTTGGTACAAGACGACTGCAAGAACTTCAAGGCCCAAGAACCAAAGGAACAAGACGCAGTAGTTCCAGAAATCCTAGATCGTTATCAGGATGTCTTCCCAGAGGAACTACCCAAGGAACTACCGCCTTCAAGATCAGTAGACCACCGCATTGAACTTCTCCCGGACGCCCAACCTGTCACCAAACCGATCTACAAGCTCTCACAAGCCGAATTGGAAGAAATGAGGAAGCAACTGGATAGATTGCTCACGCACAAATTCGTGAGACCAAGTGTATCCCCGTACGGCTCCCCTGTCCTATTCGTAAAGAAAAAGGAAGGAGACCTCCGCATGTGCATTGACTATCGAGCCCTGAATAAGCAGACCGTCAAGAACACCTATCCGCTACCACGGATCGACGAACTTTTGGACCAGCTTCACGGTGCCAAAGTGTTCTCCAAGATCGACCTGAGATCGGGATATCACCAGATACGGGTGCATGAGGATGATGTCTACAAACAGCCTTCAAGACGAGATATGGACTATATGAATTCAGAGTCCTACCGTTTGGTTTGACCAACGCCCCGGCACGTTTATGAGGCTTATGAACGACATCTTCCGAGAAGAATTGGATCAGAGCGTGATCATCTATCTGGACGACATTCTCATCTACAGCCCAAACAAGGAACAACACATCAAGGACGTCGAAAGGGTACTCGAAAAGCTTCGACAAGAACACCTATATGCAAAGCGGACCAAATGCGAATTTTTCAAAGATGAAATCGCTTTTCTCGGACATCTGATATGTACAGGGTCTCAAGTTCCAATAGTGAGTGGTCTCAATTGCTATGCTAGTCGTTTCTGTTAGTCGTTTCTGTTAGTCGTTTCTGTTAGTTGTTTCTGATGACCCTTCGCTCTTTATTATTCCTATTAGTATGAGAGAGAAACTTCCGCTGGATCATGATGAGAATATGCAGCCCGACATCTATTGCTCTTTTGACGGTATTGTCAAGGCTGTTCCGTCCCCTATCCCTTGTCCCCCTCCCATGAACAACAATCCTCAACCAAACGAGCAGGAGCTCTTCACCCTCCACGCCCTCGAAGACCTTGCTCAAGACCCAAATGCTAACGTACAGCATGTTATACATCACCTACAAGCAAACATGCAAGCCATGGCTCAGCTGCAGCAAGACTTCAATGCCCTTCAAGCCCAAATGCAAGAACAGGCCACCGGACACCAAGGTCCGATTACGAGCCTTCATGCAGCCATGGAGACCCTCGCAACGAGCCACTTGGAGCAACAGCAGATGCAGCAAAACTTCCAGACGAGCATCCAGCACATCCTAGGTCGACTCGCCCAAAGAACCCCCACGGTCCAACGTCACCCCATCCCCCAGCCTCTGTCGCCAAAGTTCAAAGCAAATAACGACGAGTTGTCGTTCTCTGACTTCAAGGCGAAGCTACATACCGTGGCTTCTCGGTTTCCTGATTCCCTAAGCACCGACGTCGAGCGAATCCAGTACGCCCTACAAGTATTTCGCCCCCTATGTCAACAGTGACGTGGTGGACCATGAAGGATTCCTTTCTAGATGACTATGAGAAGTTCCTAACCACCATTGAAGAACTCTACGGAGATCATCACAACCTTGCCGAAGTCGAGATGAAACTCCTTCGTCTCCGCCAAACTGGCACCATGGACGCATACGTCGCAAGTTTCCGTACCCTCTCTGCCCGCCTACAGTGGAATGACCAAGCCCTCAATGCACGATTCAAAGACGGCCTCTCCTACGAAGTCAGAAAAATCCTGAACCCCTTCTGGGAGACTCTCACCACCCTCAAGACTTCTGAGAACAGGGCCATTGCCGTTTGTAATAACCTCTCTATCCAGCCCAGTCACGAACGCTTCACTCCAAGACCTGCCCATCGTCCCACGGCCGCTTCTCCTCGCCGCCCAGCTCCCGCCCTACAAGCTACCGCTGCCCAGGCCCCCAACGAAATGGCCATGGACCTAGACACGATGCGATTCAAACGTCTTACGCCACAGGAGAAACAACAACCCCGAGAAGCCGGACTATGTCTGTACTGTGGAAAAGCCGGCCACATCGCCCGAGAATGCCCCGCGAAACGTTCCATCCAGGTCGCCGCTGTCACTTTCGATGACGAGCCGGAAAACGACATGGCCTAAGTCCGTCTGACGGCTGGACTTTGGGCCACGTCATCGCGAAAAGTGCCGTCAATCCAAAGAACCGTATCTGTCCTTGACAGGTATACCATTCATCGTGGTGGAAATCAAGAGGCCTGAGGAAGATTGCCGCAAGCTCTTCGATTGGACAAGCTTAAAATGTTTTGCGAAATGAAATTCGCACTACATACATCGGTTGCTGGAGCATGGAGTCGTTGATCCTCAGGTGCTGTCAGAGGGTACCTCTGAGAATGGCACAGCCCGGTCGCCTTCGCGACACGCGTGTTCCTCGCGACACATTATGCGTATAGGAGATCCACTGGCAAAACGAGCAAGGGCAGCGGTCGCGGCAAGAAGCTTGGCTGCGCCGAGATGCGGTGCTGGTACAACAAAAGCGAACTATAACACGAGGACCGCAATGCAGAAGCGTCACTACAGAAGGACTCATATTGATAAGGGCTATATACATCACTAGCACGAGACCCGCGGCATAGCCGTGGGCAACTGCTTGTGCGCATATTGCGGCGTCTCCGCACGGACTAAAGCCTTGCTCGCACGGCCCAACGTATCCGCACGGACCTTATGGAACCAGTACAAATACCCCCCTGCATCACTTGTACAACAGATCCATACGATACTCAATAAACATTCTTGAACAAGACCTCACACACAGCCTCCTGCTCAGCCCCGTCCAGAAGAAGACACCATCTGTGACCCTCACCAAGTCAAGCGAGCAAGATCAAGCCAGACTCCGACCTGCCAAGTTACACTGCCCAAGATGCCAGTCTGACCAGTCTGACTAGCTGTTTTTTGATGAATAAACAACAGGATTCTATTTGCAAACTCGAAGAAGCATTCAGCTCTATCATTACAACAATCAATCAAAGTTTGGCCAGTCTAGCACCAGCCCTTGGGGAGTAATTGCTGAAGGCTTTTGACTGTATATACATGTAGCTTACTCAATGGCGACTTTGCCAAATCTTCTCCCTCATGCTCGCCGGTAGGGCCTATGGTAGTCAGTGCTCTGGGAGCAAAGTGTGCATCAAGGACACCTTGTATCAAAAGATCAAAGGATCAAAAGCAGAGGGCTAATGCTGAGGAAGTCTTTTTGTCTAACAAGGGTTCCCACGCGGGCGAGAGACTTGTCTATTGCTTCGCCGTACGGCTCTACTTTGATGCTTCCCACAAACAGCTATGCTGCAAATCACCAGCGAACTGGTAATGCCCTGGACATTCATGCAT
>Ga0247824_10000756_pt1 | contig 16803 bp, 18 predicted proteins | sample 13C_PalmiticAcid_FD_194412 | JGI IMG/M metagenome (GOLD analysis project Ga0247824, IMG submission 194412) | Soil microbial communities from agricultural site in Penn Yan, New York, United States - 13C_PalmiticAcid_Day48 | ecosystem: Environmental > Terrestrial > Soil > Agricultural land... | reverse complement strand
GGGGGGGGAACGTACGTAGGGTTGGAGATTCTGGCCGCCGTAGAGGTAGATTTGGAAGCTCGAAGCGTCGGGAGCGGAGGCCGTGACTGCGCAGGGATTGACACGGACGGATGGGTGCTCGCCCGTGGTCTTCTGGTGGTACCATTCCGATGTGGCAATGTCGTACACGTCGAGCGTTGAGAAGTCGTCAATGAAGGTGTCGTTGCTACCGCCAGCGAGACCGATGAGTACCCCCTTTTCACCCCACCCCGGCACAAACACTAGAACACCGTCTGCTCTCTCGGGGAACCCGTTGTCGATCTGCAAGCCGCCTTGGGTGACGTTCCGGTATGCGCCGCCATCACCGGCCCCCGTCCCTTCAGCAAGGGCGAACACGCCATCGTTGGTGTATCCTGGGTGGGTGAATTCAAGGAGGCTCTTCAGGTAGACCCGAGCAACCTGATTGGACCAGCCTGGTGTAGTAGACTGGTCGAGGTGACCTCCAAAGTACCAGCTCAGGCCCAGTTCCGGCACGGAAACGCCCGCCCCTTCTGCCGCTCGTTGCACGGGCTGGTCCCCGGCATCCGAGTTGTTCCCCGCTGCCGTCCGAGGCGAGGGGTACTCTGTCCATTTCTGGCTGCTGATGGAGTACTTCCAGGTAGAGATAGGAGCTGGCTCAACAAACGGGTTGTCGGCAAACTGTCCACCGTAGAGATAAAGGTTGTTGTAGTCATTCCACAAATACCCGAGCGAGACTGCGGGTGGGCCTGATGGCCTGGGAAGACCGCGAAGCGCTGGCGAGCTTGTATCCCAGGACTTGGTGAGATCCAGTGCCAAGAAGTTGTTGTCTGCGGATTGTTAACACGCCAACGGGTGTTCGGTTGCCTCGAGAGACTTACTCCAGGTATCTGTTGTCTGGTCCTCAGAAGCCGTTGCTTGACCACCGTAAATGTACAATGTCCCGTTAAGCTGTGCGGCTTTGTGAAGAGTCAGCATCGTTGCCATTTCTATCTAGAATGCTCCGTCACTCACCTTGATGTGCCCATCTGTTACACACATCTGTTGGACTGTCTGCCCTCGTTTCAAGCACGGGACCCGTCGGTCCTGGGGTGTGGATCACGCCGGCGTCGGCAACAGGAGGCGTAGCTTCTTCATGGCCCGTGTAATAACTAAAGCCGGGCAGCAGAACAGCAATGAGCAGCGCAATCGAGGAGAGTCTCGTCATGGTGGAGAGACTGGGAGGTGGCGCACTTGAGACAGTCTTGATCCTCGGGCGGCGGACCCGGGTCAGCTTCGCGTACCAAGGCCGCTGGGACGCCGACGGGGACGTGGGCGACTGGGGAAACGCGTCTCGATCATCTTGCTCTTGCTGTGTCTGCTGTCTTTCCGTCTCACTCTTCCCGTCGTCACTCGCGTCGTTGCTCGTCTCAGGGGCATGAGCGCGGATAGGCGAGGTCATCCCTGTGAGCTCGGCAAACTCATGCTCGCTCGAGTAGGGCCCGCTCGGTTCGTCCGTCTCCAACCCCAGCTCCCTGAAGACGGACTTTCGTTCTTTGGTGGCCTTGCGGGACATGGAGAAGGAAGGAGGCTTCCCGGAGCCCTCACGGATTCGGTCCTCTGTGCATCGGTGGTGAAACCGGGGTCTCACTGGGTGGCCTGAGGGTATTTCAGGGTCTGAGGAGGACTTCGGCAGTTCGACGTACGGCATGATGACAGGGCCGTCTCACTGCAAAGCCACCGACGACGATCGCCACAGGGTGGGTGGGGGTTTGTTTGGATACGATAGAGGTTGCCACACGGGAGGGTGGGCGGCACGCGAGCCAGAAATATGCAATGAGGTCACGGCACAGAGCGAACCATCTCCAAGACGGGAGGAATAGATGTGGGTTGGTTGCTAACTGTACCGAGCTGAGGAAGTGAAATGGGGGGAAGGCGATAGCCTTATTTCATGGACTTGAAGAAACATTGAGGGCATAGAACCAAGGAAAAGCTCCAGTAACCCATCTTCAAGTCTTTCTTGCCATGCCTTCTGCGCTCGACCATAAAGATGGTCGAGGTTAACGACCGGGTTTTGCAGCCACTCCAACGGGACCAACGGTGTCCAAGGTGTGTGGAGAGAAAGTGGGCAAAGCCAGGCAACGCAACGTAACAGGCGCTGCGCAGGAAGGAACGCTTTGGAGGCGACGACATCATCGCCAAACTAGGAAGTCAGGACAGCAAATGAGAGCCGTTTAAGAACCGGCGCAGATGAATATCATCGCGGCTGACATGTATCGACCCCACAAAAGTTGGCATCCCAGACATCTTCTCTCTGGGGAAAATTGTGGTCTGGAACTTGGGGTTCATCGAATCCATTGGACCGGAGAGGGTTGGCCGAGCGGGAGAAGCTGCCTTGGTCGATTGTCGATGCCTGCCGTTCCAGGATTGGTCCAGGTCGAGTCCATGACCTCATCCACATCATTGCCATTCAACTTTGAGCATGTGCCGGATCTTGGCTCTTCCTCCGTCCCCTGGAATCGGGCGGCAGCCACAACTCAAGCCACATCATCAAGTCCGTGTTAGCATTTGTGCCTGGAAGACTTGGTTGAGCCTGCCGACTGGGAACGCTCAGACGATGTCGAGGTTCGAATTGAGTTTGGGAACAGCTTGGCAAAACTCTGCTGCCTCAATCCAACCACAGGGTTGGGGTTGTATATGTGGGGCCGACCATACAATACGAGGGTGCCGACGAAGTTGATATTCAAACCCGCCAATTCTGGCTCCTCAGCTCCCCCAAGACTGCAAAATGCAGGTTCTTGTCATTTGAGACCGGTGACAGCATAGGCGCCGACCACCGAGTCTTTGTTTCCCAAGGCGGTTGTTGACCTTTGTAAGGGAGCAAGAGAGTCTATTTTCAATGTCCCAAAGCCCAGGTCACCATACCGATATCTATCCCTGACCGAGCCATCATAGCAAAGATTGCCCCATAGGCACTGAAACCCATAAGATACCAAGTCGTCAAGTCGTATCAGCCAAGCCAGAACCACACACGCCCAACCGCGTTGCAACACTTCGGGCCGTCACCCCAAACCCGCTCCACGAGCACCACCTCACCACCACTCCCTCTCGGCCTCCTATCTTAGTTCTACTCCTCCTTCCCCTCCTCACCAACCGCCACCAACTTGCCCACAACAAGATACTTCTCCTCAAACCTCTCCTCCCACCCCTTCATCGCCTCCATCTCGCCCGGTCCCAGGTCGCTCAACTTATCCAACGGCCCGTCCAGGTCCTTGGTCAGCATCTCCTCGTCAAAGCTGCCGCACGCCAGGCCCCGCGAGGCGTCCCGCCCGGCAAAGTTGGCGTAGGGTCCCCCCGGGCCGTAAAAGTTGCGGCCGCGCGTGACGTCGAAGACGCGGCCGCGCACGGCCAGGTACACGGGCATGTCGTTCTCGCCGTTGTAGGGGAGCAGGGTGCGCGGGGTGAAGGTGCGGAAGACGACGGCCGGCTCCTCCTTGGGGATCTGCGGGGGCGGAGACGGGCGGAGGAGGAAGGTGTAGGTCGCGTAGAGGAGGACGGAGAGGAGGAGGGCGTTGAGCGGGGTGAAGAGGGCGCTGTGGTTAGGGATGGGGTTAGCTTTGGGTTGGATCGGGATAGCGAGGAAGGGAAGGGGTGCGCACTTGGTCGCTCCGTCGGTGTTGGAGGCGGCTTGCGCCACGCGCTGCTGGACGTAGTCCATTGTGAGGGCGGTTTGTTGCTGATGAGGTATCTGTGAGAGGATTTCGGTCGGGGATGCACCTGACTAGTGCGGAGTTGAGGGACAGATTTGTGTCGAATTGCGCAGAGCCTTGCAGAAATCTATCACCGGGTATCGAGACGCGGAAGGCCGGACAAGGCTGCGATAGCTTCCGGCTGCTTCGGTGGGTTGCTAGTCAGGGACTCCACAACCCTCTTTCGTCCCGTCCAGAAGAAAGTGGGGACCGGACTCCGGTCAGCATGGCGGCAATCGCGATAAGCTGCACGGGCCATGCCCCGCCCCGCTGCTGCAGGGACTCGATCATCTTGGCGTGCGCCGGTCGTGTGGGGTCCTTCCTTGCCTCGTTTCTCGTTTGGGTTCCATTCGACCTGGTGTTCTCTTTCTTCAAAGCTGACTTTGTCGCTCAAGGCCCGGTTGATTCACAGTAACACTCGGTGTTTTATTTTAATATTTCAATGAACTGGCGTTGTCTCTTGAAGGTCCTCGTTTGCATACACTGGACACCCTCTGGGCAATGTGGCGCTGGGGCTGGGCTGGAAGGGATTCCCTGAGGAGCTGAGGTCATTCATTCCCCGCGGAGGAGCCGAAGGACTGCAAGCAGCGGGAAACCCACTTGGGACATCCACAAGAAGCCACTCCATGCATCCATCTCTCCCTTTGTACTGTGTGACGCGCCCTGATGGCACAGGCACTGCCCCTGCGGCCAAGGTAATGAAAGACAGCGCCAAGAACACGAGTTCTCGTCCATTGGCCCGCGTCATCATCACCCGAGCTGAGGTCTCACACGTCTTTGACCAACCCAGCTGAGCTACCCCTCCACCGTCCCATTACCCCTCAACTCGTTATATAGCGCGATCTCGACGTGTCTTGGAACTTCTCTTCTATTTTTCAGTCAAGTATCCAAGTGAACCCAAAGTCGACCAAACAAACAAACCACTCCCACCCAGTTTCGTGCTCACACACCACAATGGACTTCATCAACAAGTTCGCCAACCAGGCCTCCGGCAACAACGCCGACAAGCCCCACGACCAGGCTCAGACTGGCCAGAACACCCAGTCATCCGGCTCCGGCGGCTTCCTGGACAAGCTGCACGGCATGGCCGGCGGCGGCCCGGAGAGCGAGAAGAAGGAGGACGCCCTCGACAAAGGTACATCCACGCCTCTCTCCTGCCCACGCTTCGTGTGCACTCGTCGAATTACGTCATCCCCTCCCTCGGCACGAGCTAACCAGAGCACCACCACCAGGCATCGACTGGGTGCAGGAGAACGTCCTCAAGCAGGGCCCGCAGAACAACGAGAACGCCGCCGAGCAGGCCAAGGACCGCTTCATCGCCGACCAGATCCGCGACCAGTACCGCAACGCCACCGGCAAGGACTTCCCCATCAAGGAGAAGGAGCAGAAGGAGGCCGAGGCCAAGAAGACGGGCGGGTTCGGGGGTCTGTTTTAAGGCAATGGAGGGTGCCGCTGCTTGATACAGTGATACTTGCCGGCCAGTAATGACTTGATGACTTTTTTCCCCTTTTCCAATCCATGCTGGTTATTTTGCCTGCGAGTAATGACCCCCCGAAGGCCATGCCAGCAAGGCCATTATGACTTGACAAGAGGTGTTCATATGATTGCTCTCACGTTGTGATAAAGTCAGTATATCTCAGCTGATATACACCGGCAGCCGTGTGCCCATCAGATCACTCTTCGGCACCTGTACGTCCCCCGGGTGGAAGGTGTGTAGATTCAGCCAGCACAGCATGCGTAACATCAAGACCAACCATACCGCCGCCGCCCTGAGATCCTCGGCATCAGGTCCTGCTCCGCGCTTCTTCGGCTTCGTCCGCGGTAGCAATTCCTCCCGCATCCTCGGAAGGATGACGCCAAAGTAAAACGCCATAAGCAGCCTCTCACGCTCTTCCGAATACCCAGCGGTGAGTTGGGACAACATTCGCCGTGTAAAGATTCTGTGTTCCTCCTGAGGTTCTCCGTTGCCCTGCCCCAGATGCTTCGCCACGGTCTCGAAGTGGACACAAATGACGGTGATGAGTTCCTGGTTCGACTTGGAATCGCGCGGCTTGAGCCACTCGTCACACCAATCCAAGGTGGCATGCAGATGATCGGGAACGGGAGGGTTCGACTCAAAATCATGGAATTGGTGGTGCTGGTGCATCAGAGAGGGCGGTATCAAATTGGCCTTCTCCGAAATCCCAGGCACGAGCTCGTTGTAGACGTCGTCGCTCGCGATCCCCCCGATGAACTCATACAACAGCCTCAGCGGTGAGAAGGCGGTTGTGTCCCACCGGTATGGTAGCGGGTTCGGGAGGGTACGGAAGGGCGACCCTCGGGGGCGAACCTTGCGCCCGAGCATCCCCACGAGCTCAAAGATGACTAAATAACGCACGTTAGGCAAGATCCCCGAGCAGTTAGCGTGCCTAGTGTTCTGCTCACCTGGGAACACATGCTCAGAAGAACTGAGAAAGGTAACGGTGTCTTTGTCACACCCCAAAAGAGCTAGCGTCCGGGCAATCTCGGGGGTGCTGCCGAGTCTCAGCGTGCTGAGATGCCTCGGGGCGTCCACCAGATATATCAGCTTGCCAACATCGAGCCGCCGAAGGATGGTGGGAACCAGGCCAAAGCAGAACTCGGTGATTGCCACGGTGGGAATCACACGCACGGTCTGTCCAAAGTTTGCAAACCCATGACGGGTAAAGGTGAACATGATGCCCAGGTGCGGTACGGCAGACCCTGTGAGCAGAAGGCCGTTTCCGTCAGCGATGTAGCGGTCGCCCCTACGGTCAAACTCTTTCCAGTGGATGCCCATCATGGCCGCAAGATGTATGATGCTGCTCAGCGTGGTGGTCGCATATGGCTTCTTCACGCCCTCGGGCATCAGGTCGAGCGTTTGTATTTTGGCCTGGACCTTCACTCGGATCCTTCCGTGGTCTGGAGGCGGCCTGCTCTGGTGTTCCATGTCGCGCACAGTGGAAAGCAGGGCCAGCCAGGTGGCTGAGTAGTCGGCTACTGCCGTCTTCTCGCCTTGATCTCGGGTTTTCTCTGCTGGTTGGGATTCTGGCAGGTCCCAGTGAGTTATGTCATCGACCGCATTGAACAGGCCGGTAATGCCGGGGATGGAGGACACAACCGAGATCTCGGGGCTTCTGAAGACGACCTCGAAGCGCAGCTCCCATGGATGGAACACAAGCTTGGTGTGGCGGGCCCAGGGGCCCATGATTCTCTTCCCACAGTTGGAGTAGCCCACGGCGGTAGCCAAATACTGCTGGAATACTTGAGCTGTTGTTCCGAAAAGGGCCACCAGCGCTACCACCAAAGCCACGACCGCCACGGCCAAGCTGGCGATCTCAGCCCTGTCGGTTCCGCCGCCGTCATCGCTCATGTTCCTTAAAGAGAGTGTGTCGTTCAGCCCAAATGCTTTGAGTTTGAGAAAATAATCAACCACAAGAAACTTGAGCAAGCAGAGAAGGGATCTGGGTGGACAGTCGGACGAGGCTGTGCACCCTGCCAGAACCCAAACCGCCTCGCCCAATCAAGGATGCAGACCGCAAAGACCCCTGCGAACAAGTCAAGTCATGATCCTTCTCGGGAGCGCAACCCAATGGAAGCCCCCGCATTTCTTTCCAGCCTGCAGCCGAAGCGCACGACAAGGCCTCCGAGGCCTCAGGCTAACAAGTCGAATCCTTCCAGACAACGGCCTTGCTCAGCCAAAGCCTCGATCGCATGAACAAACTTGCCTGGCAGAAAATCGAACTGGGGTTACAGGCATCGGTTTCGCAATCAGCTTCGCTGACAAGGTCAACCAATGTCGTGATTTTCTCGAAATGCTTCGTGTACAGTACTCCGGGGCAACCCAGGAAGCTCCGGCCCGCGCTCCGGACCCGGAGCCCCACAAAACCCAATAAACCCCGGCGGCAATCCCCGGCCTCCCCCGGTTTTTCCGGACCTCCCTCGCCAAAGGAACAAACTGGCCGGTGCGCAAGATACTTGACGATGCGATGGCAGAGCGAGAGCCTCCCCAAATCCGAGACACCCTTGTGAAAGCATGTCGGAATCACTCGTTGTCCACCGTGTCCGATTGTATGCCGATCGACTCGAGCGCCTCGTAGAAAGAACCAGCCCGGCCGAGCTTGTGCTCCGGATCCAGGCCTCCATCAGACCGCAGCGCCGAAGCAAGATGATTCCTGAACCGGGCCTTCCCCACGTACGCCATGTGCTCCTCGAGGTAGTCGAGCGCCGACTTGCCCGCCCGGTCTCTCATGGTCGGGTCGACGCCCGCTTGGGCAAAGGCGGCGATGCAGTCAATCCAAGTTTTTACGGCGTCCATCCTCGATTGCGGACCAAACTCGGGGACAGGTCGACGGGGTAACGAACAGATTCTCTCGGCATTGCGCACGAGGTGCGCAAGAGGCAGGTCAGCCTTGTCGGTGATGTCCGCTTCGTCAAAGCGCATGGTGGTATGCTCAAGCAGGCAAGCAAGCGTGGTCGGGTCGAGTAGTGTGTACGCTTCCTTGAGATAAAAGTATCGGAACCATGGATCGACAGGATCTGGGGAACAGCTGAGCATCGTCTTGATGGCCGGGTGATTGCGCTGACGTATGGCAAGCTTCATGGGGTTGGTGCACTTGGCAAACTCGTGCCAGTGAGCGCGTTGTTGAGAGGCCCCGTTGCCGTCCGTCTCGTTGTCTTCGATGTGTATCTTTCCACCGTGTTCCACCAGAGCTTTGAGGATCCTCGGATCGCCCGAATGGGATACGGCATGTAGCAAGGCGGATCCAGGGATTGGCCTGACGCCCAGCTCGAGCATCCCTTCGAGAATGGAGACGGCCCCCTCTCTGACTGCCGCATCCAAGCACGCTACCCCTAACTCGATATACTTCTCGTCTTCAAATGATGGAATACAGCGCGTCAAACTGTCGGTGCGCCGCTTTTCAGAGAACTGGGAGAGCTCCGGGCCGAGGTTCCAGATGTCTCGTGCTAGATCAAGCCGTCCTTGTTGGAGTGCTAGGATCAGGCACAGGGGATTGCGAAGTGAGGCGCATCGCAACTCGGTGGGGAGCCGTTTGATGAATTCCAATGCCCTTGCTGTATTTTGACCGTCACGCATGCCGGTCTCTTCGAGCACAAGTCGGAACATCCAAAGAACGACTTCTTTGTTGGGAACCACACCTGCTTCGAGAAGACATTGGCAGGCCGCGAAATCGGAATCCCAAAAGGCATTTTGCATCGGCGTCAAAGGCCAATGGCGTGCGGCCCGCTTTGGGCGGCGCACTCTTTTGTTCGCTTCAATCCACTCCTTCGAAGGGGTTATCCTGCTTTCAGGGTCTGCGCCGTGTTGGACCAGCAAGGGCGTGATCCGATGCCTGTCGGGCGGGGTGATCCAGAGCGAAAGCTCATCACGAGCGCCAAGGAAGGTCCTGAAGCAAGATGCGGTAAAGAGACGGCACAATGGTGCATTCCCGCTGACGTCGGCGAGGCTAGCATCGGCGCCGCTTTGCAAAAGGAAGCCAACACATGCCCTTAGCTCCGAACACCCTCCCTCGCTTGGGTCAGCTTCACGGAGATTGGCTCGAACCCGGCTTATGACTCTTGAGAAGAACGGTCGTTTCTCGAAAATGTCGTAGTGGACTGAGACATGGAAAGGGCAACGACTGCTGTGATACGCAAAAGCTGCTGCAAGAGGCGAGACCCCATCTCGATCTGCCAAGTTCACCGGGGCTCCATGCTTGATCAGCTCGTGGACGATAGCGGACAGGCTGTTGATCGCATTGGCACGCGTGAGCTAGAGGAACAGGACCATCTTCTAGTGCACTGGAAACGTACTGATTTGCCGACGCAACCACCAAGGGCGGTGGGTGCCCCCGAGATCCCCCGTTGAGGTGAGCACCGGCGTCTAGGAGCTTCAGAACCACAGCAAGGCGCCGTTCTTCTTCTTTGTTGGCTTGCTCCCACTCCTGAGGATGTCGTGGCAGCCAAGTTTGAGACGCTTCATCAGGTACCAATTCTGGGAATGACTTATCCCGTTTCGTAAGGTGTCTCCCGCAGCAGATGTCGATGGGTCGGATGCCGCTGCCTTCGAGCAATTCGACGCCTGAAGCCTCACGGATTTTACGCGGGGCGGCGTAAAACTCGATATTGACGTTGGCGCCAAAATCGATCAGTTCGGCGGCGCCCACAAGGTTGCGGCAGAGGCAGGCATCGATCAGTGGGGTATATCCGTAGCCAATATCATCGTCAATGTCGGCCCCCCGAGCAACCAGCTCGGCGACAGCTTGCCCTGGTGGGACACTTGAGGTTAGCACTGGCGAGATACTTCAGAGTGACCGGTGGCAGAACAAACATTGGCCGTGCAAATAAGCGTGCCAGATCGGTGAGAGCTGCCTGCCGTCAAGCTCATGGATATTGGCCAGATAGCTGCCGTCCAAGATGAACTTGATCAAGTCCACTTGACCGAACCGTGCAGCGTCATGAAGCACGGTGGAAGAGGTTATGCCATTCCGAACAGGGGCTGTCGCAAGGGGCTTGAAGGTGGTTCTCGGTTCGCAGTTGTGTTCGAGCAACCACGTTGCTACATCCAGCTGACTGTGGCAGGCCGCAATGTGCAGGGGCAAGTACCAGTCAGGGTCGCTCTCGCTCTGCGACGACCTAGGCATATCCTCGGCCGAGCACTTGCATAGCCGATTACATGGTGCAGTGATGGTCTCCGGGGCGGTCTCGACAAGGAGCTCGAGCATCTCGATACTACCGCTCAAGGCTGCGAGGTGGACCGGAAACCAAAAGGCCGCCTGGGGCTTGATCTTCTTGGTGCTATCGGACCATGCACGTCAGCTGCTACGACAATCCACCGGCGTTGGAGTCAAGTCACTGGCTAGGGTGCGTTACATGATTATGTTCCGGCCCACCACGCGAGCTCGAAAAGACCTGTACAGTTGACGAGGCGTCTGCTGGCTACAGAAGGTCTTGAAATCACCCTGAGAGTGGTCCCACCGCATAGCCGCCTCCACCGGTGCGCCTCCGTCAATGAGTCGCTTTGCGGTCGAGACCCGGCCGAACTGCGCCGCCCAGTGAAGCAGCGCTGGGTGTCTGCTCACAGGGTCGTGGTAGAGGTGCGGCATGACGATGTTGTAAAAACGGCGGCACGTTGCCGCCATGGCCGCCAGGGTCCCATCACAGTCACTGGCAGCCGCGGCGCCAACAATGAGGCCAAAGACCTCCAGAGGAAGGTCCCCGAGAGAGGCCATGGTGGTGGGTGAAGACGGCCCAGGGCAGATATTCTTCGACTTGATAAAACGAGCCTGGAAGTTGCAGAGCGAGGAAAATAGTGGGAACGCAGCAGAGCTTCAGTACCTGGTGTCCAAGTTGAGGATACCTTATTGAAGAGGAGAGGGCTGTTGCCTGGAACGGGTGTGAAAACAATGCCCCCAGAGCAACAGGAAGGAACAACATGACCAAGGGGTGACGTGATTGGTCACTGACCCCCGTCAAGAGACGAACAGAATCGGGCTGTGTGCAGGTGCAGACGACATCCCATCAGGGATCTGTCGAGGGCACTTTTTAGAACCCGTTTAGTTCTCTGCTAGGCCCCTATCTTCTAGGCTGTGATGGAACATTTCGAGTTCGATGTCTTAGGAAATCAGGAGCTGGTGTGCGTGGACGTCAGAATCGCTGGGTCACGAAATGCTTCATTCCCTGCTCCCTCAGGTATGAGAGTACTGTGAAGGTTACCTTAGGTAAGCATGGGCGCAAGCAGCGACCGACCCCACCATCACCGAGAGACCCTGTAAACATGCGGGGTGCTGCCACCTGAACACCCCAAAGCCCACGTCTTGGCAGCTCAACAACGACAGCCTTGCCGACTCGAAAGACTTGAACCTGTCCAGCCTGCCACCCAACACAGCGAGACAAATCTCGAGCCGAGGTATTACTCCTTCCATCTGGTTCACGAAGGGGTTTCCTCCTTCAACTACGCCTACGCTTATCCTCGATAAACCGACCACATCGCTCAGGCCAGAACTGCAACACCCCAAGCTCGCTCCCGACCCTTCTCGCCTAGGACCTTCGCAAGACCCTTGCATGTCTCCTCACGACCAAGAAGCCATCTCTCCTCGCTCGCCCGGCTTCCACAAAACGGGGCCAATACCGGGCAACGCCGCGCCAGCGCATACTTCAGAAGAGGTGCTCGCCGGCGGCCCGCCTGACGGACTCGAAGGAGCGCGCAATGCTCCGCAGCTAGGGAGGGCCGAGGAGGAGGACCTGCTAAATCTTCACGATGGGGATGATGCAGAGGAGGGCCAGGACGATACTGGGGTGGCTTCTAGCTTCAGTCAAGCTGCAAAGCAGGGGAAGTTGCCTGAAGATGGCGACCTAATGTCCTCGTCGATCGCAACCCTGAAGCCGACAACCTTTCCCACGACAACAACCGCCACGCATTATCTGACGGCTGAATCCCAAAACTATGTCGATCCCACTCCCCCTACTCCAACATCTTCGCGACCGCCTTCACGAGCGCCCTCGTCCGCCCCCCGGCCAATGTCTCGAGATGCATCCCCCACGAGATCCGATGTCGCCTATGACGACAAACGGTACACTAGTGAGGATGAGCAGGAACGCGGGTCAAGATCTGAGATTCAGAGTATCATGGAACAGTTCAGCGAGGAAGGGGGCGGTCCTGGTGCCGAGGAGGTCATGAGCCCGAGGCTGGAGATCGCCTCGCCGCTGCTGGGCAGCTCGATCCAGCACCCACCTCGGAAATCAAGCCTGGAGCCCCTGGCCCCCAATATTGCGCAGCAACTTCAAGAGATGCAAGGCCTTGGGCTGTCTACATCGTCGCCAGCGAGTTCAATGTCAAAGCAGGAGGCTGAGGATTTTGGTCCCCCCGTTCCCCCAAAGGATGATTCCGGGTATCCCGGACGCTTGCGGGACGATTCACACGGCAGCATCGAGTCACCCATGTCTCCGATTACCTCGCTACATCGTCCCCCTCCGCCTGAGCCAGAGCCCGAACCTACCCTGGCGTTCGACTTCCACAGGTTTCTGGAGCAGCTGCGCAACAAGAAAGCCGACCCGGTCGCACGCTATCTCAAGTCGTTCTTGTCCGAGTTTGGAAAGCGGCAGTGGATGGTGCACGAACAGGTCAAGATCATTGGTGATTTTCTCGCCTTCATCGCGAACAAGATGGGCCAGTGTGAAGTCTGGAGGGACGTGTCAGACGCCGAGTTTGACAATGCGCGGGAGGGCATGGAGAAGCTCGTCATGAACCGCTTGTACACCCAGACGTTTTCTCCCGCGATAGCAGCACCCCAGCCAATACCCGGGGCAAAGAAGAAGAGGGGCGGGGACCGTCTGATGGGCCCGGGGAGGCGGGGCCAGCATCAGGAAGACGTCGAGCGAGACGAGATCCTTGCACAAAAGATCAACATCTACAGCTGGGTGAGAGAAGAGCACCTCGACATCCCGCCAGTGAGCGAGAGTGGGAAGCGGTTTTTGAAGCTCGCGCAGCAGGGTCAGTCTCCCGAGACTTAGTAACGTCCCACACTGACTCGGCTTAGAGTTGCTGAAGATCAAATCTTACCGTGCCCCGCGGGATAAGATTATCTGCGTCTTGAACTGCTGCAAAGTTATTTTCGGTAGGTAGCTTGACAGCCTGGGGTTGCTCGTGCGCTGACTGTCCAAGGCCTGCTCAAGCACTCCAAGTCGGACTCCTCCGCCGACTCCTTCATGCCAATGCTCATTTACGTCGTGCTCCACGCCAATCCGGAACACCTCGTCTCAAATGTTCAGTATATCCTGCGGTTCCGGAATCAGGAGAAGCTGGGCGGTGAGGCAGGCTATTATCTCTCATCACTGGTATGTCAACGACCTCAGTCTCTCATTGTCGTGCTAACCAGACGCAGATGGGCGCTATCCAGTTCATCGAGAACATGGACCGCACAACACTAACCATCACCGACGACGAGTTTGAGCAAAATGTCGAGGCCGCTGTCTCGGCCATCGCAGAGAAACACCGCTCCCAGTCCCCACCGCCGCCACCACCTCCCAATTCAGAAAAGCTGTCGGCCCTCAAGGTGCCAACCGCAGGAGATTCTGGCGCGTCTTCCACCCGCGCATCGCTCGATGTTGACCGCCCAACCAGCCCGCGGCGGTCTACTTCGTCCAACGATGCCCGCGACAGCGGCGAGTACAGCGGCAGCGACGAAAAGGCGGCTATCACAGGCCTGCTGCGAACCATTCAAAAACCGCTCAGCACCATTGGCCGCATCTTCTCGGACGAGGCCGCATCGTCGTCATCCGCGGCAGGGGCTAGCGCCAGCGTCGCCAGCCCGGCCCGCACACCGCAGCCGGAGCGTGGCGACGGCGATTTGCGGGCCAGGCAACGCTTGTCGGCTGAGGAGGCGGCTGCGCGGCAGGCAAGTGCCGAGGTTGCCGAAGCGCAGAGGCTGCATCGTGCGGAACACGCGAATGTGGTGGAGACGCTGGCGGGCATGTTTCCGGATCTGGACCGCGAGATCATCAGTGACGTGGTGTATCAGAAGGAGGGGAGGTATGTCGACCATCGCCGCTCTGGGTGTCTATCGAGGTTACTGACTGACTGTTGGCAGGGTTGGGTTGGCTGTGGATGCGTGCCTTGCGCTGTCGTCGTAAACACTGGTTTCAGGCGGTGTGTTTGATGGGGAAGAGCATTGCAAACAAGGGAGGTTGGCTGACTGACTGACTGATTGGCTTTTATTCTTCTGCTTCTGAGCGAGCATTGGGCGGGAGGGGCGGTTATATCTTTGCATCTTTTTTGGTGTAGCAGCATCGCTTGGTCAGATGCCCGGGAACTGAGACCGTTCTCACGCGAGGGGAATTTGATATGGCAGATAGACGGGAGACTGCTATGGCTTCAACACGATATCACCCAACTCTTATGGACCAACGGCTCGTCTTCGATGCGCAAACCAGGGCGTGGTGAGTGTACGAGACGTTGAGTGCTAAGACATGACGGGTATGCTGTGCTGATACCAAACAGCCACAGCAGTGAACTCCTTGGCCTTGGGTGTCATACGGGACCCAATCATGTTCGTTCGAGGGAGGCGCGGCGCATGCCGAAATGGAGCTGGACCGACCACGCCGCTCATAGGTTCCCGAATGCAACCCCCGGCCGGCTGGTTGGTGCATGGCGGCAGACGCAACAGGCCGAGATATACTTGCACGGCCCAAGCCATCCAATAGGTCTAATGGGATATAAAAGAACGGCTTGCCCCAGCCCGTTCCTCCTGTGTGGCCTGTCTTCTCCAGCTTCTTCTTCCTTTCGTAGGCACCTTACCTACGACTTACTTACATTGACAGCAGAGACGGTGAGAGACCTCCTTCGACGTCGTGTGAATCAGCACGGCCCCCAACCTTTACAAATTGCCAGCCATGTGCCCCCCTTCCGACCCGCCCGCCCAAGCCCGGTCCGACGCCGGGCCAGACGAAGATCACCTCATGGTTCTCTCGGCGGCTGCCCCTGGCGGTTTCGACGAGCCGCCCGTCCAGCCGCCCGTCCAGCCGGAGCCGGTGAAGTTGGTCTACAAGGACCGCGGGGAGGGCCGGGAGGATGCGTCTCCTCCTTTCTACGACCCAAACAGCCCGTGCCGGTACCAGCTGCTGGTGCCGATCCGGCTGCCCTTCGCGCTACGCCCGGACATGGTGGCTCCGCCGCCGTACTACCCGCCCCCGGGGACAACCTGCGACGGGCTCGACGCACACCGCGACGCCCACATGGCTGTCCTGCGGCCTGTCCTAGGGGCCGCCCTCCGCGCGCTTCTCGGCCCGGACGCGCCTGTGCACCAGATGGTTGAAGCGGCCCTCCTGGAGGAACACCACGAGGGCGCCGTCGTCGACGACAGGGACGTCAACTTCGACCTCGAGGCGGGGTGGTGGAAGGACCAGTACGGCCGGGAGGGCCACGTGATTGACGCGTATTGGGACGTCGGGGACAGCGTCTACGTGGTGCAGTTCTTTGAGTTCCGCCTCAGCTGGCGCGTGGGGGAGGACGACGAGCCGCCGATCGTGAAGCTCGTGGCCCGAGACGAGCCCGACGAGGACGGGCAGGCCGTCTTCGACGTGAGCGAGTTTTCGGAGCGGTTGAGATTGTGGTACAACCGTAGAATCCGCCGGCGGGGGGGTTGGGACTAGCTGGAAAAGAAGGAGTTTCTGGAATGATTCGGGGCACTGGGGGGCTTGGACGCCTGGCAGTCTTGGCAAGGGGTCTCATCTGTGTACACGCTCCAGAGCCAGGGAGTTTCGCTGTTCTGTTTTACCGTGATTCACTTTGCACTCAGGCCAACCGTCAAGTCTAGAGCTCCCAGCAGTGTGACAACCTCGGTAGCGAAAGAGGTGTTTGACTCTGTCTTGATGATCACATGCACACAAGTTCTACAAATTCGTGGCTGTCATCTCGCTCGTACTGCACAGTTCATGTCCCTCTCTGATTGCTACCTGTTATTTGGCTAACCGGCTAGCCGGAAACGAGTGGACGTCTGGCAAAAAGACCTGTTTCGCCAGACTGCGTTGCCCTTAGCTGGGTGCCAGAGCCTGCTTTCAATACTCCTCTGTCTTTCATCTTTTCCATGTTTCGTGTGAAAATCGGCATGCCAAGTGTCGAGGTGTCCATGCGCCATTGTTAGACATAATTTTGGAGCCCCGTTTTCAACAAGTAAAAAGCTGCGTGGCGCAGCGGAAGCGCGCCGGGCTCATAACCCGGAGGTCACTCGATCGAAACGAGTCGCAGCTAAATCCGCATTTCCTTTTGCACTTTTTGCTTCGATTCACCACCCCCAAATTATTCAGGCCTGAAGCTACCTTGATGCGAGTCTTCCCTCTTTACACTGTGACCTCGTCAACGAGGAAAGATTGACCCTGTACCTTCGAACCTTGAGGCTCGAGTCTGCTGAGTCATCCGCAATCACAGACAGCGATCGCCAAGCATTTTCAGATCGAACAAATCTCAAAACCTCAAACTCACTTTCCTCGACAACTCTCCCTCTTTTACCACCAATATCCCCCCGCCAGGAAAAAAAGAAAAAAATGTGCGGCATCCACGCCCTCATCACGCTCACTCCCACCC
>Ga0247824_10000755_pt1 | contig 16804 bp, 9 predicted proteins | sample 13C_PalmiticAcid_FD_194412 | JGI IMG/M metagenome (GOLD analysis project Ga0247824, IMG submission 194412) | Soil microbial communities from agricultural site in Penn Yan, New York, United States - 13C_PalmiticAcid_Day48 | ecosystem: Environmental > Terrestrial > Soil > Agricultural land... | reverse complement strand
TTGATTTGAGATTGAAGGAGACCAAGACAGCAAGCCAGTTGAGATGTATCATTGAGATGTGAATCGGGCTCCGGTGGTTTGAAAGTGGTTGCGGTAGCACGTAGATTTCTTGGAAAGATGTGCAGAGGCAAAGTGGCGGTATCATTGGGTTGTTTGCTCAGTTTCGGAGGTGCAGCCGCCGATGGCTCTCGAGGTAGATTGTTCTTAGCAGGATCCTGGGAGGTAGGAGGAGATAGCCCGACAATGGAGGAACTCTCAGTGGGATGCGGTGAGGAGCCAACATGAACAAGAGGCAATGGCTCGACAACCTGACTATGCGCTGTAGGATGCGACGCATACTGGATAGACTCTGCGGTTCTGCGAGGGGGAATCGATAAGGTAGGTCGGTCGAAATCGAGAGGATGGTCACTGTGATGGAGCGTATAGCACAAGATGGCAGACGGGGTTAGCCCGCGAAAACCTTCACTTCCTAACGATACTTGATACATCCTGTCGATTCGTCGCTGGTAGTCATACTCATTATCTGCTTACCTCCATTTCAATGACTTCTTGTGGAACGCTTGAGCCTCAGAGTGATAACCTCGGGTCTCTAAGAAGTTTCCTAGGCTCACGTAAATGGCAGCGATCTCATCACGTTCGGCTGGGCTGGTAGTACGTTTGGCAGCCCTCTTCACCTGAGATACCGAGACTTCCGTGTCGTGGCACAGCACTAGGAAGGTATCAGGATCTGTTTCCTCGCGGGCATTCTCCAGATAAATCTTGGCAAGCCTCAATGCTTTGTCGAGCGAGAGAGTGCCTCTCGGAGACGAAATAATGGTACCAAACACCATGACCTTTCTTTGTTGTGGCGTGCGAACATGGAAGAGGATATGAAGGCCGGAACAGGGTTGTTAGCATAACTCAAACTGAAAGGCTGCAGTCTAAGGTTCACGCACTTTGTTGATGTTTGGCCTTCGAGTGTTACCAGTTGACCTGGCTTTCAATTGTTGACCAGGGATAACGTCTATCAATAGATGCGATGGAGATAGATGTCAATAACTGTTATTGCCATAAAAGCCTCGCATGTGGCTGTGGGCATGGAGGATGAAGCGCCTTACTCTTTAGTGAATGGTTTGGGTCGATATGGCTACAGGGCCTGCTCGGGAGTGTCACTGATTAGGCTCACTCTACAGAAGATACCTACAGGGGCGAGGATGTATATCCACAGTTTGAGTGTGAGTGTTGCTGTGAAAGAATGCCATACTCGATCGTCAGAATCAGGGAACGAGGATCCATATCGGTCCGATTTTAAGGCCTTGTACATTGATTGATCCTGATACAGAGTTTCGTAGCCTAGCTACAATTTTCCAATGATACCACTTGCCAACAAGTTGCAGATGATCAATACTAGCTGATGTCGAGTACGATGGTGAGCAAATGGGCGGAGAGGAAGAGAAGAAAGAGAGAAAAGGTTCGAAATGAGGCACTTTCTTCACTTTCCCCTGGGCTTGTGTAACATCGCACTGGATTGTTCAATTCCATGTGACCGGCACTTCGCTTCAGCCCGAGTCATTATCCCATTTGATAAGTGAATAAAAGTCTTTATAGAAACCGTGACGAGCAAGGTAGCCGATTACATGGTGCATCTTCTAGCTCTCAGGATCGCGACTCTTCGACCTGTTCCGACTGCTCAGCTGGTGGATTAGCACGCGTTGTGGAACCCTCAATCGTAGTACTTGATGATGGCTTGAGTTTGGAAACCACCGATCCCATCTTGATCAACTTCTTGCTTGCCTCGCGTAGAAGGTTGACTGGTTCACCTACAGCCTCACGTTGCTCCAAAAGCTTTCTGTTAACCAGACTCAATCCTTGTACGTCCTGAATGGATGCCCCCTTCACAGTCAACCCACCTTTTGTGGCCCTCCAGCGCAGACGCACTACACAGCGGTCCCCTTCATTGATCACTTCCCACAATCCCACAGTACCATCTTCGTATCCATCAACCAGGTAGTTGACATCCAAATGGGTGCCCCAGGCGATGCATCGAATGTAATCATGGCCTCGAATCACTGCGCGGCACTGGCCCGAGGCAACATCCCACAGTCGAATAGTGTTATCGCTGCTGACGGATGCAAGGTGGTCGCCTTGAGGTGAAAACTCGACAGAACGAACACTGCCAGTATGATCAGTCAAGATGTAAAGACAGTCTCCTGTTCTAGCATCCCACAACCGGACTGTACAGTCGCTACTGGCAGAGGCTACCAAACCGTCTCGGGACGAATAAGCGACACTGTTGACCTGGTCGGAATGACCTGTGAGTGTGTGGCGGCATACTCCTGACTCAACATCCCACAATCTCACAGTCTTGTCCTTGCTGGCAGACGCAATCTGATCGCCTTGAGGAGAATACACCGCAAGATGAATAGACTTGTCATGACCGGTCAAGACATGAAGGCACGCTCCTGATTCCGTGTCCCAGAGCCGGACAGTGTTGTCTTCGCTTATGGATGCAACTTGATCTCCGTGAGGAGAATATACCATGCTCCAAACCAGGCTGCGATGTCCATTGAGGGTATGAATGCAAGTCCCAGTGTTTGTGTCCCATAGCTGTATGACGCTGTCCACACTACAGGAGGCGATCTGATTACCCCTTGGTGAATAAGCGACATGGACGGCCTGCCAAGAATGTCCTCCCAAAGTGTGGAGACAATCCCCGGTGTGAATATTCCATAGACGCACCATTTCATCATTGGTAGCCGAAGCAATCAGATCGCCATGTGGTGAATACGCGATACTATTGCAGTCTCCAGTATCATCACCAGTCAACGTAAGGCGGCAATCTCCTGTCTCCACGTCCCAAAGTCGGACTGTTCCATCCTTGCCGCAAGAGGCGGCTTGACCTCCTGCTGGCGAATACACGATCTCATTGATACGACCTATATGACCGCTGGAAAAGTGGCGCAAAGCTCCTACGTCGACGTCCCAGAGCCGTACTGAAACGTCAAAACTGCAAGTTGCAACCTGGTCGCCTCCTGGAGAAAATGCCACGCTGGTGACCTTGGCGCTATGACCATACAGGGTCTGACGGCATATTCCGGTCTCATCATCCCATAGCCGTACCGTATCGTCATCGCTGACAGAAACAATCAGACCGCCTCGGGGCGAATAAACAACTTGGTTGACCCCACTGGCGTGGCCTGCTAATGTATGACGACACGCACCTGCTTGAACATCCCATAACCTCGCCGTCTTATCGGAGCTGGAAGTTGCAATCTGATCGCCTTGAAGTGAGTAAACTGCAGACGTGATGGGGGCGCTATGGCCTGTCAAGGCATGAAGACACACTCCTGATCGTGTGTCCCACAATCGTGCTGTCGTGTCATCACTTATGGAAGCGACCTGATCTCCTTGAGGCGAATACACGACTCTCTGAACAACACTGCCATGTCCGCTCAGAGTATGACTGCAAACCCCGGCCTCGGTGTCCCAGAGTCGCACTGTCATGTCTTGACCGCAGGAGGCAACTTGTCTATCCCTTGGTGAATACGTGACACAAAGGACGACGTCGGTGTGCCCTGTCAAAGTATAGCGACACTTTTCAGATTGAATCTCCCATAAGCGTACATTGTTGTCCAAACTGGCAGAGGCAACCAGGTGGCCTTGAGGCGAGAAAACGATGCACTTGATATCCTTCTCATGACCAGTGAACGTATAGCGACACTCTCCTGTTTCCGTATCCAGTAGCCGTACAGCCGTGTCCGTGCTTCCAAAGGCAATCAGGTCTCCATTCGGCGAATATGTGAGGTTCAAGATACTGTCACTGCGATCACTTGATGTCCATAGTACCTCCCAATTCGATGTGGAATACATTATGACCTTCCCATTGTTAAGTCCGGCAGCGAATGTCTTTCCATCTGGCGAGTAAATGGCAGAACTGGCTACGCGCTCGAGTACGAGGAACGGCAATTCACCAAACTGGGCGCCCTTCAGATTCGCCTTGTTCAGGTCCGCATTGGGTAGCCAAACGCCGCAAAAATTGACATTTCTCAGATCAGCTCCCTGTAGCTGCGCCGATTCGAACACCCCATAGCTGAGATCGGCTCCTGGGACCCGAATGCCTCGCAAATCTGCGCCAATAAATGTCGTATTCGACCTGACTAGAATGGTGATGGCATTGGCTGCTGCTGTGCGCCACTTTTTATCCGCCTTTGAATGTTCGATGTAGTCTAGCAACAGTTGTTTGAATGCTGGCTCCTGTTGAACTCGATCTTCCAGAAACTGTAGAACAGAAGGATCCTTCACGAAACTTTTCCATGCCAAAGGCGAGTTGAGATCTGGTTCCAGTCTGCAAGTGACCGTCGTATCCTCCACAGTGTCATGGATAACAAAACTCGCTTCCGAACTTGTGCTCCCTCGACGTGACAGTACTGGTTCAGAAACCGACATGTCCTTCACGTCCTGCGGGTCAAAAACAGCGAGTGCTAATCCGTATTCAAGTAGCGATCGATGAATGAACTTGTGTTGATTGCCACTCCGGGTCAAAGGACAGGCTTCTCGTAGTAGCTGTTTCTCATCCTCGCGACTGAAGAAAGCAGCCTTCCATGACCACTCGTCCTTGTAGCGTGAGTACTGGACGATCGGTTGACCGCCTTGTTCCTTGTACATTGCCACGCACAGTTTCTTCAAGAAATCCATCCCACTCTGTGTGAATCCTTCGTCACTCAAACTCTCATACGCTGCTCTTGCCTGTGGGCTCAAGTTCTTCTCTCCAAGTCGTTTCTTGCCTCGCTCCAGCCAGTGCTCAATAAATTGGTCATAGAGCGCCACTCGGGTGATACGTGTTGCTCTGAGATCTTGGCCTGCATCGACCATTCGAGGTAACACTTCCAATGACAGCGACATCATAAACGGGTTTTTGACAAGTTCCTTCAGACTCGGAATGAGATCGAGGACATCCATGTATTCCTTTGCTCCCCATAGCGGTTGATGGACTGACACGTATTGCTCGATGTAGTCTTGAACCTGATCCATCGAGAACTGCGTCATCACGGCCTCTTGAAACAATGCTTGCGATGATATCTGGTTCCTGTCTCCTGGTTGGAACCGATCACGATAGTCGACTCCGAGGTACTCGCTTCGACAGCTTATCACCATCTTTGCTTGCCATTCGCCTGTTCGATTCAGTCGGTTGCTCGTATAAAGGTTGTGTGTTTGTTGGCTTTCGTCATAGCCATCGCAGATCACGATGAATTTGCGATACAGTTTCAACTCACGAATCTGTGGCTCCGTGAACTCGGCCTTTCGTAACTGTTTTGCGATCATGTCATGTTCTGGTTTGTCGATGGCGGGCAAGTTGATATAAAGTGGGATCACGCTTGTTTTCTTCTTGTACATCTGCCAGAGTTCGTATTCGAGTTCACGATTGAATGTTGATTTGCCTGAACCCGAGTCCCCAAGCAGAAGGAACACTTGCTGGTCGCTGGCTACAAAGTCTTTGACAGTTTCCATCAACGGGAATCGTGATCCGTCTGGAGCCTGCAAGCTAGCCTTTGCCTGAGGAGGGATATAGACAGAGTTCCCTCGTTCTTTGAACCTCTGCCTTCGGAGTGAGCGCAGGCTCCCCTCGACATCCAGTCTGTTTTGAACACGGTCCAACAATGACGGAGATCCGAGAGCCGGTAGAGCAATCTTTAGAGGGTAGAAACATGTATCGGCCTCTTGGCATGCTCGATAGAGCGCCTGCTTCTTGCTATCACCATTCTCTTCCAATTCGTGGATCAGTATCTCCGCAACTGCATGCAACAAGCGTGTTGGAGATACAGACTTAGATTAGTTTCATGTATCAAGTGCTTTGTGTCATAAGACGACAAAATCGCTATATCACCATGCTCAACTTACATTGAATCTCGTCATCTGAGAGAGAGGACAGTTGCATGAGGATATTCAGAACCCATTGCTTGACTATCGGTTGATATCCCCAAGCAGCATCGCCCTTGTAAATCTCTCCAAGGAATGAAATGGCACTTCGTCTCGTCTCCGCATCCCATATTGGATTGGCTGCCATGTCTCCCAGTCTTTGGCACAATCCCCATTGGAATGCTGGGTCTCGTCGGCAGGGTGCTTCGCAGACAAGCTTCCTGAACTTTGCGAGCTGTCCATCTCGAATCAATGCATCCGCGCCTCGTAAAGCCGAGTACCATGCACACTTGCGACTGAAACTGAGTCCCTCCTTCAGGCAATCAAGGAACCCTTGTCCACTCTCTGCGAGGGAGGTAACACCATCATACGTGGTCTTCAGAATACCAACAACTCCGGATACTCCAGCCAGTCCTTGCTGTATATCCATCAAACCATCCATGAATCCATTGAGATCGAGTCCCTTCACTGCGCTCACGAGTCCTGACACCCCCTTGATCACCTTCCCTGTGCGTCGCATTGCGGCCTGCCAGAGTGATTCGTTATCTGGGACGCACAATAAAGCCTGGTAGGCATAGGCTGCCTGATAGATCAAGTAAGGGTCGGTGCTCTTCTTCAATCCATCCAAGTACACAGAGAGTGGTTCATGCAGCTTCTCACGATCCAGATCCTTGACATCTGCATCCGCCATAGCATCCAACACATTCGACACTGCCAGAGTCAGCTTGTACACGAGATGCGATGATTGGTGGTGAGTGCCAGCTAATCGAGCGTTGAGGAGCTCCAGTATCTTGACGAGGTCATCGGCCTCAAGGTAACCTAGATCGGCTCCTTGTATCAACTGAGCAAGTCCCTCAAGTTGATATACATCCAACAGTCCAGATTGCTCGATCCCCGTGTGGAACTCCTTCACCAAGTACCGAAAGTCGCCCTTCTCAAGAACGGGGGCCAGGTAAACCACTTCAGCAACAGTCTTGCCATCTTTGAGTTCATCCCGCTTGAACGCTCTTATCACATCCGTAGTGAGCGCCTTGAGTCGATCTTGCTCGTCAGAGTCGGACCTGGTGATCTGCAACCAAGTGCGTGTAGCGGAATCCAGAATGTCGTCAGGATCGTGTTGGGATTGCAATAGACTGAGGCAACAAGCGAGCTGTGGAGTGTCATTGAGACGCGTATCCGGTTCCGGCGGTTTGAATTTAATTGCAGGAGGGCGCACATTCCTTGGAAAGATGTGCAGGGGCATCGTTGCAATATCCCTGATTTGTTTTTGCGAGCCCAGAGAGGATACACTTGATTGCCTGACTGCTGCGGCGGGGTCAACATTGGAGTCATTGTCGGATGGCTGTTGACCTTGCTCCTGGACATGTACCCTGAAGGGTTGGCGTCGCGGAAATAAATAAGAGCGTATTAGCGCTTTTTCTTCTTCTTCGTGTATGATAGTTGGGGCAAAGGCACATGTCTCGATCTTACCCTAGCTTCTCTGCCTTCTTGAAGCTTGTCTGTGCTTCACCATGGTGGCCTCGACTGTATAGCAGCTTGCCAAGGTTGATGTAGACTGTACCGATCCTCTTACGCACATTTAGGTCCTCAGCGTGCTTGGTTGCTCTTTTCGCATCCGATAGCGAGACCTCAGTGTCATGACATAACACCAAGGCGATGTCGGGATCTCTGGTTTTGCAAGCATTCTCCAGGTAGATCTTGGCAAGTTCCAATGCCTGTTGTGTTGAAAGATCCCCTCGTGGTGACTTGACAATTCCACCGAATACCATCGTTCAATTCTGTGTGACAAAAAAAAAAAAAAAAAAACGTCAGAGGCAAGGAGTTACACCAATCTCTCTTGTTGGCTCTCCTTACGTTGCATAGGGATAGTACGAGAGAGAGAGATTTTACCAGACAGTTGCTATTGAGTTTTCTCTCGAGGTGCCTAAATCCGAGAACAGCGGTGTAAGATAATCCGCTTCAGTTTTCAATGGGCCATCAACCATCTACGGCTGTCCTTCCCGCCCAGAGGACCCACCTTGGTCTTTAGAGTTTAGCTCTCGATTGTTGAACAGCACAATGCTTGGCTTGATGCTTAGAGCAACGATGCCTACTGGTGAGAAATGCGAGCCAAGGTCCGTAGTAGATGTGTAAGTGATGATATGAATTCGATTCTGCCGATGTGCTCCTTGGACAGCCAAATTGTGGTGGCAATGCTCTCCCGACTGGACACTTGCTCCTGACACCAAAGTCTCATCGAGTCATAGACTTGTTAAGGCACCACTACTTACTCGACAGTCGCTGGTGGACAAGTACCTTTGATATCTATTATGTGTGAAGGAGTGTGTGCGTTTTTGGTGCGTGAGCGTGAATGTGTGTTCGTGGAAGAGTGAAAGAACGAAAGGATCCCTGGGGGAAAAATCACAGTCCCATCGCAACGAACGGCAAAAAGCCTCCTTCTTTTACCACTCTGAGCAAACACTCTGCACGGAAGCGCCCAACCAGGAACACAGTTACAGGAATCGGTTACAGGAAGTGTCCATGTCGAACATGGTCTTAACATCACAACCTATGGGGACCACGTTCAACTGCCTCGTCATCACTCGGCTATTCATCGGACGTTCAAGGTGATGAGAGACGCGCGTCCCCCCGTCCGCTAGCGACTTTTTTCGTCTCTGTGCACGACCCACATACTCCATGAGCGCGGTTTATAATTGCGTGGAGCTAACAGTTGAGAACATATTGCCATCGCATATGGATATGGACATCGCAAAGTTTGGACTCTGCTCAGGACTTGTGCACAGCACAGGATCATTGGGGAGTTTCCAATTGGTGATACACGAACGAGGAAACAACGCTTCCAGTTGGGGGGCGGGATTCTGCATGCTGCTACTTGACTCGTGGACAGCCCATGGTTTATCAACAACCTGCCTCAAAGTGAAGACCGATCAAAAGAAAAAGAAGGTCAGTTTGAGAGAAAATGGGAAAGTGTTGGGCAAGACCACAAGTGCGATACAGTCCACACGACCCGTCCTGATCTAATTAAAGGAGAAAAGGAACGGAGGAGGCAGAAAAATGCCCATAGGTATCTCACTTTTCTCTCTTCAATAAAGGGCTCCCTCCCTCCCCTCACGGATGGACATGTTTAACAACATTGGACAGCGGCAAACCAATTCCTCATCGCCTGTTGTAATACAATGAATATCAAGGCTGCTACTTCGAAGTGTGTTGCTCGACCTATTGCTCAGAACCCTCCTCTTCTTGCTCGGGCTGTCCTGCTGGAAGATTGCCACTCACTCTGGATCTCTTTTCCCTGGGACTCCGCAGAGACTTGAGTTTAGAAACTACAGATGCCATAATGACCAGCTTTTTGCTCGCTTCGCTTAGACGGCCGAGAGGCTCACCTACCGCACCACCCTGTTCCAACAACTTCTTGTTATGGCGACTCAACCCTCGTACATCCTGTATCGACGTGTCCTTCACAGTGAGTCCACCTTTTGTTGTCCTCCAGCGCAAACGCACACGATTGGGATCCCCATCGCCCATCACTTGCCACATCGCTACCGACCTGTCAAAGAATCCAAGGACCAGATAGTTGACATCCAAATTGGTGGTCCAAGCGATGCTAGAGATATGACCATGGCCTTGAATCACCACAAGACACTGCCCCGATAGAACGTCCCAAAGTCGCATAGTCTTGTCCTCGCTGACTGAAGCAACTTGATCGCCCTGAGGCGAGAATTGGAGGTAAAGAACGCTACTGTCGGTATGACCTATCAAGATGTGAAGACACTCTCCTGATGCGGCATCCCGGAGTCGTACGGTTCCATCATTGCTAGCAGAGGCCACCATCCCGCTTCGAGGGGAATGGGCGACTTTATCGACCTCACTTAGTATATGGCGGAGTTCTCCTGTTTGGACGCCCATCGACCATATTGTCTTATCACGGACAGCAATGACAACCTGATCACCTTGAAGAGAGTAGGCGATAGACCCGATACCTTCCTCAGGACCAGTAAAGACTTGAAGGCATGTTCCTGTTGTGTCCCATAGTCGGACCGTCTGGTCCTTGCTCAAGGAGGCAATGCGATCTCCTTGAGGCGAGTACACGACATTCTTGACCCAGGCACGATGCCCCCTTAGAGTGAGGTTGCATATTCCAGTAGCTGCATCCCAGAGTCTCACCGTCTTGTCTGCGCTGGAAGAAGCGATCTGATTACCCTTTGGTGAATACACGACGTACAATACTGGGCCGGTGTGCTCTCCCAAAATCAGGCGGCAGTCCCCAGTCCGAACATCCCACAACCTCAGGGTAGTGTCATCGCTTGCAGAAGCAATCAGATCACCTTGAGGTGAGTACGTGATCAAGTTGACCTCTTTCGTATGACCGTTCAACGTATGCCGACAGGCTCCTGTTTCCACATCCCAGAGCCGTATCGCTTTGTCCTTACTACAGGACGCGGCCTGGCTCCCTGTAGGCGAAAACTTGACGCATCTGACACGACCACTGTGACCATTAGACAAATGCTGAGATGTGCCTGTCTCAACATCCCATAGCCGTACAGTCTTGTCGTCACTGCCGGTAGCCACTTGGTCGCCTCTCGGAGAAAGAGTGACGCTTCTAATCTTGGCGATATGTCCTGATAGGGTCTGTCGACATAATCCTGCCTCTGCGTCCCACAGACGCACCATTCCGTCGGCACTGGCAGAGGCAACCATACCGCCTCGACGTGAATATCGGACACTATTGACCTCGTTGGTATGACCCTTTAAAGTGTGGCGACACATGCCTGTATTGGCATCCCACAATATTACAGTCTTATCAGAACTTGCCGATGCAATCTGATCCCCTTGGGGCGAAAAAATTGCATGCCACACAATGTCGGTATGGCCAGTCAAGATGAAAAGACATGCTCCTGTCACTGTGTCCCACAAACGAACCGTCTTGTCATCACTTGCAGAGGCAACCCGATCTCCTTGAGCTGCATACGCGACGCTCTTCACAACATTTCCATGTCCACTCAGTGTATGACTGCAAGTACCGGCTTCAATGTCCCAGAGTCGTACCGTCTTGTCCGAGCCACACGAGGCAATCCGGTTGCCCTTTGGTGAATAAGTGACATATAACACGTGGTTTTTGTGGTCTCTGAAAGCGAGATAACATTCCCCTGTTTGAACGTTCCACACTCGCAGCACCTGGTCATCACTTCCAGAAGCAACCATGTCACCTAGGGGTGAAAACGCGACGCATCTGACGGGCTTTTCGTGTTCGGTGAAAACATGGCGGCATTCACCCGTACTCACGTCCCAGAGTTGTACGGTCTTGTCACCGCTACCAGAGGCAAGCTGTTCACTGTTTGGTGAATATGAGAGGCTCCAAACATACTTCCAGTGGCTGCGTGATATCCACAGCACTTCCCAATTCGATGTGGAGTACACAATGATCTGGCCACTCTTCAGACCTGCGGCGAATGTCTTTCCATCGGGAGAATAGTTGCTCGAGATGACCTCGCTATTGTGTGTGAGGAAGGGCAGCTCGCCAAGTTGCACGTCTGTCATGTGTGCGTTGCTCAGATCAGCTTTAGATAGCCAGGCACCACGAAGATTGACGTGTCTCAAATCCGCTCCTTGAAGCTGCGCCGATTCAAACACTCCGTAGCTGAGAGAGGCTCCAGGGATCCGAATACCTCGCAAGTCGGCATGATTAAACTGCATACCCGCCCGGACAAGGACCGTGATTGAATTGGATGCTGCAGTTCGCCACTTTTTGTCTGTTTTAGACTGCTCGATATAATCCAATAGCAACTGCTTGAATACCGGTTCCTGGTGAACGCGCTCCTCCAGAAATTGCAGTACGGAAGAATCCTTCACGAAACTTCTCCACGCCAAGGGTGAATTGATGTCTGGCTCCAGTCTACTAGGGACAGTCGCATCCTCCATGGTGTCATGAAGGATAAAACTCACTTCCGAACTTGTGCTTCCTCGACGTGACAACATTGGTTCTGGAACCGACACTTCCTTTAGGTCTTGGGGGTCAAAAACAGCCAGTGCCAATCCATATTCGAGCAGCGATCGGTGGATAAATCGATGTTGGTTGCCATTCCTTGTCAAAGGACACGCTTCTCGTAGGAGGTGTTTTTCATCCTCGCGGCTAAAGAAAGCGGTCTTCCACGAACCCTCGTCCTTGTATCGTGAGTATCGTACAATTGGTTGACCACCTTGTTCTCTGTAGATTGCCACACATAGCTTCTTCAAGAAATCCATCCCACTCGGCGTGAATCCCTCTTCACTCAAGCTCTCATATGCTGCTCTCGCTTGAGGACTCAAGTTCTTCTCTCCGAGTCGTTTCTTGCCTCTCTCCAACCAATGCTCGATGAATTGGTCATAGAGTGCTACGCGGGTGATACGGGTCGCTGAGAGATCTTGGCCTGGATCTACCATCCGGGGCAACACCTCTAATGACAGTGTCATCAGGAAGGGGTTCTTGACCAGCTCTTTCAAGCTCGGAATGTGATCAAGGACATCCATGTATTCCTTTGCCGCCCACAAGGGCTGGTGAAGTGATACGTATTGTTCAATGTAGTCTTGAACCTGATCCATCGAGAATGGTGTCATGACTGCCTCTTGGAATAATGCTTGCGATGATAGCTGGTTCCTGTCTCCTGGTTGGAACCGATCTCGATAGTCGCCCCCCAAGTACTCGCTTCGACAACTGATCACCATCTTGGCCTGCCATTCCCCTGCCTGATTCAATCGGTTGCTTGTGTAAAGGTTGTGTGTCTGTTGGCTTTCGTCATATCCGTCGCAGATCAGGATGAATTTGCGGTACAATTTCAACTCTCGAATCTGAGGCTCTGTAAACGCTACCCTCCGTAGCTGTTTGGCGATCATATCGTGTTCCGGCTTGTCAATAGCAGACAAGTTAATATGAAGCGGGATCACACCGGCCTTCTTCTTATACATCCGCCAGAGTTCGCACTCGAGTTCACGATTGAATGTTGATTTGCCTGCTCCTGAATCGCCTAGAACGAGGAACACTTGTTGATCGCTGGCAATAAAGTCCTTGACAGTTTCCATCAGCGGGAATCGCAATACCTCCGAAGCCTGCAAGCTGGCCTTTGCCTGAGGAGGAATATAGACAGCGTTCCCTCGCTCCTTGAATCGCTGTCTCCGTAACTGACGGAGATTCCCTTCGACATCAAGCCTGTTTTGAACGCGATCCAATAACGATGGAGACCCGAGAGCTGGCAGAGCAATCTTCAACGGATAGAATCCTGGATCAGCCTCTTGACACATTCGGTAGAGGGCCTGTTTCTTTCTATCTCCATTTCCTCCTAATTCATGTAGCAGTGCCTCTGCAACTGCAACGTAATGTGTAGAAAGTGAAGAGATGCGATAAGTACCTAGAAACCATCGCTATTACAAACCGAGCTTCACATTGCCATGCCCGACTTACATTGCATTTCATCATATGAGAGAGAGGAGAGTTGTGTGAGAATATTCAGGACCCATTGCTTGACTATCGGTTGATATCCCCAAATAGTATCACTCTTGTAGATTTCTCCAAGGAATGAAATGGCACTTCGTCTCGTCTCTGCATCCCACAATGGATTGCCCGCCAAGTCTCCAAGTCGTTGGCACAATCCCCATTGGAATGCCGGGTCTCGTCGACAGGGTGCTTCGCAGACAAGCTTCCTGAACTTTGCGAGCTGTCCATCTCGAATCAATGCATCCGCGCCTCGTAAAGCCGAGTACCATGCACATTTGCGATTAAAACTGAGTCCCTCCTTCAGGCAATCAAGGAACCCTTGTCCACTCTCTGCGAGAGAGGTAACACCGTCATACGTGGTTTTCAGAATACCGACAACTTCGGATACTCCGGCCAGCCCTTGCTGGATATCCACCAAACCATCCATGAACTTATTGAGGTCAAGGCCTTTCACTGCACTCACAAGCCCTGACACGCCTCTGATCATCTTCCCTGTGCGCCGCATTGTTGCTTGCCAGAGTGATTCGTTGTCTGGGACACAGAGTAGAGCCTGGTAGGCGTAGGCCGCTTGATATATCAGATATGGATCGGCGCTGCCCTTCAATCCATCCAAGTACAAAGAAAGTGGTTCATGCAGCTTCTCGCGGTCCAGATCCTTGACATCCGCATCGGCCATAGCATCCAATACATTCGACACTGCCAAAGTCAGCTTGTACACGAGATGAGATGATTGATGGTGAGTGCCAGCCAGTCGGGCGTTAAGGAGTTCCAGTATCTTGACGAGGTCATCGGCTTCAAGGTAACCTGGATCGGCTCCTTGTATCAACTGAGCGAGTCCTTCGAGTTGGTGGATGTCCAATAATGCCGATTGCTCGATTCCCATATGAAACACCTTGACCAGGTATCGAAAGTCATCTTTTTCGAGAACAGGGGCCAGGTAGACCACTTCAACGACAGCCTTGGCATCCTTGATTTCATCCCGTTTGAAAGCTCTGATCACGTCTGTGGCTACTCCCTTGAGTCGATCGTGTTCGTCCGAGTCGGTCTTGGTGAGCTGTAGCCAACTGCGTGTGGCTGGATCCAGAATGTCATCGGGATCGTGTTGAGATTGCAACAGACTGAGGCAACAAGCGAGCTGTGGTGTGTCACTGAGACGTGTATCCGGTTCGGGTGGTTTGAAGGTGATGGCAGGGGGCCGTACACTTCTTGGGAAGATATGTAAAGGTAGTGTGGCGATGTCATTGGCCCGTCTGTGAGGACCAAGAGAAAGAGGACCAGTTGATGTAGCAACCAGTGCAACTAGTGCACCGCTCGCAAGATCCAATGCAGGATCCACGTTGTTGTTCAGATTAGAAGGCAGTTGATTTTGCTCTTGGACATATACCCTGAGTGTGTGTGGGGGGTAAAAACCAAGGGCGTGTTAGTGTTCTCCTGTTACGAGTAGCGATCCTTCCTGTTTGACTGAATAACGCCCTTACCCTAGCTTCTCCGCCTTCTTGAAACTCGCTTGTGCTTCACCAAGATGACCTCGGTTGTTCAGTAAATTGCCGAGGTTGATGTAGACAGCACCGATCCCCTTTCGCACAGGCTGATCCTCCGCATGTTTGGCGGCTCTTTTCGCCTGAGATAATGAGATCTCAGTATCATGACACAGCACCAGGGCGATCTCTGGGTCTCTGGCTTTGCTGGCATTCTCCAGGTAGACTTTGGCAAGCTCCAATGCTTGCAATGGCGACAGAGTGGTTCTCGGCGATGTAACAATACCGCCAAACATCTCTGTTCCCTCTCGCTGTGCGTTCCTTTCTGAGGTGTGGAAAACAAGGTATGGAGACGAACGTGAGTGAACGACAGAAGACATCTACAGTTGTTGCAGGCCTGCGTTTCCATAAAACCCACCTTGTAGCGTTCAACTGAGGTCTATATCCTGATGTGTGCAACAATGCCTATTGATAAGCAAGGCGAGCCCGCGAAGAAGTGTCAGTGCGCTGCTCACTCGACTGGACACATGGTCCGGGTGCCAAGCTTTGAGTGGTAGACATGCTGAGGCTACCTATTTGACAGCCGCAGATGGACAGCACACCCTGATATCTGGCGAGAAAGTGTGTGTGTGTTTGTGTGCAGAAAGCGTCTGTGAAAGAAGGGGAAAGCGAAGGAGAAAAGAGGATTCCCTGACCAAAAAAATCACACGGTCCCAATGCAACGGCCAAAAGCCTCCCCTGCACAAACGACCACGACAGATCATCTCCCTTTTCACCCCACAACACCCAACGTGGAAGCCAACAACCAGGATCCCAGTTACAAGAAGTGGCCATGTCGCAAGCAGCCTTGGCACCACATGACCACGTTCAACCACCTCATCGTCACTCGGCTCATCGATCACTCAGTGTGATGAGACGAGGAGCATCCGTCCACCAACGACCATTCTTGTCTTCGAAAACTTTGTGCACAACGCCCTAGCCACCTTGAAAAACACAAGCACACGCCGGCCTCTGGGGGCGCGGTCTTTTCTTTTCATGAACCACTGGACACCGCAAAGCGGGACTCTGTTCAGGGCTCAGTAGAACTCCTGTCGCCTTGGTCAACACACAGGGTCAACGGCGGGAGGCTACTTTGGAGCGAGAACGGATTTATCATGGCGGACGTGTCTGTTGTAGCTGGAATCATCCACAGTGGCCGGGTCGTCATAGTCAAATCAAAAGGGGAACATAGGATGATTCTGCCCATTGGTGAGGAAACACCACGACATAATGAACCCCAATCCCCATCGGAACGGAAGCAATCAGGAGCACTCTCATTCATATTGTTCAACTGATACGGCGTCATGTCATAAGGGCCCAACCATTAAGAGTACATCTCACTCTCAGTTGCCTCTCGTAGTACCACTCTCCTAACAGGCAACGTCAGGTCAAAGTTCACAGTCAAGAATAAAGCTGTCAAGCTCAACTCGTCGTTGCTCAGACTCTTTCATGTTTACACAACAACGGCAGAACTGAAAATACACTGTTGACAACGTGTAACAATGCCATTGAAAACGTTCAAAAAGCCCACGTAAAGCCCTGCTAGGTTGTTTTTTTTATCTGCGGCATAAGATGGGAGAGACGTGGAAAAAGTCCTCTCATACGACTACAAACGAATAGCACCGTCTTTGGAGGTCGAGGTCAAAGTCGAGGTCGGAGTCTCGACAACGCCCTTCTCGCTATCTTTGACCAAGAATCCATTGGCGCTCCTGGGCTGACCTCGCAAATCTCTCAGGTAGACCACAAGGGACCATCCATAGAGCATCTGTGCCAAGAAACTGGTCAAGAGGAAGGCTGGATTGAATCGAAGATGGGCAAGTGAAGCGCGGAAGGTCTCACTGGCAATGGCCATGGCCGTCAAGAGCGTAGCAAGGAGGGTCAAGGAAACAGCCTCGAAACCCCAAGCAGCCAACGAGATCTTGGT
>Ga0247824_10000754_pt1 | contig 16812 bp, 17 predicted proteins | sample 13C_PalmiticAcid_FD_194412 | JGI IMG/M metagenome (GOLD analysis project Ga0247824, IMG submission 194412) | Soil microbial communities from agricultural site in Penn Yan, New York, United States - 13C_PalmiticAcid_Day48 | ecosystem: Environmental > Terrestrial > Soil > Agricultural land... | reverse complement strand
TCGTCCACCCCCCTTCTTCCTTCCCCTTCTCTGGACAGTGTCGCAGGAGGCTCGCATATCCCCTCTCCTGCAACATCGTGCATTGCGCATCTTTCTACCTTGCGCTGCCCATTCTCCGATTTTTTATTCCCATCAAGTCCCCAGAGGCAATCATCTCGTCACTCTGCAGCCCCGAGCGCAGCGCTTCCCGTCAAGCATCCGACATTTCGCGTCGCAGCCCTCGCCCTTCGCCGCCCCGACCCTGCCGACTAGCTCGCAGTGCCTGTTTGATAGCCATCGATACCTGGGTATCCTTTGATCGGTTTCGTTTCGTTCAAACAAGAGCTTTAATCTCATTCATCCATTGTTTCCCGGCCGATTACCCGTTAGCGCACCGCACCAACACCCGTCGCCGTCCGAAGCATACCCCGACAGGACAATCTCGTCGCATCCCCCGCCCGGGCTAGCATCTCGCGGGACCGCCAATCGCACAATCTAGTCGACTGCCCCTATCGCTCGCTTGGGTCAATCTGGCAGGAGCATCGTTGAATAGCTGGGCATTTTTTCCTATGTCACGGGCTGGCCTCGGAAATCTCGACTCTTGACCAAAACACACAACGGCATTTGTTCACAGGCAGCGCCTGAGAACCCGAACCGGCCAGATCGGCGTCTGGTTGCAACCCGCTCTCGCAGCACTGGGCGATTGATTCGCCTCGTTTCTGCTTTGGGATCCATTTTCCCGCCCACCCTTGCCTTGCTGGGTTTCCAAGGTCGCATATCAACTGTGTTGACTATCCGACCGCCTGTCGCCACCCAACTGGCCGTTGCCATTTCCCTCAATTGAGTCTCCTAGCGACTCAGACATCACAACCGGGGCTGCTCGCGCTATGTACCCGCAGAATGCAACTATGGCCGGACAGCAAATTCCAGAGACGTTCATGCTGAGCGCTGAGGCTCAGCAATCCCTTCCACAGGATGCTCAGGTAGCTCTGCAACAAGTTGACAATCGTGAGTGCTCGCACCAGACGAGGCCCTGCGCAGTGAGGGGCGACAGCGCTAACGCATCCCGACAGTCAAGTATTTTCTTCTCTCGGCGCCAGTTGACTGGACGCCTGATCAGTACATCCGGCGGTTTCTCCTTCCAACCGGCGAGTACGTCTCGTGCGTGCTCTGGAACAACCTCTTTCACATTTCCGGCACCGACATCGTAAGATGTCTCTCGTTCCGTTTCCAGGCCTTTGGGCGGCCGGTCAAGAACTCAAAGAAGTTCGAGGAAGGCATCTTCTCGGACCTGCGCAATCTGAAGTCGGGCACCGACGCGACGCTTGAGGAGCCCAAGAGCGCTTTCCTCGACTTTCTCTACAAGAACAACTGCATCAGGACGCAAAAGAAGCAGAAGGTCTTCTACTGGTACAGCGTGCCGCACGACAGACTGTTCTTGGACGCCCTTGAGAGGGACCTGAAGAGGGAAAAGATGGGGCAAGAGGCAACGACCATGGCGGTTAGCGAGCCGGCGCTCTCGTTCCAATTTGACTCGTCGCAGTCGCTCTACGAGCAGCTCACGAAGGCCCAGCAAGCCAACTCGTCGTCTTTCAACCCGCAGCCAGTTTCGTTCTCTCAGCAGCAGGCGACTTCTCCGGTCATGGCGCCGATCGACTCGATGCCACCACCCCAGATGATGCACCAGCCGATGCCCCAATCGGTCCCCCAGTCCATGGCACCGATGCCCCAGTCGATCGCTCCGATGGCGGATGGGATGGATGCTATGGCCCCGTACGGAGCGATGGCGATGGCTCCAGCCATCCCCCCACCGCAGCCCATGATCAAGCGGGAGCCTGATTACGCGCGTGTCCAGTACAACCAGAACGGTGTTCCGATGCCTCAAGCGCACCACCAGCGCCACACGTCGATGCCCGCGTTTGGGCTGGAGTACTCGCCTGCGCCGTCCTTTGTGTCGTCTCATTATGAGGAGTACAGCCAGAGGGGCATCTCGTTCGAGCCCTTGACGCCTCCCCAGCAGGCGCTCGCCATTGGCGGCGAGCCTGCCTACATCGCCAACGAGGAAACCGGCCTGTACAGCGCCATTCCGGACCACCTCAACCCTGTCGGCGCCCTGAACGGCATGATCCACCTCCCGCCCTCCAACTTGGCTGCCCCTTCGTACCCGCGGACGTACCCGTCGAACAACGTCTACTCTTCCGTGATCGAGGGCTCGCCGACATACAAGCAGAGGAGAAGGCGATCGTCAATCCCTCCCTCTCTGTCGGCTACCACTGCGGCCATCGCCGCAGCTACCTCTGCGACCCACCGCCCTTCTGACCTGAGGAGATCGGTGTCTGCTTCGGTAGGCCCTGTTGCCGAGGGCGAGGAGTCTGGCGACAACTCGCCGCCCGGCCTGACGTACAGCAGCTCGGGAATGCCGCTTGGCAGCCAGCAGCACAAGGAGGTGCTCGACCTCTCCCGCCACGGCACGCCGCTTTCGGCCGTCGAAGGCAGCCCAGCCCTCCACCCGATGGCGCTCCAACACCACCACGACTTCTCCCCGCTCGGAGGCGACGAACTGGGCCCTTTGAGCGAGCAACGGCCAATGATGCATGGTGGCCCCAACGTGGTACGCAGGGCGCGCTCTGCGACCGTAATGGAACTTGGCCCCTATCCCCAAAAGTCCCACACCTGCCCCATCCCGTCGTGCGGCCGCCTCTTCAAGAGGTTGGAGCACCTGAAGCGGTAAGACTTGGAAAACATTTTTCATTTGTCAACATGCGAGCCTCCGCGGTGTATCTGACCAAACCTTCCAGACACGTGAGGACACACACACAAGAAAGACCCTACACCTGCCCTTATTGTAGCAAGGCATTCTCCCGATCAGACAACCTAGCACAGTATGCCCCCCTCATTTCCTTGGTGTATCATTTCCTCTGTCAGTCGACAATTGGGAAGTTGAGCAGCAATGTTGCGCAAGTGGCACGCCAAGAGCGGAGCAATAATCACCCAAGCCTCAAGAGATGGCCAAGAGTCACAACACAACAACAATGCACAGCACACACCCAAGCCGGCCAGATGTTATTAGGTATGACGCAGAGACTAACAAGCTGTCTCCCTGCAGGCACAAGCGCACCCATGACCGCAATGACGGTGCCGAGGGCAGCTTCAACTCGGGCGAGGAGGAGGAGCAGTACTCTGGTGAAGACCAGATGGACTCCCTCGAGGACGCCTCGCCGACGTCTGAGAATGGCTACGTTGCCGGGTCGCTGGACGCGGCTGTCAACGGGAACAACGTCACATCCAACGGCGTCTCATCCTCGAACCCGGGCCTAGGGCAAACGCAAACGTTCAACAGCCTCCAGACGCTCAGCATGCCCATGACCATCAGCCAACCACACGCCATCAACACTGGCGGCATGGCGTGAACGCGGATCAAGAAATGTTGTTGATGGTGGGAGACGGGTGACCCACGTTGGGATCTTGGAGCGCATTTATACTAGTATCCTTTGCTCGCCTTTGTGGCCTGCGAGGGTTTTGTTCTTCTTCTTCCTGGTCTACCGCTGGATTACACTTCAACCATGACGGTTGGAATGATCGGCGGTGTAACATTTTTCTCATTTCATATGTTAGCGCTTGTATGTTTGCGATTGCGAGAATTGCCTATTGTAAGTAAGCATTGCGGTGTCTGAAAAAGATGGATCACCCTAGAGACGGAGGAGGCGCAGGAAAGAGGAGTTAGTTTTCTTGGATGCGCAATGGGAGTCGAGGCAGTGGTCTTGTCATGGTTTCTCTGATCAACCTCTCGTCAGGCATGATGATGGCGGGATGGACATGACAAGGAAGGGAGAAGGCATGTGAGCAAGACTTGTATATATATGAACCTTTGTCTTCTTCCTTTTTCCTTTGCCTCGTCGCTTTTGCCGTTTTGTTGATAGGCACCTGAGATGCACCTTCGGGATCGCTGGCGCCGGAGAGAGGGGGAGAGATACCAGGGGATGAAGCAATTGATTGACGTTTTTGTCTATATGCCGTAGTTCAAGCCTTGTTCCCCATCATGGCCATGGGTGTGTGAGTGTTAAATGCCGAAATCCCTCTCAATCTGTAGCCACCCCAGCAGACACCCATTCCGCTCTCTGATCCTCGTCCAGATGGATCAGTGACGATCTGCATTGCGATGTGCTCAACTGCCGGGAATTCCAGGCGACCAGCACCAGCCAGTGCGGGGTGGCATGATTCGTGGCCCAGTCCCCTGGACAAGTTCAACCAGGCCTCTGAGGTGGCTTTGGCTGTGGGCCGGCCCACGATCGGTCAGGGGATGGGTTGTCCCCCGGTCAGTCAGAAGTGGGGCAGGCGGGTCAGGCACCGGCAGGCCGGCTGAGCCCTGTCCTCCCATGGTGCAGTCAGGAGCGGCATTGTTGTTCTTACACTTGGGGTGGTGTTGCACTGCGGTTGAGACACAAGGACGCGAATACACATGTTCGGCTAGCGTCATCTCGTCTTTTGATTGTTTGTACTTTTGTCCAAATAACGTACAGCCGAGATAGCGTTTGTTGTGGTAGGTATGTCAGGGTTTTTCATCAGTATCCCGTCTGTCTATCTGTTTGTCTTTTACAACTCAACGACAACCGAACGCTCGGCCAACAGGGCAAAGCTGAAATCTCAGTTGGAGCCTCGTGGCAGACAGGCATTGTGACGACAGAGACAAACGCCCCCGCCGGCTCTCCGGTCTCTGCGACCCCAGGGCGCAGCTTGGTAACAAACAATGGGCTGACGAGATCGACAGGATGTATGTGTGCGCCGTCCTCCCGCCTGGGCCATACCATAGGAGTGGCCCAGCTTTGGACTGGCCTGGCCACCGCCCACCTGGCCCCTGAGGGCCGTCCCTCATGGGAAGCTAGCTTCTAACCCGACGGTTGACCAGCCACTGATCCGTTCTGAAACCGGTCAATTGGGGATGGAGAAAAGATCGGCCCTGGGGCGGCCAGATAAAGTTTGTTTCAACACCCTGCCAATAAAGCTTGTTTGCCAGGCCGAACGCGTAGGCAAGGCCCGAGCTTGTGGTTGCCGAGATTCGGGAACAACTGAGATGTCCGGGACCGAAGAGTGCGTAGGCCCGTTGAGACTGTGATGGTGATGCCGAAGGGTTACCCTTGCTTCTTGTCTCTCCTGAAGGCAGCGTCGTATAATCCTTCAAGGCATGCACGCAGGGGAATGACCGCGCCCAGAGACAAACCGACACATCGAGCAGCGATTGTTCGGAATGCGAGGTGTTTGCTTGGTTGCAGGCTGCGTCAGCACACCCAAGGCGCAATCACCTCCTCCTCTTCCCCTTCCCACCCCTGACTGGCCCTCTGACCGAGTCCGCGATGGCCCTCGCCTCTCTGGCGCTGACTCTCAGCTCGGCACCTCTCATCCTCCCCACGGCCGGCAGATCGACTGGCCTATCGCCTCTCCCCTTCTTCTTCATGGTCTTGGCTTTCTTTACCTCGCGTTCGAGAATGATGCCGTTCTCCCGCGCCTCTCTCCGCCGCTTGTCCTCCTTGGTCGCTGCGGCGCCCACGATGCCCTTGCGCATGGACATGGGCATCTTTGCCTGACTAAGAATGCTCTCCTTGGCACCCAGGGCCTGCACGCGCATGTCGGTGGTCTTGCGAGCGGTGCGGCCGGCAGCGAAGGCGCGGGTGTTGGCGGCGGTGCCCGCGGCGTGCTGGGACTGCCAGTGAGAGGCGTTTGCGCCGGCCGCTGAGAGGATGTGGGACTCGGCAATGAGCCGCTGCAGGGCGAGGTCGTTGGCGAGAAAGGCGGCGCTGTCCTCGGGTTGGTCCGGGTCGGTTGGGGTCTTGTTGGTCTTGGTGGTCGTCTGCGCCGCTGAGCGGCTGTGGTCGGGTGGCCGGGAGGACTGGGCCGGGAGTCAGCAATTTCGCGAGATAAAAATGGGCTAGTGGCAGATTGAAAGGAGCGGTCTTACGAGATAAGCTTTGAGCTCTCGTTTGCTCATTGTCGCCGTTGCGGTTGTTGAGGTTGCAGTGTGGTCAACCACTTCGACCACATGGGATTCGCCCTCGTCTTCCTCGTCCTCGTCCTCGTCGTCCGAAACACCACCCCAATTCGAGTCCGCGTCGGAACCGCTGTCGTCGTCGTCATCATCCTGGCTGGCGTCATCGTCGCTACTGTCATGGCTGTCGTGGCCGTTGGCGGGCTGCCTGGTTGGCGCGGCGCTGGGGGCGACGGCGAGGGGCTTGAAGCGCGCCTCAAAGTGCCGCCTGAGCAACTCTTGTGCATCGGCAGTTGCCCCTGGCGCCTCATCGACGGGCCTTGACTTTCGTTTTCCTAGTAGGCTCGGCATTGTGAAAGGGTCCTTGTGGGTGGTATGTGTCTTGAAACCCTGGGGAACTTGGGTAAAAATTGTCCCAGAACCTCGATGGCTGGTCTTATCTTATCCGGAGGGTGCCAAGCACAGCCAGCCCTTCGAGCCCCTCCATGGCCATGACAGCAATGGTCGCTGAAGTGCTTGACCCCGCCAAAACATGTACCTGTGGCCCCCTTATTGAGAAGGTAAACATCCCATCTCATCCTCAACTCACCTCAGCCCTCAAAAAGATGACGCGCTTCCGGCCATGCATCGACCTGCACGCAGGGCAGGTCAAGCAGATTGTGGGCGGCACACTCGACAGCAAGACAGCCTCGCTCCAAACAAACTTTGTCTCGCCGCATCCGCCCGCTCATTTTGCCCACTTGTATCGGGACAATGCCCTCACAGGCGCCCATGTCATCATGCTTGGCCCCGGCAACAGGGATGCCGCCCGGGAGTCCCTGGCAGCATGGCCCCAGGGTCTGCAGGTCGGTGGTGGCATCAACGATACCAACGCGAAGGAGTGGATAGATGCTGGTGCTGAGAAGGTTTGTTTGTGTCCTTGGCCGCTTTACCTACGAGGCATGTGAGGTATGAGAAACTTACCATCCTCCCTTAGGTCATCATCACCTCCTTTCTCTTCCCCAACGGCACCTTTTCGCAGCCACGGCTGGACTCTGTCCTAGCAGCACTCGACGGGGACAAGAGCAAGCTGGTGATCGACCTCAGCTGTCGGCGCCATGATGGCGGCGACAGGTGGTTCGTCGCCATGGACAAGTGGCAAACCATAACCGACATGGAAGTGAGCCAAGGTAACGAGACGTGCCCCATCTTCATTCAACAGACACCCCTCGGACCGCTGTCTGCTCTAACACTATCTTCCTCCCCGCATCAGAGTCGATCAAGCGTCTGGAGCCATACTGCTCCGAGTTCCTCATCCACGCAGCCGACAACGAGGGCCTGCAAAGGGGCATCGACGAGAAGCTGGTTGAGAAGCTGGCACAGTGGTGTAGCATCCCAGTAACCTACGCCGGCGGGGGCCGTAATCTGGAAGATTTGGAAAAGGTGAAAGAGCTGAGTGGCGGCAAGGTAGACTTGACCATTGGAAGTGCGCTGGATTGCTTTGGTGGAAGTGGTGTCACGCTGGCCGAGTGTGTTGAGTGGAATAGGAAGCAAGAGTAATGAGATGGCCAAGCACAAAACCTCCAGCATGGCACACACACACACACACGCACACTTCCTGCCCAGTTCCGTGCTTCGAGCTTGATGAGACATGAGCCGCCGGACTGTCTCAGGCTCTTACTCCTTAACATCATCAAAGACTGGTTCACTCACCCACTCAACCACCAACAGCACTCCCAAGATTGACCGTGCCAACTACAAATGCATTTCCCTACAAGCCTAATACAAAAACTGAATACACAACCGAAGAGCATACTTCCAAACCGACTCTCTACACCCCAAGAGCCCCGGCTCATCACCCCCCTGGTATTAGTCAAGCCAGCTCGAGCTTTTTTGCCTTCTTCCCTCCACCCACCCCTAAGCGAGCAACGTAGAGTCGGCAAGATGAATTGAAAGTAAAATACCAAAGAACCCAACTCCGAACCAGGCAAGACATCCAGGCAGAGAGACAAAGCAGAATACGCTTGCTAGACCGACAATCGAGATAAAATATGAAAACGGGGGTAGTTGCAAGCCCCCCCAAAGATGGTCCCACTGTATGTGGAAGAAATGGGGAGAGGAGAAAAAGAGAAAAAGGAAAAGGCAAGACGTGAGGGCAGCTGGAATGAGCCAACTCGACCTCAGGTGCCTGTTGTAGTTTCCATGCATTCCATCCATCCCCGTTCCCATCCCCGTGTATCAACCAACCAACACCTCTCATCTCCCATACTCCAAACACACAAAACTCCACATCATTATCCCGCCCTGTCGTCTCCCAACATCCGACATCATCATCGCATCGTCGCAAGAAAACCCCCCTCTCGCCACCGCTTACACATACATGCTCTTGGTGCGCGAGTGCACCCTCCGGCCCTCGGCCCTCTTCTTCAGCGCCTCCTCCCTCTTCAGCACCAGCTCGCACCACTTCCCCTTCATCCTGCTCCCGCCCGCCAGGGCCGCGTCGTCCGCCCCGTCGACAGACCCGAGGCTGTCCCGCCCAATGACCTCGCCGAGCACCCTCATCCACCCCTCCTTGTCTTCGGTGGAATCGGCATAAAAGTCAATGAGCTCCCCGTTGTTGAACCGGATGCGGAACCCTTCCTCGACAAACATGTAGCCCTCCTCCTCCTCGGCAAACGCCGACCGCCGGCGCCGCCCGCCCTTGCCCGTCGTCTCCTTCTCCATGAGCGTGCGCCGGTCGTCGATCAGCCGCTTGGCGTTGGCCAGGTTGATGGTTGCGCGCGGCTGGCGCGTGGCCTCGTGGTACGCCGTCAGCTTGGCGCCGACGAGCTTGAAGTAGCGGCGGCGCCAGTACGGGCAGTCGCCGCCCTGCTGGCTGAGGTGGCCCTCCCAGGAGCGCGCGAGGCGCTCCTCGGCCGCCTTCATCTCGCGGATGCACGAGTTCATGCTCTTGGGCATGTCGTCGTCGGTGGAGCCCTTGGGCCGCGGGACGAACAGCAGCTGCAGCTCGAGCTTGCCGATCTTGTAGGGGGCGCGACGGATGACGCCACCGGCCGTGTTGCTGCGCTTGCTCTTGACGCTCGAGGCGAACCCGGCCTCTTCCGTTGCCCACTCGTTGAACGCGGCGACGTCGACGAGGTACGGCCGGCCAAAGCAGCGCGGCTCGTGCTCCTTGAGACAGACGTAGGCGCGCGCAAAGCTGCCGTCCTCGGCCGCCAGCGGGCTGAGAAGGTCCCAGGCGGTGGGGTGCTGCGAGGCCTTCATCATCATCTGCCGGGCCTGGGCCTCACGCTGGGCGGCGAGCCGCTCTTCCTCCTCCTGCTGCTTCTGACGCTGCTCCATCTCGCGACGCTTCTTGGGAGAGGCGAACACACGGCTGAAGGTAGAAGTCTTGGGCTTGCTGGCTTTGGTGGGGGAGGGGAGCGCCTTCTTGCTAATCGGCGCGGGCGCAGGCTTCTCAAGCTTGACGTTGAGGGTGAGCTGGAATTCGAGGTCGTTGGGCACGACAAGCTCAAACTCCTGCCCGATGGGTGCGTTGCGAGCCATCTCGAGCCACGCAGTTGTTACGCAGTGAACGCCGTTGTCGAGCGTCAGGCTGAACCACGTCCGTTCGTCTGTGCCTGTTAGCTGCGGTGTTTCGTAGATATCGGGGCGCTGAAGTTTGAACGTACTCTTCGGGATCGGCAGGTCAAGATCCTTGACTCCCATCACCTTTACAAAGAGTCTGCCTCTCTCACCGCTTTCCTCGGTCGCCATCTCTACGGCCAAGTCTTCCTCATGGACGTGGCCCAGGGCAGCAGCATTGCTCTCCTGGCCGGGCAGGGGCGGGACAGGTCCTGTGACAGGCTGCCTCTTCCGGATACTCCGTTTCCTCTGGCCGCCACTCCACGGCTCGACAGTCCAGGATTGCGGCCGCATCGCCTTCACAGGCGAGTTGCCGGCGGAACGGCACGCGCGCGCATCGTCAGTGTCCTTGTCGCTGGCTGTGACCATTTTCGTGTTTTGACGCATCAAGTAGCCGCGCTGTTTGCGTTGCGAGATGTTAGCATTCAAATTATCTGTAGTTGCCGCAAGGGGTATGTGTAGTTGTACAGCTCCCTGTTCCGCTTGGAACAAGCTGGCTGCAGTTGCAGAGGGTGGAACAGAATGAAGTTGGTGGAACGCAACCTTTTGAGCCTCGATAACCCGGTCAAAGTCTTGGTCGAGACTCAGGCCGAGATCAAGATCCAGCGTCAAACTCCGCTTCTTAAAGCTGGGGTGGCGTTCAAGGAAGTCGCCAGTGACCTCGCTAATATCGGCTTCCATGTCACGCGAAATGCGATTGCGATGCCGTTCAGGGATGGGCGGAACCTCGCGGCTGACTTGACGGCGCGCCTCCCGCATGGCTGCGAGATCTGAGGGAGTGGCCGACGGCCGGGTCTTGAGCTTGGAGCCGGATGCGGACTTGATGGTTGCCAACTGCTCGGGAATGGCAGGAGAGTGCCGGGCTGCCTCGTCCTCGGCGTCTGGGATCACGGGATGGTGGATGACGGACTCTGGAGTGCCTGGATCGTCATAGGCTTCCTCGGGCTCGCCCCATCCCGATCCATCATATTCCGGCTTGGTGAGTGACCTTGTAAGCTGCTGCTCCGGCGTAAACGGCCGTTGGAGATAGGCCTGAGCATCAGCCATGCCCGCCTTCTCGGGCTCTGCAGCAACCTCAGGCTCCTCTGGCTTGGCAAGCATGCAAGAGTCAAAGCTATTGGAGAAGTCACTCTCTTCAAGCCGGCCAGAAAGTTTGAAAGATGCGGGGGCTTCGTCCTCCTGAACGACCGCCACCGGCTCATCCGCCGGAGTGCCAGCCCGCGGAGTCGGGATGTGATCCTCCTCAGAGTCGTGCGACTTGTTGTTCTGAGCCTCATCATCATTCGAGTATTGGCTCGCGCTGTCATCATCTGATGGCCTCTTGTCGTCATCCATCTCATCTTCATCCATCGTCTCAGATTCCTGATACATGTCTGGAATCTCGTAGACGTCGACATCGTTGCCCTCAACGTTGCGGTTGATGATGACGCTACCGTCGTCCGAGTCATCATCCATCATCAACGAGTCCTCTGTGCTTGGAATGGGCACGTCAGGATCGTATGGGAGGGCGCGCTCGGGCGACGAGGGACCAGCCGGCGAGGAGAAGTGGTAGTCCGACTCCCTCTCGAGTGGCTTATTCCCATTGACACGGCGGAGGATTGACTCCCGCGAGATGCGAGGAGGGAGCTGGTACTCCTCGAGGCCGGACAGCTCCCCGATAGTGTCCTCCTCCTCGTAGTCCGAGTGAGGTTGGACGCTGGGGCTCCTGCTCTCTCGCTCGGGCGTCTGGCTCTCTGCGCGCTCGCGAGCACCAGCGCGTCTCATGCGGCGCTCACGTTGCTGCTCAGCCGCGGACTTACCATCGTCAGAGAGCATCATGAGCCTTAGGCGCTCCTCGAGGGGCATCCTGCCGTTGCCAATGTTCTGGTTCTCCGGGTTGGCATCCGATGCCGGTGGAGGCGAAGGCAGGCTCCTGGCGGACTGACCCATACCAGGAAGAGGAGGTAGAGGCCGGCTCTCGCCATTCGAGTTGGATGAATCGGTGCGATGGTGGAGGGGCTTCCGAATGGGCGGGAGCTCATCGGGCATGGGGCTCTTCTCAAAGGGATCATCATGGCTGCTCTGCCGCCAGTCGTCCGGGCCCACGACGGGGGTCTTGTCTGTGTCCTCCAGGGAGGCATCGAAACTGTCGTCTGGGTCGACGCTGCCGTGGACCATGTAGTGGTCGTCGTCATAATCCTCCTCGTCGGACTCATAGCTGCCTTCCCGTGAGTTGCTTCCGATGGATGAGAGATCCGGGGTGGCCATCTCATACTCGTTGACCTGAGGCGGCGCTGCGTCAAATGTGACACTCTTTTGGTGGCGGTGGAGGGATTTGCCCTCTGGGAGGCTGCGCTCGTCGCCCGAAATGTCGGCCCAGGTCCCGGTCTCTGGATCGAAGCTGCTCTTGAAGCGGCTTGAGGAGAGGGATGACTTGGAAGGCGACGGCTGGTCCTTGCTGGGCGTTACTGGCCGCACCGGCGAGCTCATAGAAGGCGGGAGAGCCGTCTTGGAGGGGCTCAGTGTGGGGAGGCTGGTCTTGCTCTCGCTCCTTTGGTGGCCGAGAGGGCGCTCGGAGCGCATGCCGGCAGTACCGCTCCCGCCAAAAGCGTTGCCCTGGACCTTTGCCAGAGGGCGCTCGACGTGAGGTAGCCGGGTCGGGTCGTATTCCTGCTTCTGCTCGAGAGCCAAGATGTTGCTGTTCTTGACGCGGGAGGCCTTTTGCAAGCGCTCAATGGAGGACCGGCGACAAGGGGATGGCGAGCCTGAGCGAATATTGCCGTGCCTGTTCTCCGAGTTGAAGCTGTTGCGGGTCTGCCAGAACATGCGCGGCGAGGTGGTGGTGCTCTCCAAGGGCGAGGACTGGAATGGTGACGAGTCGGTGAGGGTCATTTTCTGGCACGTGGGAAAACAATCAATCAGCCTGCGACTCTCGGCTAGCAGATGGCACGAAACTGTCTCACCTTTGTGGTTTGGTTCCAGCTTGGGGAATTCCGCCGCTTCTCGGTCGGCGAGATCTCTGAGAGCGGGCGCGGAATTGCGCTGGGTGCCTTCGCGGGAGAAGGCATGGTGCTGCTCTTCGAGAGGCGCAGAGGCTGCACCTGGCGGCGGCATGTCAGAATTGATTCCCAACAATGGCATAGTAGAGTGCAAGCTGCGGCAACATACTGGTTCCTCAGATGTCATGCTCAGAGGGGATCAGCTGTGCGCCGAGTATTGTTTGTTGCTTTTTGGACCGATCGTTGCCGTCCCTCAATTGCGATGCAAGTTTGTTGCAAGGGAAAGGTGGGATTGGCAGCAGGCAGAAGACAGCGCAGATTCCGGGCGATTGTTTGTGCGGTCGCAAACCAATCTGGAACTTATCGCAACGGCGCAAAGGGATGCAAAGCCGATGTGAAGGGATGAAAAAGAGGAAGGAAGGGATGCTGAAGGCAAGAGTGGTTTGGGTATCAAAAATGGGAGTGCAGTCGCAAAGAAATGCTGCCCACAACCGCGCAACAGGTGAATCCCGACACCGATGATGGTGAGCGAGAGAACAGAGGTGAGATCAACAGCAGCTTCACTGCTGGCGGTATCTGGGTTGTGGTGTTTAAGGGAGCTTCCCGGTTTCTCGAGGTGTGGTACAACAGGGCATCCACTGCGCTGATTGGCCCAGCAAAGTAAACAAGTCCGGCAGCCCCTCGTGCGCATCTCAAGGCCCTGTTGCTTGGGCAACCCCGCAGCAGCAAGCCGTCCCTGTTTGTCTCCTGCCTGTCTTTCCGAAACCCCACACAGACGGCAGTCCAGGATTCACCTTGGCTGCTGTGCCCGTTTCCTGCGGCCCAGCCCTGGTCCGGCGCGGAAGCCAGCCAATCAAGACACCCGAGACATAGATTGCCTGCTTCAAGCCCAGAGCATCGAGTGCAAGGGCAGCGATGACCGACATGCAGCAGGTTTCCTGCAGGTCGATGCAACACCTTTGACCGGGCAACACAGCGAAGGAAGAGAAGCCCATCCAAACAGATGCTCAGGCCTGCGATTCCCATTGTTCGCACCCCGCCGCCCAGAGCTGTTGTGAGCGGCGCTTGGGGGACGAAGAGGCGTGGCTGGTATTCCGTACTCTAGGCTGAGTCCTCTGAATCCCAAGGTCGCTGCAGAGTGGGGTTAGATTAACCATTGCATGGAACATGCACAGCACGTTGAAACAAAACATCAACCTCTCCTTTTCCAACCCAGGCCAGGGACTTGTCGGGGCATTGTTCGCATCGCCAAATAAAACAATCCACAGATTGCCTCGTATGTCCTGCAGCTTCAGACAACACGAGGCTAGGTTTTACCCTGGCTTGAGGGTTCAACGCAGGAACGAGGGGATCAGGGATTCAGATGCCCTTCGATCCATGATGGTCCCTTTGTATTCCCCTGAAAAGGACGGACAACCCCCCGATCCAGATACGACGAGCAGCTGGCCGCTGATGAGAAACCACAGTACGGACAGCCATCTCGAGGCCCTTTGTTGTTGTTTTTTTCCCCTTTCCAATCTTTTCACTTCTCTATCTCTTTTTTCCCCTTGGTCTTGATTGTTTTCACCGTGCATCTTAGTGTTGCCAGCAGCAACTCAGCTGGTGTTTGTGCAATGCCAAACCCTAACCCTCTCTTTACCAACTAGCAATCACGACGAGTCCAGTCTTTTGGTCTCCATTTGGCAGCTGAGATCCGGTGGACCAGTCTCGATGCACCGAATTGCGCTGCCAAACGAGACCTGACTATGAGGAATCAACGAAACGGGGCAGCTGAGCGACTGTGCAGCACAGCACTCTGGCGTCTCAACCCATCACAGCGCTGGCGCCATTCCGAGGTCTCCCGATGGGAAGCACAGGCCACACGCCCCAAGGAACAAGCCGGCATTCAGGTGGGATTGTCCCGAACACAGCTGACAAGGCTGAAACACACCCGTTCGCCAAGCAATGTGCGTCATGGTCCCGCAAGCAGAGGGACGAAGGAAAACTTCAGAGTAATTCAAGGCAGCCACCTTCTGCTCTGGAAGTGTGGATGCTTGAAGTTGAGCTTCTCTGTCTAGTGTACATAGACACAGTATGGATGGGTATCCCCATTGGCCCCAGTTTGTGGCTCCTTGCTGTGCTAAGCCATGTGCCCTGAGGCAACTGGCAGCGGGTAGCCCGGGGGGCTTGCCTCTGGCACGGGGTGTTGCCGGCATGGAAGCCCCATGACATCAACGGGGACTCTCGGGACCTTCCGCCTATCCGAACCTCGCATTTCTCCATGACAAATTCACCAGGGATGCAGATATTTTTACTCGGCTTCGCCATGTGGACAGCTCCTCATCAGTGCCTGTCCTTGGTGGGGCCGAAGTCCTTTTGTTGCCATTGAACACCACTTGGTCCTTCGAAGATTCTGAACCTAGTCACAGCCAAAATGTCGCCGTTATCACATTCCTCGAGACTGTCCGGTCGTGGACTTACTCGCTGTAACCAACTAGCGGTTCGCTCACATGTGCCAACGCGGTGCTTCAGTCTCGCCAAAGGTCAGTGTTCCGCTGCTGCCCCTTGACACAATGTGACTAACCCTACCCCTTAGGCAATGTCCCCCACAAAGAACGGGTCGTGATCCTCGGATCTGGGTGGGCAGGCTATGGCTTCGCCCGGACGTTGGACCCGGCCAAGTACGAGCGTATTGTCATCTCGCCGCGGTCCTATTTTGTCTTTACTCCCCTTCTGGCCTCGACATCGGTCGGCACCCTTGAGTTCCGCAGCATCTTGGAGCCCGTCCGCCGCATGTCGGGCAAGATCGATTTCTACCAGGGTTGGGCCGACGACATCGACTTTGACCGCAAGACGATTCGTGTCGAGACGAACGCGGCTGAAGAAGCCGCAAGCAAGACGGTTGTCCCCGCCCCTATTCCTCCGCCATCCGAGACCCCTGGCGTAGAGAAGGAGGTGACGGCACCCCAAAAACCCAAGGGTGATCTGATTGACATCCCATACGACAAGCTCGTCATTGCATGTGGCGCCTACAGCCAGACCTTTGGTATTGAAGGGGTGCGAGAACATGCCCACTTTCTCCGCGACATTGGCGACGCCAGGCGCATCCGCTTGCGTGTGCTCTCCCTGTTCGAGCAATGCTCGTACCCCCGGGGGTCTGACCACCTCAGCGACGCCGACAAACGCCAGCTTCTACACTTTGCCATCGTCGGCGGTGGGCCAACCGGCATCGAGTTCGCTGCCGAGCTTCACGACCTGATCCGCGACGACCTCGCCCCAATGTACCCGGACCTGATGCCTCTCGTCAGCATCACTGTTTACGACGTGGCCCCCAAAGTCCTCCCCATGTTCGACCAGGCGCTGGCCAAGTACGCCATGGACACCTTCTCGCGCCAAAACATCAACGTCAAGACCCAGCACCACCTGCAGCGGCTCCGCCTCGCCGACGGCGAGTTTGGCCGCCGTCACGGCGCGCTCAAGATCAAGATCAAGGAATCCGGCGACGAAGAAGTTGGCGCGGGCCTCGTCGTCTGGAGCACCGGCCTCATGGCCAACCCCTTGATCGCCAAGCTCGCAGCCAAGGAGCTCGCGGCCCCGGGGCGCAACCCCCCCGCCAGCCAGTCTGCCACTCGCCGCCTCCTACGGGACACCCGCACCGGTGGCATTGTCACTGACGCCTACCTGCGCGCCCGCACCACCACCACTGCCCCCAACTCCCCCGACGCGACCCCCGGCATCCTCGACGACGTCTACGTGATCGGCGACTGCGCCATCACGGAGAACGACCCGGCGCTGCCCAAGACGGCGCAGGTCGCCGCGCAGCAGGCGACACACCTCGCCAAGCGGCTCAACGCGGGCGGCGCGGCGGCCGTCGCGGACAAGCCCTTCAAGTTCCGCAACTGGGGCACCCTGACGTACCTGGGCAGCTGGAAGGCCATCCACCAGAGCGAGGCCGACGAGCTGAAGGGGTGGGTGGCCTGGGTCGTCTGGCGCGGGGCGTATCTCACCAAGAGCATGTCGTGGAGGAACAAGATGCTGGTGCCGATTTATTGGATGATCTCGTGGATCTTTGGGAGGGGCATCAGTCGGTTCTGAGTTTTGAGTGGGTGGCGGGATAGGTAGGTGCTGGAGATTGTACGATGGTTATGGTGTGTAGGATATGGTGTCTGCATCCTGGAACGGGAGTTGGGGGTTCAAGGCCGCAATAGATTGATATCCGTGATTAAAGGGGGGAGCATCCTATAGAAGTTGACAGGAGGCATTTTCTCGCTCTTCTCACTACTAGGCGGGTAG